>JGI1201J43222_100223_pt1 | contig 17115 bp, 12 predicted proteins | sample MastesBC008_FD_43222 | JGI IMG/M metagenome (IMG submission 43222) | reverse complement strand
ATTACCAATTACCAATTACCAATTACCAATTACCAATTACCCATTACCCATTACCAATTACCAATTACCCATTAACATCCACACCTACACTATTATTTTGAAGATAACCATCTTCCATATAAACGATTCGGTCGGCAATATCAAGGATCCGATTATCATGGGTGACAAGCAAAATTGTACAACCTTGTTCTTTTGCTAGCTTTTGCATTAATTCCACCACATCACGCCCAGATTTTTTATCAAGTGCAGCAGTGGGTTCGTCTGCCAAAATAATTTTAGGTTGACTAACAAGTGCGCGAGCAATCGCTACCCTTTGTTTCTGTCCACCTGACATATTTTCTGGATAATAATTTGCACGATTTCCCAAACCCACGCTCTGCAACATATCGTTTGCGATTGCATCCATGTCCGCAGTCAACATGTTGTCGTGTAACTCCAGGGACATTCGTACATTTTCTTGTGCAGTCAAAAATGTCATTAAATTATGTGCCTGAAAAATATAGCCGATTTGACGGCGAATCTTTGTTAGATTCTGTTTGCTTGCACCACAAACGTCTTTCCCTAAAATCTTCAAAATACCTTCCTGTGCAGAACGTAGTCCACCGATTAAGGTCAACAGTGTAGTTTTTCCTGAACCGCTTGGACCAGTCATAATAACAATTTCACCTGGGTAAATATCTAAATTAATATCAAATAGCACTTGTTTGCGCAGTTCACCTTCTCCAAAGTAATGGTTAAGATCTCGAGCACAAATAACTGCTTCTGTCGATAAAGATTGGTTAGAATCAAGAGAGTAAAGACTTTCCATGGGTTGAAGGTGTAATTAGCTTGAAAGTGTAATTAGCTTGAAAGTGTAATTAGCTTGAAAGTGTAATTAAATATGTTGTGGTGAAATTTAAAGATTATTCTTATATCGAATATTCGATATAAAAAGTCATTCCTAGTATGCCAATATGTTTCTATAATTTGAAACCTGTAATTCGAAACCCAAAACTAAAAAATGTCAGCAGGATCCGCAGATTGAAGTTTGCGCATTGCGATCGCTCCCGAAGCAAAGCACATAATGATGGTCATAACAAACACATTAATGCTTCGAGCTACTGTCATCCCAATAGGAAGCATAGTAGCAGCATATGCTAGTTGATAAAGTCCAAATGACAGTACAAATCCAGGAATGTAGCCCAGCACGGCGAGGAGAATAGCTTCTTGTAAAAGAGTTACTAATAGGTAGCGATCGGTATATCCCATCGCCTTTAAAGTTGCATATTCTGGTAAGTGATCTGATACATCAGAGTAAAGAATTTGGTAAACAATTACGATCCCGACAATAAAACCCATTACTACGCCAAAACCAAAGATAAAACCGATACCGGTGCCATCCGACCAATAATTTTTTTCAGTTTCGGCAAAGTCATCTGGCGTAAGCACTCGTACATCATTGGGTAGATTAGTCTCTAAATGCAATCGTACACTTTCAATATCTGCGTCTGCTTTCAGTTTGATTAAACCAAGTTCAATGCGATCAGGTTTGCGTTCTGGAAACAATTCCATAAAGGTCGAATCACTAGTAATAATATTGCCATCAGCAGCAAAGGAAGCACCCAAAGTGAATAAACCTTTTACTTGAATCAATTTACTATTAACTTCAGTCTCAACAGTACCCTGTTTTTTGAATATATCAGCGATTGCTCCATACTCAGGTCTTCCTGCACGATCAAAAAATACCCGGTTCAGTTGCTTGAGTTGTCCCAAATTCTGATCAATCTCAGGAAAATTAAAGGTAGATTTTGTCGAATCAACTCCCCAAACTAAAATGGCGCGACTGAGGTGAGTTTTGGGATTTTTCCATTGAGCAGTATTAATATATACGGACTGCACTGATTCGACTCCTTCATAAGCCAAGCTTTGGTATAAACGCGCCCTAGAAAAGCTTTTGACTGAGAATAAAGTTTGAAATTGGGGATTAATCAAGACTAGATCTGCTTGTAGCGATCGGTGAGGTTTTGTCGCTGAATTGAAAAGCGCACCTTCAAAGCCCATCTGAACAAACATAAGAATATCTGCAAAAGCAATACCGGCTATAGCTACAGCGAAGCGAGTTTTTTGCTTTGTCAACTGTCGCCAAGCTAATGGTGTTCTTCGAAACAATTTATGAAACATATTTAAATGACTTGTCTTAGAAATTTTAGAAATTATTTAATTAACAATCAAAATCAGCTATCTATTACCGTTTTGAGGTTCTCTTTTCATTGTCCAAAACTTGAGTGGTTGTTCGCCGGTTCTCAAAACTTCAAAACCATGTTTTTGGTAAAAGCGAATAGCCCCAGGGGTATCAGTTTCCAGATAACAAGGTAAACCTTCTTCGTCTGCTTGTTTGAGGACCGGTTGAATGAGTGAACCGCCAATTCCTTCTCCCTGACAAACAGGTGAAACTCCCAAACCAAAGAGATACCAATGAGGTACGGGCATATCTTGTGTGTGGTATTTGTCAAGTAACGCAAATGGGGAGATAAACTTTTTCAGGTTTTTCCAACCCAACTGGAAAGGAATTCTATAGAATCCTGTGAGCATAAATCGCAGGTTATTAAAAGGATATGCTCCTGGTGGGATCCAAATTGCAATCCCTTTAATTTCTGGAGTGGTATATGTACAGTTATGAGGGAGGGAATATCGTAAGCTAGCTTTCCATATATCGTGCAATAATTTATCTTTTACCTTATCTTCTTGGGGTAACGCATAGCTAAAAAGTGGGTCTTTAAGAAATGCTGCAGCAAGAATTTGGGAAGCTTTATCGATTTGTGATTTTTCTAGCAGGATAATTTCAGAAGTCATCATATTTTTCTCCATATGACTGCATCAAATTTTGTTTGAATAACTTATAGGACTTATGTTGCTTGTGAATCCCATATTTGTTCAATGTCAGTTCTTAAGTATTTTCTGACTTTGATATTGTCTGAGCTTGTTCGTATAGTTTGTGCCATAAAACTATTCCTTTATCTGCACGAACAAAATTATTAACCTTCAATCCACTCTTTCGAGGTCGAGTTGACATCAAAATTTTGTAGTCATCCGGTTGAACTAGATTTAATTCCACCCACACAAAAGCTCTGGAAATTAACTGACTAACCCAAGGCATACTGAATGGAGTATAGTAACGGAAATATGCCCAAGTATTCTCTTCATCGATAGGTGTTGCAACTACAAATAATTTGATTCCACCAAAGCCAAAATCAAATATAGCTAAGTTGGGGAAATGTAAGCGATGTCGGAAGTTCGCAACACTCATGCTTTGGCTTAATGTTGGGTGATTTGAATTTTGGTGATTTGAATTTTGGTCATCTGATTTTTGCGGTCTGATTCGTCCCCAAGTATGAATTACTTCACCTTCAACTTTTGCATCAAAAGGATCTAACAAAGTAGAAGAACCAAAACCAGATAACCGAGCAACGTTATGATGTGCAAATACAAAATGATGCAGATCGATTAGTAAACTTTCTACAGCTCGAGTAAAAGGAACATTCCAACTCATCATTCCCGAAGCCCAACGTTTTGGATGGTTTTGCAATTCTTCAAACCAAGGAATTTGGGATTGTTCGGATTGAGCTTCTCCCCACCACAACCATACTAGACCATGTGCTTCTTTTACCTCATAAGGTTTTACCCGCATTTTTGAACTGATGTGAGCCTTCTCACCTTCGCAAGGCATTAAGGTGCAATTACCTTGATTATCGAAACGAAAACCGTGATAAGGACACTGTAGACAACCATCTACTACCTTACCTAGAGCAAGGCTTGCACCTCGATGCGGGCAGTGTTGAGCTTGACAAACGACTTTACCACTACTGTCTCGCCACAGAACTAGATCCATACCCAAACGTCTAAGCGCAACAGGTTTTTTATTGATCATTTGCGATTCAGCGATCGCCCACCATTTGTTCTTTAAAAACATAACTTTTCCTTATATCAAACATTCGTTATAAAATAATTCAAACGTAAAATAATGAAAATAATTTTTATAGTTGTATTGCTGTTTCTACCTGTAAATTAGTCAACCCTGAAGCACGCTTGCTATCTTCAGGATTTAAGCGGATTTTGACATCAACAACACGACGATCTAAATTTTCTCCGGGCTGGTTACTAAAAACATTTTGGCGATTAACTTGCAAACCGATTTGAGTTACTTCCCCCTTCAATTTACTATTTAATGCTTGTCCGCTAATAATTGCTTTTTGTCCTACTTTTATTTTATATATATCAGTTTGATAAACTTCTGCAATTACCATCATTTGATTTGTTTTAGCTATTTCGGCTACACCAGAATCACCAATTTTTTCACCTTTACGAACATGAATCTTAATAATTTGCCCTACTATGGGAGCACGGATATAAGCTTGTTCGAGATTAGTTTTGGCTTGTTTAAGTGTGGCGATCGCGCGATCTAACTCTGCTCGTGCAACTTTAATATCAACTGGACGAACTTCAGCAATTTGGTTAAGAGTTGCTTTGGCTGCATTAATTTGTTCCTGTCCAGAGGAAATAATGCGTTTGAGGTTAGCTTGGGCTTCAGCTAATTGCTGTTGTGCAGTTTCCCAGGTCAAGCGTTTGCTATCTCTACTTGATGCAGAAATCGCTCCTTCTTGATAAAGATTTTGGTTGCGTTGATATTCCGACTGAGCATTATTTAATTCAGCTTGAAGTCGAGCTATTGTTGCTTTCTGGGCAGATATTTGCGTGCTGTTTTCTGCCTGAAGTCTAGCTATGGTTGCTTTTTGGGCAGTTATTTCCCCGGATTTGGCACCGGCTTTTACCTGTGCTAGTTTCGTTTGTGCAACTTTCACCTCTTGTTCAGCTTGGGTAAGAGCATCTTGTAAACGTTTATAGGAATCTAAAACAGCAATGGTTTCTCCTACTTTGACAGTATCCCCTTCCTTTACCAATAATTGTCCGATGCGATCTCCATCCAAAGTTAAAGGTGCGGATAACTCAATTACTTCCCCTTCTGGTTCGAGTCTTCCTAAAGCGGTAACTTTCTTCATTGGAGATGGTTGGTCAACTGCTTGAGCAGTAGGTTTTTGGAGTGATTGAAACTGAGATAAGCCATAAACAGTAAGTACACCAGAGACAGCGGTACCAGCTATTATCAAACCTAATAGGTTTTTGATCGCAGGTTTTTTACTTGCAGACTTAGGAAGTAGTTCTTGACTCATACTTTCTCCTATTAATTCTCTAAATTTTGATTTTCTAAATTTTTAATATCTAAATTTTGACTCTTTAAATTTTGATTATCTAAATATTGACAAACCATCTTTTTGAGTAATTCTCCTTGCTCCTCGTAGGAAATTACATCTCCTTCAAACATACGCCCGATTAATAACCCACTAACCACGTTCATGACGAAACTTGCTAAAACTCGATCTTGAATTTGTAAATACTTAGAAAGTTCTTGTCTTGTCTTTTCCTGAACAGTTTGAAGAATTTTATTACTTAAAACGATAGCTTTTCCTTGCTGCTGATAGAAGTCACATAATATTAGTGTTTGATTGATAAAATAATCTTCATTTTTCGCAAGGAAATCAATTAAAGTATGAATTCGCTCTGGTAAAGTTTCTACGTCTTGTGCTTCAGCCAAAAAATCAGAAAGATCCCGTTCGGCTTGCTCTTCAATTAGCTGTAAGAATAAGGCTTCCTTATTGGGAAAATAATGATATAAGGTTCCAGTTGAAACCCTGAGTTCTTTTGCAATCTCACGCATGGTGATAGATGCATAACCCTTTTGGGCAAACAAGTCAAAACTTTTCCATAATAATTCTTTGCGGTACTGCTCGTGGTCTACAATTTTCGGCATCGATCTACACTGAATTTATTTTTAAGGCGTAAAGGCAAGGTACTAATTATCCCATCCATTTACTCTACTCGTTAGCGATCGCGAAACGTCGCGTCACTAAATATTTAACTTAATCAAATCCAATACTATACTAGCACATATATCGAACGTGCGTTATAAAAAAACAAGAATTAAGAGCCAAGCAACTAAATAATAAATTATCGGTCGCCCTTACCAACCGCCAATCGAAATAAATTGGTCATTAATCATCGATCCTAGTTCAAACATCAGTGAACGATGACTAACGACCAATTACTAAAGATAACCTTCCATTATTATTCCTTTTTATTAACCTTTGCACATTTGTAAGACTTGGCGATCGCTATCACCAATCGAACTCAAACGATAGTAATTTTGAAGTCTAACAGAATGATTGTAGTTGGTGACAGTATTCTCTGTACCAGAGAACCCTCTTACAGAAGCCACTTGAGATGTGCTAGTTTCACCTGGATAGCTATTGACCGTCATTGCGAGTTTTCCATTTTGACGCAATGCTCCTCGGAAACAGCTAAATTCTGAACTGGGCATATATAAAGCACCCGTCACTCTACCGTACTTCCGTTCAAAAATTATGTAACCTTTACCTAATTGTCCTGGTTGGGGAGATTGACCGTAGAGATAAACTCCGTCTTTTTGGGGTAAGGTTGTCCGTTTGCGAAGTGAAGAAGTGCTTATAGAAGCTTGATACTGGTTGATATCGCCAACTGTTCTCAATGATGTATCCCAATTATGAGAATAATTCCCATTATTGTTAACAAAAAAATTAGTACTTTGTGAAGAACTAGAAGAACTGTAGGAGGAAAAAGAGCCTGTAGCAGTCTGCGAATTCAATGATGCAGTCTGGGAATGATGCATTTGACTCGCAGATACCGGATTTGTAGTTTCCGCAAATACTCCAATAGCCAAGGAAAGAGCAAAGAAGGGGACTTTCCAATTTAGATTTGAAGATAGACGCTTGATATTGTTCAACATTTTGTTCCCCATTTTAAAGCACGTAATTTTATGAATAGTTGTTTTTGGTTTCTGGGTGATATCGTCTTTTAGTTACATTGTCTGACAAAAAAAATACTTGAATAAATAAAATTTTGATTTTTTGTTGGATTTCGGTGGGCTGAAAAATTAGCTAATATGATTATTAGACTCACGTGGTCCAAAATCCGCCGAAGTTTAGTCACAACACAATTTAATTTTTAAATATTGAATTATCAGCAGAAGCTAACAATTTATAAATAGATCAATGATGTTAATTAGAAATTAAACAATTATGAGTTACAAGTTTTAAGTTAAAATCTTGAGTCACAAATGTTTAAATTGGTTCTGCACTTACTGCTTTGTGGTTGTGACGTAATGTTTAAGAACTAGTCAAAAGAAATTTACTATCATACAGACTAATTTACTATGCTGCAATAACTTGAGAATTCTTTCTTAAGTCTAGATTCTAAAAATCTTAGGTTCAGGTTATGTCTGCAACTCATTTATCAACAAATAAATATTACTAGAGATTTCCTCCTTTGGTACATTGCGCAATTTTCTATTTCTTACTGTTAGGTTGTGATAAATGTGCCGGTAAAGTAAGTGACTTAGATCACATATTGTTCAAGCAGTATCAATATTTAGGTTTAGATTATCCAAGTAAATAAAATTTTGACAGAGTATCCGCCTTGTTTGCTTAAAATATCCTACTTTTTCCGGTGAATAAAACTTTAATCAAACAGATTTGGCGTAAATTGGGAAAAATGGAGGGAATTTACAAACTAATTTACAAAATTGAAAAAAATATAAATTATTAAACTACAAAATATTTTTGAATCATTGCTCCTTTTTTTTTTAGTAGAATCTCTAAAAATTAACTTTCTTTGAGTTAATACAAGTTTTAGGAATTACTTTTCGGAATTTTTGCGGAATATTTTCACTGAATTTTGGGAAAATTTCTGAAATTACGTCCATAGACCGGAGAAAGTCCTGATTTATTTAACTTTGTAGTTGTTCCGTATTGGGTAAAGTGCAAAATTTTGAGGTTTTCAGAACGAGCACTGAGACTAAGCTTGAGTTGATTATTCTTTTTATAAGTGGGAGAAGAAGCGGGGAATTTGGGGAAATTTTAATAGAGATAATAGAGAAGATAAAAAAATTGGAGACGCAGCATTGCTACATCTCCATAATGAGAAGAAAGGGAACTTGAGAAGATGGAGGACCAACTTAAAACTCAATTTCTCCTTTCTATCTAAGAAGCGTTGTTTAAAGAGTGATAGATAAATTTGAGTAAGTCCCTACTTTTCGAGTTAGCTTGCAACATACTCTTTAACATTAGCCCGACGGCGACGTAGATGAGCAAGAGCTTGATGTTCTAATTGGCGAACCCGCTCTCGACTAAGGTTTAAACGTTCTCCAACTTTTGCTAAAGACAATTCGTTCCCATCTTCCAAACCGAAACGCAAACAAAGAACTTCTCTTTGCTGGGGTGTAAGTTCAGCTAACAAGTTATACAAGTCTTGGCGCAAAAACTCTTGGGTAGTGTAGTGTTCTGGAGAAGGTCCTTCATCTTCCAGCATTTCTTGCAATTCAGTGTCTTGGTTGTCACCAACACGAACATCCAAAGATACTGGTTGACGAGCCATATTTAAATATTCACGGATCTGACTGGGCTCTAAATCCAACTCTTTTGCAACCTCACCCGGTAAGGGAGAACGACCTAATTTTTGAGCCAACTCTCGTTGAACTTTCTTGATTTTATTCAGTTTTTCAGTGATATGAATGGGAAGACGTATGGTACGTCCTTGCTGAGCGATAGCTCGAGTAATGGCTTGACGAATCCACCAGTAAGCATAGGTTGAAAACTTATAACCTCTAGTCGGATCGAACTTCTCCACACCTCGTTCCAAACCTAAAGTTCCTTCCTGGATCAAATCCAGAAACTCCATATTCCGCTTCTGGTATTTTTTCGCAATTGCAACAACCAAGCGTAAGTTAGCTTCAATCATTTTTTGCTTAGCTCGCTTCCCTTGGTGCACAATTTGTTTTACTTCTGTCTCTGAAAGCTTAACATTATGCGACCACTCTTCCAGGGTGGGCGAACGATCTAATTTTTTGGTCAAAGCATCTTTCGCTTCAACCAACTTCATCATTTGTTGTACTTGCTTACCAAAAACGATCTCTTGCTCGCGGGTCAGCAACGGTACTCTACCAATCTCGCGCAGATAGGTTCGCACCATATCAGCCGTGAATTTGGTGTTTGCAGTTTCTAGTTGAGTGTTTGTACTTGGCATTGGTGCGTTATCCTCTACTCCATGAATACGTTGAATAGGTTGAGTATTATTAATTGTGATGAATAGGAAACCTAGGACTCATGTAAACTCTTACGTGGCACAACATCTAAGACAATGTATTCATACAAAACGCTGAAGCAGAAATCGCCGAGATGGTCCCCCTCAGTACTCATTCCCCATCATCGTTAATTTAAGTGCAAACCTATGAAGGCAAGTCAGATAAACTTGTCGTCTTTCTACTTCCCTTGATCGCTGTCGGCGATAGTAAAAATACGAAGTCAGTATGAGTTCTACTTATTTATATTCAATATTACGACAAAATCTTTGGCTCGTAAAGTAGCATAGATTAAACTTCCAATTATACTCAAAAACAGTTTTAATAGCAAAAAGCCTTATTGCGATTTTTGTCTCCTACTTTATATATAGTGACGTTAAAAACAAAACTTCTGTTGCCTAGAACTATCCGGATAACCGAACTGTTTTGGGTTTTGTGATGGGCGGATGTCACTAAACCGGAAAAACTGGAATAAAAGCTGCCAAATTAGTAGTTAATAGATTACTGTGTCAGTTATTCTCACTCCAGCTTTTAATCGAGGCTATTAACTCAAGATTGATTTTAAAGTAGAGCACACAATATAAAATATAAATAAAATTTTTGAGTATAAATTAAAAATAGTATACCAAACGCAATAATCTCAACTAGAAAACTTGATGTAAAAGTTCAGTAAAGAATTGAAATACAAGCATTGACCCAGTTTAAATCAATAAAATTACTCCTAAATCATTTTTAGACAACAAAACAGCAATATTGACAATTTAAAAACATTCTCATGTGGCATTTTGGAAAGCTGGTGAAGAAATATCATATCCAAGCTTTCTGTTACACAAAAATTGCGTTATTGCTTTTAAAGAGATTAGCAGAGAGGATTATTTTGTCAAGCTGAGAACTTGTGAGAAAAAGACTAGGTATGATTATGGGGCATAGCAAGATGAGTAACAAGTAACGTAACTACCAATTATCAGTTACCAGTTACCAGTTACCAGCCAGTTACCAATTAACAATAAATTACTGAATTAACTAAAAACCCAGGTCGGCTTTTGCAAGTTCAGCTTCTGCAAACACTTCCTCATCAGTTTTTTCCTCCCAAGCAGGGTCGCCAATTTCTTTGTAAAAAGTTTCATCATAGGGACGAGTGCGTACGACTACCGGCATGGGAACCGCATGACCTAAAATTAATGCTTGTTGTTTAGAGTCTAATTTTGCCAGCACGGAACGCAAACTACTACCCCCAGAAACCCCAGTAAAAATTGCGTCAATATCTTTTTCATCATTAAGTAAAGCTGTGACGCGCGTTCCAATTTGGGACATAACTTCATTATCAATCCCGGATGGACGTTGATCTACTACCAACAAACTCACAAAGTATTTCCGCATTTCGCGGGCTATAGTACCAAAAATAGTGCTTTGAACAATTGCTGGATCCAAAAAGCGGTGTGCTTCTTCAATGGTAATTACTAACTGATAAGGTTTGTCAGTTGGATTTCCACTTTGCAAAAACCTCTCAGCTTTACTAACATAATGCTGGTGAATTCTTCTAGTAATCATGTTGGTGACCAACATGTAAGAAAGCATATCTGACTGGGATCCAAATTCAACAACTACATTTTTCCCTGCTTCCAAAGAACGTAAAATTTGGTTGACGTAGTTATGGGGACAAGCTGAGCGCATATATTTTAAGTTATCCATCCGCAGCAATTTGCGCTGTAATGCTGTGATTGAACCCTGGTGACCCCGTTTTTCTTCGCAGAAAAGCTTAATTTCTTCATTGGTCATGTTCAATAATTGCAAAATCCAAGATTTGCCAAATTCGGCATACAGGATGTTGGCATTATCTAAACTAGCGTCGGAAAGCCCAAGGTCACGACTACATAGGCGAATATCTTCAACTTCTACTTGGTCATAACTTAAGTAAAGCTCTTGCGCGTCTCTTACGCCTCTACGACGGGTTGATTCTGGATCTAATGTGTAAACTTCTACTCTTCCTGGGAATAACTGTTTTAACCCTTTTACAGTACTATATTGTTTCCCTTCACAAACAGCTTGCCATCCGTACTCGGAATGCATGTCAAAGATGAGATTAACACCAGCACCCTTACGGATTATACCTGCTAATAGTAAACGGGTAAGAAATGATTTACCGGTACCAGATTTTCCAAATACACCATTACTGCGTTCCACAAACCGGTCTAAATCCAGACAAATTGGTACATCCATGTCCAAGGGTTTACCAATGGAAAAATTCCGACGGTGGATGTCATCTTCCCAACCAAATACCCGACGGAAATCTTCTTCAGAAGCTTCATAAACTTGACTGAAGTGGGAAGGAATTGTTTTGACTGGTAACAATTCCATAGTTGTACTGGTTTGGGGTTGAAAAGATGCTAAACCAGCACCTGCAGATGGTATAAAGGGATTGGCTGATTTGCCATTGATGCCATTAAGAGACTCCTTCTCCTCTGGAGTAAACATCAACATCGGAGCAAGAGTCATGGTGCCATAAGTTCCACTCCCTGCGAGAATGTCTCTAAGGAAAGTATCTTCCCAACGAGGAGGATTTGCTGTAATTCTTTGATTGGCTGTGCCTAAGGCTACGTCTGTTAACATACAAAAAAAGCGCGATCGCATACCCTGCACAACCAAAAATTTTCCCACCCGCATATCTTCTACAGATATATCGGGGTTCAAGCGGACTTCTAATCCTCCGGTAAGAGAGCCTTGTATAACTGAGCCAAGTGGCAGTCCCAAGTTCATGTGACTAATTACATGATGAATGATATATGTGAATTTTAATTGCAGATCGTGAAATTAGGCGATTTTTGGCATCAAACTGGTAGCTTGATCGGGAATTGGCAATTGGTCATGGATTATTTGTAATTAGTTATTTGTCCATTTATTTGTCCATATTTTGATACCCATTCGCCAGTCGCCAATCCCCAAAACTTACTCAATTTGAATAGAAGTTGGTCTATCCCCACTTGTGGGAGTGGAAATACCGATAATAGGCTTACGATAATCATTGTAAAGCCGATCGCGCCATTGGAAAAATGGTGCATAGGCAGGATTATCTGCAATCCCCGGTACACCTTTACCTAAAATTTGGCTGGGTAATTCCAAGTAAGCAGCGTCAGGAAATTTTAGCAGGATAGATAATCCAGCCACTGCGAAGTCAGCTAATGTTGGTTCTTCTCCACACAAATAGGGGCTATCGGACAGTATTAGAGTCAGAGCTTCCAGATCTTGCTTCAAGTCCGCCATAGCTCTATTTACTGCATCAGCACTGTAACCCACACCAGAACCCAAAACATTCAAGAAATCGCTCGGAACCTCACCAACTAAAGTTTTAAAAATGTCTGGAATTGAACTTGGTAGTAAAGATGTGCGAAAATCCCTATCCTGACTAATAGCAGAAAATAATGCTTTTCTACCTTTAATTCCAATAGATTCATCCGCCCATTCTTCCATCATCAAACATAGACCTCGTTGCTTGGGCTCTACAGGGATTAAGGGCTTTTCAGGATAATGAGCGTCTAAGTACTTAGCTATTTCTGTAGAATCTACAATAAATCTGCTACCATCTTTCAAAACAGGTACCTGACGTTGACCTGTCATTCGAAATAAGTCAACTTGACCAATACCAGGTGTAACTTCAATCTTACGATACTCCAGACCTTTGAAGTCTAAAATCAAACGTACTTTCTCTGAATACTGCGAAAGTTCAAATTGATACAGTTCCAACATAACCTAAACCCAGTTTATTTTGCTCATCAATTTTATAAGTTTACATTCGTTTAAATTAATTTAATTCAATCGTTCTGTTTATTGAATAATATTTTTTGTGTCAACTATATTTTGAGCAAATTACGACGTATTTTCCCCAACTACGGACTAATTACAGTAAGAATCAAGCGCCTTAAGATTTTTGGCGGTCTACGAAAATCCTAGTTTTTTGATGACGGTCGATATTGTAGAGACATCTCTGTGCAGATAGATAAGAGTGCTTATTTGTAGAGTACTGGTAGCTTTTGTTGAACCGCATTCGTTCAAAAATCAAATATAGTTGTTATACATAGAAACAGATATTCATCACTTAATGACTTTTCAAACAAGTTTTCTTCAGTATGAAGATCAAATTATTTATATGTAGGGCCATAAATAAATACGGAAAATACGGAAGTGAATCAAATAAATTAAATATTAATTTGGGCTGATGCTTTTAAAAGTAATCAAAAAATACTTATAGCTTTACAATTCAATTTGTATTTCTTAAAACAAATTCGTGCTACATCTGTGGTGTACCTATAGTTTTTGTTCCGAAGCTAACGCTTTCATCTCCATGCCAATCTGGGTATTATGAAAGTTCTGACACTTACTCTGATTATTGCAAGTTAAATTAATTTATTGTTATGCTTTATGATTAGCAACGCTGTTTTCTAAAAATATTTTGACAAATAATATAAATATCACGTTTTTTATGAACTGGGTCAATCTTGTAAATGTGTAAATATACCAAAAAAACATCAGAGCAAATCAAATCATATTTTACAGATAAACATCAATAAGACAAATATAGTATAAAACAATGTTTGATTAACGTAATAGCAATAATCAACGAGATTATTAACTATTATTCATAGACCGGTTATTTCGTAAAAATAGCAAAATATATAAGTAAAAATCTCTACTAGTAAATATTCATAAATTTACTCATCAATCATATATTTTGCTCAAATATAATTATTTATCTGTAATTTATTTGAATTATTTCTAAATGCCACCGTATCAACAATCCCAGATACCATAAAATAATCTCATGCACTAAAAAATAGCTAAAAATAATCTCTAGTTTTCAAACGGTAAATTACACTGATAATTATAGTTAGCGACCAAAAGTAATAATTATTATAAGTTTTAGTAAATTGTTCTTGGTGAGTTCATAGTTTATGACAAAAAAATATGGTAAAAAAGTCTCTAAAACGAGATTTTAGGTATAAAAAATGATATAAATCTTTGTGTGATGTGTGGAATCTCCAGCCGAATAATCGAAATATATGAAATTTGAGAACAGCAAAATGCTGACCAAGTTGGCTAGTGTAGTAGGAGTGACGGGCTTCAGTCTCCTGGTAAGTCTACAGGTCGGGGCGAAAGAAGCTTTCAGTCCCAACTTGACTATTGTTCCAGAGACTTCTCATAACCACTCCTCCAAAAATGAGACTCAAAATACACCGAGCAAAAAACATTCTTCTTTAGCAAGCAAGACTAAATCCAATTCATCTGTTTTAATTGCCCAAAGATCGGGTTCTCTCAATCCCAGTCCTAGTATTCTACAAGAATGTCCTTATAACCGTGCTGCTTGTGGTGATCAAACAACACCCGGAACACCGGAGATTCCTCCAAGCGTTCCTCCAGTTATTCCTGCACCAGATAGAGTACCTGTTGAGACCAAACCTTCTACAGGAACCGAACAAACTTCTGATAAAAACCTGGTACAGATCGCTGAGGCTAACGGTTCCTTCAATACACTTGTAGATGCGTTAAAAGCTGCTGGGTTAGCCGAAGCTTTGCAAGGTGAAGGACCATTTACCGTTTTTGCACCTACGGATGAAGCTTTTGGTAAGTTACCGCAAGATGCAGTTAAAGAGCTATTACAACCCAAGAATAAAGAAGTTTTGGTGAAAATACTCAGGTATCATGTTGTACCACAAGAAGTATTATCCACAGACTTAAAATCCGGTGAAGTAAAAAGTCTTGATGGTACTCCCATTAGTGTAAAAGTTGAGCCCAAAGGTGTAATGGTGAATGACGCTAATGTGACTACAGCAGATGTGAAGGGAAGTAATGGTGTTATTCATATAATTGATAACGTAATTTTACCTCCCGATTTATAATTTTCTACAGAAGATGGAAGCGTCTTCTGTGATTTGTTTTTCATTTTCAATAGAGATCCCGTTCAGATTAATTAGTTTGAACGGGATTTCCCATATACATATTAGGTTAGGGGATGCTGGAATAATTTCTCTATTATTAATGATTTAGTGTTATATACACTTTATTTTTATTGAAATCTCTGGGAGATTCTCGGGAAATTCGTTCCCTGATTTTTTACTTGAGTTAAGCTTTTTAACTTAGAAGCAGCTTCTTCGGGCTTATTGGCGACAGGAAATACTAAAATACTTTTCACGTCTGGGTTATTCACTAATTCTGATAAACGATTAAATTGTTGATCGCTAATCGCAATTCCTGCCGAATTTCTGACATATTTTAATTCTGCTTTGAAATTCGCATCATTATAAACTTGAATAAATGCTCTATCGATATTCCACTTTGACCAATCTGCAGCAAAATATCGTTTAGCCCAATAAGGATTATGGTGACAAATATCGAAACTAACTTTTGGGTTAGCCTGTTTGGTAGCAGCAATCATTTCTCGAACAAATTTGGTTAACTTAGCAGTACGATCTATCTGTCCGGGTAATTCGGCATGATATCCTAAATAATCATCCCATTGCACTGCATCAATTTGGGGATATTTTTTTACAAACTCGACTGAGATTTCTTTAAAAAAATTAGCTATTTCTGGAATTTCAACATTTAGAACATAATGGTCGACAGCAGGATAGGTTTTATCGATACCGGGGACAATCCAATTACTAGTAAGAGCTAAATGAAAAATTGGACTGTCTTGATCGATTTTAATCCCTTTTTCAAAATAAGCATGAACTTGCATACCCTGCTTGTGTGCTTCATCAATTAACCAGTTTAACCATTTGTCTTGAAATTTATTGGGACAGCTTTTCAATCCAACTTTTTGTTGCATTACTTTGCTGTTGTACATCGTACAACCATTGCCCCAAACTCCATGAATAATTGTATTAAATCCTTGAGACCGGTAATAACGAACTCTTTTACGAATTGTTGCTTCGTTAGTATTATTAGTAATATGATAACGACTTAAATAAATTCCCCTAATTGTCTTTTTCTCCCAAGGTGTTTGAGTTAATAATTTTTGCTCGGGTGTATTTTTGTTACTCGCTGTTATTCCTTTATTTATGCGAGCATGTAAATTAGGATTGTTTGGGTTAAAATTACTTCTTTGAGAATTATTGGAAACTTTTGGAACAATGGGAGCCTTAATCAAAGGCAATGATTTTTGTGGAAGTGAATCTTTTTTTTGATTTGTATAAGAACTCGATTTGGGTAAACTAGAGACTTTTGGTACAATAGGAGCCTTAATTAAAGTACTATTTGAGTTGGAATTTGCATTATTAGAATTAGAATTAGAATTTGATTTAGATGGACTGGAACTAGAATCTAAAATAGGAATAGCTACTATTTGATTTTTAGGTAAAAGCCTAGTGATAAATTCTTGATTACTTTTTTGACTAAACCACCACCAACCACCTCCTAAAATTATTAGGATTAATGATATTGGAATATTTGCACATCCAAACCCATTAGATTTTTTATTTTGGTTTGACATAATAATATAGTGGCTGTTTGGTAGTCATAATATACATATACGAAAGATATATACAGTTCGACATCCATGTTTTCCACATATAATTTACAGAGCCGATTGCAATTTGGGAAAAGCTTTTAAAATTTTTATCAACTTATGGAATAATAAAGAAAAATATTAAATAATAATAAATGTATTATTGTTATTTCGAAAATACTTAAAAGTCAAAATAAATATTCTAAAAAAAATTAAAAATAAATAACTTAATAAGTAATTAGACTAGAAAAAACTTTGTCAATAGCTACAAGCGTCTAATCATACGATCTCTGCCTAATTGCTTATGAAAAAAATATATTTGTAGTAGCGCTTTAGCGCCAATATTTGTCTACCACGCTAAAGCGCTACTACGAACCTTATTACAAGTGTTTTACCGGACATGATATTACTT
>JGI1201J43222_100222_pt1 | contig 17228 bp, 11 predicted proteins | sample MastesBC008_FD_43222 | JGI IMG/M metagenome (IMG submission 43222) | reverse complement strand
TCAAATATATCAAAAGTAAACAATAATTTTATTTTTCGAGATTTAACGGAACTTTGGCCAGAGAAAAACGATTACTTCTCCGATCCCTCTCACCTGAACCGTTATGGTGCTTATAAAGTTTCCAAAAAGCTTGCAGTAGACCCGATGATTCCTTGGCCAAGAAAATAACTTGTAATATCAGCGAATATACTTGTTAAGAAGTCAGGAGTCAGGAGTCAGGAGTCAGGAGTCAGGAGTCAGGAGTCAGGAGTAATGAAATAGCAATTACCAATTACCAATTACCATATGACGCTTACGCGTCACACCTTGCTAACACTACGCTAGCAGTGCGGGCGCATACCCATTACCAATTACCCATTCCCAATGAAAACAAAATCTCGAAATCTTAATTTAATAATTAAAACATGAATTTTATTTCAGGTATATACGGTCTGTTCTTGTTGAGCATACTGGGTATTTACTGGTCTGTAACACAACAGAAATGGCAGACATGGATTTTATTAGTTGCAAGTTTAGTATTTTATGCATCTTTGCAACCATATTATATTCCACTACTTCTTACACTCATTTTTATTAATTTCCGCCTAGGAAAAGCAATTGGTTATAACACTTCTCCGGGAGAACATTCCTTAGATTGGCGTATCTCTAACGAGCAATGGCAAATAGCCCATTCTGATTGGAATCGTCGTCGTATTAGATTGCTTTGGTTTGGAATCGGCGTTAATATTTTGTTGCTTTATGGTTCTAAATATGTACCGGCAATTCTGAATTTTCTTCAATCAAATAATGCCATTGCAACAAATTTTTCTAGTTTTAAATCTATTGCACCTCTGGGATTTTCATTTTTTATTTTTGAATGTATTGCCTATTTAGTTGATGTTTATCGTGGAGCCCCCGCAACAGAAGAGTTAATTAATTTTGCATCTTATAAATTCTTTTTCGCTAAATTAATTTCTGGACCAATTACTCCTTATCACAATTTTATTTCTCAGTTTAAAAACTTAGAGTCTCCTACCCCTGAAACTGTTGCTGAAGGTTTATGGTTGATTGCTAGAGGAATTGTTAAAAAAGGTATATTTGCAGATAATCTAGCTATTTACGTCGATTTGTGCTTTGGTAATATTCCCAGGGCTGGCAGTATAGATTTATGGTTGGCGATGCTTGCCTATGGTTTGCAACTATATTTAGATTTTAGTGGCTACGTAGATATGGCTCGTGGTAGCGCTTTATTATTTGGCTTAAATTTGCCCAAAAACTTTGATGCTCCTTATCTCAGTACCAGCATTGCTAACTTTTGGCGACGTTGGCATATGACTCTCGGTAGCTGGTTACGTAATTATCTATACTTTCCATTGGGTGGTTCGCGTCAGGGTTTAACGCGTACTTGTATCAACTTGATGATTGTTATGGTTATCGCTGGAATTTGGCATGGCGCTGCATTAGGTTTTGTTGTGTGGGGTACTTATCACGGTTTAGCCTTAGTAGTTCATCGTCTCACTGATAGTGTAAGCAATCGCATATCTTTGCTAAGAATATTTTGGCAGCATCCCATAGGTGTATTCTTTGCTTGGTTATTAACCCAGTTGATGGTATTTACTGCTTGGATTTGGTTCCGTTTACCAAACCTACAAGATTCCCTACTCGTATTTCAGCGACTTTGGGGTCATTCTGCTGATGTTCAATTTTTGCAGAAAGTCTACCTCGAAGCTTTAAGTATGACCCAATATCAATTTATTTACTTACTAGCAATTTTAGCTATTGTGATGGTTTTGGTTTATATTTTAAACCGATATTTAACACTGCAAATTAACTGGCCTTTAAAATTATTATTCGTACCTTTATGTCTGTGGAGTGCTTGGATTTTAGCACCCCAAGGTGCCCTACCTTATATCTATTTTGATTTTTGAATTTTTTTGAATCTTGTTTTTTATTTTTATTTCTGATTTGTGATTTTTGCATCTTGAGTAATAGCTCTAACTGAAATCAGAGGTTTCTCATTTTGCCTAGATTGAGTCAAATTTTTTATTAATTCGTCAAATAAAATCATTTTCAGTGATTTAATTGGCATTTAAGTATTAATACGGTGGATAGTTACTCGGATAAGGCATAAATTTTGATTGGTAACAAAGGTAATTACTTGCAAGAAAATAGGTGCTTTTTGGGGTAATTACAATTAGCGTTCGTGCTTAGATTTGCGTAGGTAACGGATAAAGTTCGTTGCTATTTAGGGTGCATCTTCTGAAAGGGAATTAAGTGAAGCGGTAAAGAGTCAACAGATATTTTTGTTGACTCGATTTTTTCTTTACTATTAAGTACTGTTACTGTAATTTATAACTATCAAAAAAAATAATCCTTAAGATAATATATGTAATTATTAGTGTAGAGTTATATCCCCTTAAAGGATACTGGTAATTATCGTTATATTTTTAAAAATAATGAACGACCCCGGCGGCGTATAGACGTTTCTAATTTCCCCAATCGTTGTACTTTAAAGCTTTTGATACGTATTACCGTGGATGCAATTTGATACTAATTGAATCTTAAGCTATTGATTAATTGATGTAATTTATTTGATAACTCTTATTTATTTATGGGGAAAGCGAACTATTAGGTTTGTATATACTATGGTTGATGGAGTGAATATAATTTCGATTTAAGTATTTGAAAAATTTTAAATCTATCTGTGAACCGCCAAGAAAGCTTGATAGGCTACAAACAAACCCAAAGTGAGGAGAAATTAATGGACGCACCAACACAAGCAGAAGGCTATTCCAAGCCCAGCAGACCTAGTAGACCCAGTAGACCTACTAAAAGAGAGCCCAGGAAGCCAAAATTCCAGCCCATGAAATTTGTGGACTGTAACACCGATAAACCGCGAATTTTCACCCAATGCTACAAATGTGACGTACCACTTTTAATTCAAACTCACCACGATGGTAGCGAACCAATAGAACACAGGGTACAATGCCCCAGTTGTAACCACACAGCATTTATTGCTATGACTCCTAAAGTTGACCAAGTAATAGTACTACAGGGTTGAGATATAGCTTGCTGTACCTCACTTGCTAGATGCAGAGGTACAGGTATTAAATATGACTTATTTTCAACCTAAAAACATCTGTAGGGGCGTAGCATGCTATGTCCCCACTGTTAACAGGCTACATCATGTTCAAAGGATCGACATCAATTGTTAAACTTACTATCTGGGGACACAGTTGACGAATTTCTTCCCAGTTAGGTAACTGAGGTAAAGCATCAGGAGCAAATTTAATTAAAATCTGCCAGCGAAAACGATTTGCAACCCGTAAAACATTTGCTGGTGCTGGACCTAATACATCAAATCCACTTCCAGATTTTAAAACTGCAGCGATCGCTTGGGCGGTTTTTTGTACTTGAATCTCTTCAGGACTACTCAAGCGCAATAAAATTAAGCGTCCGTAGGGTGGATAATTAAGTACTTGACGTTGCTCTAATTCAGTATTGGTAAAAGATTGATAATCATGGTTTTGTACGGCTTCAATTACCTGGTGGTCCGGATTATAGGTTTGAATAATTACTTGACCGGGATCTTCACCCCTACCCGCACGTCCTGCAACTTGAGTTAAAGTTTGAAATGCCCGTTCGCTAGCTCGATAGTCAGATAAGTGTAACAGACCATCGGCAGCCACAACACCCACCAAGGTAACTTGCGGTAAATCTAAACCTTTAGTTAACATTTGAGTCCCGATCAACAATTCTGCTTCGCCGTTAGCAAACTTACTCAAAAGCTGGCGATGTGCCCCTTTTCTCCTGGTAGTATCGCTATCGAAACGAATAAACCGTAGTTCAGGAAATTGTCTAGATAATTCCTGTGCAACTTTTTGGGTTCCGCTACCAAAAAATTTTAAGTAGGGAGAACCGCATTCAGGACAATTAGGAGGATGAGCACAGCCATAATTACAGTAATGACAGCGTAATAGTTTTTGTGCACCTGGTTCGGTATGGTGATAAGACAAGGACACATCGCAGTTAGGACAATCTAAAACATATCCACAACTACGACAAGAAACAAATGTGCTGTGTCCCCGACGATGAATGAATAAAATTCCCTGTTGGCGTTTTTCTTGTAAATTTAGTAACGCAGCCTTGAGAGGTTTACTAAAGATAGATCTGTTTCCCTGTTGCAGTTCCAAACGCATATCCACTATTTTGATTGGCGGTAGGGGACGGGAATAAACGCGTTTGGGCAAACTTAGGTAATGAGTCTTATTATTGCCTTGCTTCCAATCTCCTTGCTCCCCAATTGCACTAATCAAACTTTCCAAGGAAGGAGTTGCAGAACCTAAAACTAAAGGAAAACCCTCCAATTCTGCACGCCATTGAGCAACAACGCGAGCATGGTAAGTCGGAGCGGGACTATCTTGTTTAAATGACGAATCATGTTCTTCATCTAAAATTATTAAACCCAAATTAGGTAAAGGTGCAAACACTGCACTCCGGGTTCCAATTACTACACTAGGCTCACCAGTTAACATCTGTCGCCAAGTGTCATAACGCTCACCTTCAGATAAAGCGCTGTGATAAACAAAAACTTTATTTCCAAAACGAGCGCGAAAGCGATCGGTTAGTTGGGGAGTAAGTCCAATTTCTGGAACCAAAACCAAAGCCGATTTACCTTCTACTAACAAAGGTGCGATCGCCTGTAAATAGACTTCTGTTTTTCCCGAACCTGTCACCCCATGCAAAAGTACTTTTGCATAACCATTCAGTTCTTGAATGGTTGCTAATGCTGTTGATTGTGCAGGCGTCAGAGATTTTACTTGTTCTCCGGTTAAATCTTCTCCTGTTTGAGGAGAATGCTCTGTTCTTAGTCTTTCTCGCTCTTCAATTAGAATACAGCCCTTCTGGGCTAATTTTTTCAGGGTAGAGGTACTGGTGTGACAAGCCTGCAATAGTTCAGTTTGCCATAACTCACCCCCACGTCGGCGCAAAACAGCCAAAATTTCTTGCTGACGGGAAGTCAACTCATTTTCTGACAGATCGTTAATCAGTATTACCGCTTTTTGTAACTTTGGGCGAGCCAGTCGCGGTGGTTCCAGATAACTTTCGACTAAGCCACGTCTAATCAACTCCTTCACTCCACGAGATGCTCCCCTTACCTGACGTTGTAAATACACAAAACTGTAATCTCCTGCAGTTTGTGCTTGTAAAAGTTGCAAAATTTTCTGTGCTGGTAGGGATAAAAATGGAAGAATATCAGATAATAACAACTCTTGTTCGTTGGAGTTAGAACTATCTAAATGAGAATTTTCCGTTTTCTGTTCCCAGCTAACTTGTTTTGGATTGATTCTTTCTAAATTAACCCGTTTTTGGTTTATTGTTTCTGGATTTATTATTTCTAGATTAACTTGTTCCAGATCAACTTTTTTTTGTTTTCTAATTAACCTAATTCTTCGTTGCGATCGCCCCAGCAAACCAGGGGGTAAAGAAACACGAATGACCTGAATTAAAGGAGTATAGTAGTATGCTGCAACTCGGTTTAAAAGCTGCCAATAAAATTTTGGAAAAAAACCAACGCTGACAATATCTTCAATATTCCGAATTTTTTCTTTTGGTAAATCTATATTCGGCATAAAAAGCAAGCGAACGGCGATACCTCCAACTATTTGCGTTCCAAATGGGACGCTAAGAATATCTCCTGCTTTTACCTGCAAATGTGACGGCAATCTATAAGTAAATATTCCCATTGCCCCAGGACAGTCAACTAATACTTCAACCCATTCATTCTTTCCTCGATCTATTTTGTAATCTTCACTATTTTGGGCAACAACCTTTGAGGACAAAGTAGTATCTTGAATATACATAGTTTCTGAATTATATGAATAGATATTTTTCTGATATTTATTTGTCAAAATCAATATTTTTCATTAAACTGTAGCTGTTTACTTTATCTCTCAAAATTTGTATTTACCAATACTTTCATGAGACATAATACTTGATAAATTTCATTTTATGTAATCCATAGAACAAATAGGGAATCAAGATAAATTGGTATCGTTGTGAAAGAGTTACTAGATAACAAAAAGATTGGATAATAACTCGCTAATTTTATATCGTTTATACTCCTGTTGATAGATATTCAGCCTCAAAAGGATATGCGATGATTTCACCTGTATTAGTTTAGAGAAAATACTCTGCTAAACATTCAAAATTTTTATTAGAGCAAAACAGCACAAACCATTACGCAATCAAGTTGTTTACCCCTGACATGGTGAATAATTTCATGAATATCAACAAATAAGCATAAAAATCAACATATTTCCTGATTGTTGAGAAACTTGAGCGAATTTATTCATATTTATTAGTTGGCAAAAGAAATATAAGGAGGTTTAACATATTCAACTATCTCCATTTATTGAATAAGAATTTGCAATAAATATTGTAGTTGTCTAAATAATCAAAACTTCAAACTCAGTCAAAGTTCTTGTATCTTTATGTAACAAATGATTTGAATAACTCCTTGGTAGCTCAAACTCATAAAGCAAAGAAATAAAGCGGGATAATAGACATAAAATCATATCCCAAAGAATGATAAATTAATAGCATCTGCTGTTTTTGCTATCAACAAAGGCGCATGTGTCTTTTAGGGAAAAAATAACCGATGTAGAGAACCATTAGCGGCTGTAATTAAATTATGTATCAGATAAAGCAACGATCCCTAAAGGAAAATAGCAATTCTGAATTAGAAAGCGTAGAAATCATGAAAAATGCTGCTGAGAGTCAAGAAAAGGTTTTCAATAATTTAGAGACAGTAGCAGAAGAAGATTTTGTCATTACTGAAAATCTTGAAGCAGAAGTACGTAATGCAGATGAAATGGGAGCGGCACGTGCTTCTGGATATAATAAGACCGATAATGATGATGCTGTCGGAGCTTTTTTTAAAGAAATGGCGCGTTATCCCCTACTTAAAGCTGATGAAGAAGTAGAGTTAGCGCGAAGGGTTCAATTTTTAGAAGAATTTAGAAATGCACAAGCTTCATTGCAAGAAGAATTAGGTAATCAACCTAGTAGAGAAAAAGTTGCTGCTCGGTTAGAAATGAGTGGGAAACAACTAGAAAATCGCCTATATCAAGGTCGAGTAGCTAAACGTAAAATGATTCGTTCAAATTTGCGTTTGGTTGTATCTATTGCGAAAAGATATTTAAACCGAGGAGTACCATTTCTCGATTTAATTCAAGAAGGAGCAATGGGATTAAATCGCGCAACAGAGAAGTTTGACCCAGATAAAGGTTATAAGTTTTCTACCTATGCTTATTGGTGGATTAGACAAGCAATTACCCGAGCGATCGCTAATGATGCTCGTACTATTCGTTTACCAATTCATATTGTTGAAAAACTCAATAAACTTAAAAAAGCTCAACGAGAACTCAAGCAACAATTAGGTCGCAATCCCACGGAGGTGGAGATGGCAGAATGTTTAGATATTCCTGCTCCACAACTGCGACAATTACAACAATTAAGACGTCAAGCACTTTCTTTAAACCATCGTGTTGGTAAAGAAGAAGATACGGAACTGATGGATTTATTGGAAGACGAAGATAACCAATCTCCAGAAGCAAAAATGAATGAAGGAATGATGCGTCAGGAGATTTGGGAGGTATTGAGTGACGTACTAACACCAAGAGAGAAAGATGTTATTTCTTTACGCTATGGTTTAACAACTAGCGAACCTTGCACCCTGGAGGAAGTAGGAAACATCTTTAATTTATCCCGGGAAAGAGTACGTCAGATTCAAAGTAAAGCCATGCGCAAATTACGTCGTCCCCACATTGCTAAACGCCTAAAGGGTTGGCTGATATAGCGCTACGCGCAAGTCATTAGCATGGCGTTTCCGTAGGACATAACAGAACGCGCCGATTGCGACCAAAAGCTTACAAGTTATAACTTTTGGAATTTACAAATGTCCTAAACTTATTACGTACTGCGATATGATGCAGTTCTAGTTTGAAGATATTTCATTGGAATATATTTAGCTTGAAGCTAGAAGATATTTATCCTGGAAGATGGAAGATATTTTTTAGCTATAAGCTGGAATTTCTGAAATGTATTCAGCTTGAAGGTGGTTGACTGTAGAGCAAAATTTATGAACTAATAGCCAATAGCTCTATCTTAACGAATAATTAACAAATGGCTCTGCAGAGTAAATTTAGCTTGCGATTAGCTCAAGCAGAAGATTGTGATGCGCTATTTAATTTGATAAAGGCGTTAGCTGAATATGAAAAACTACCTAATGCTGTTAGTGGCAATGTAAATCTTCTTAGACAGCATCTGTTTGCAGAACCTCAGTATATTGAGGCAATAGTAGCAGAAAGTCTCAGCGATATTGTAGGGTTTGCCTTATTTTTTCACAATTATTCAACATTTCTGACTAAGCCAGGAATTTACCTAGAAGACTTGTTTGTTTTACCTGATTACCGACGTCAGGGGATTGGTAAAGCACTTCTTATTAAGCTAGCGCAAATAGCCTTAAAACGGGACTGTGGGCGTTTAGAATGGAGCGTTTTAGATTGGAATGAACCTGCCCAAAAATTTTATCGTGCCATGGGAGCATCAATTCTCGATGATTGGCGAATCTGTAGAGTTACCGGAGAAAAACTAACTAAATTAGCTGACAATCATTTATCAGTTAATAGTTAGCAATTGACAATTAACAGTCAATATTTACTTTTATCGGCATCATTCATTAAGTTCTGAGTTCATAAAAATTAACAAAAAACGGGGCATTAAGGACAAAAATTAACAAAACGATAAGTATGACGAATTGTCATTTGACGACTGCTGTTTCGTTTTTGAGAATTGAAAGGGACATTTAACCGAGTCATCCTTTTAGGCAGAGGAAACACTGAATGAAAAAAGTTCTTTCTATTTTGATCGCGGGTATAGCGATTTTAAGTTTTGCATTTTGTCCTCCAGCTTTGGCGGGTGATGCTGCAAGTGGAGCAAAAATTTTCGCAGCTAACTGCAACGCTTGTCATATGGGCGGTAATAATGTAGTTAACGGTGCTAAAACATTAAAATCGGATGCCTTGGAGAAATATGGTATGAACTCTATTGAAAAAATCACATACCAAGTAAACAACGGTAAAAATGCAATGCCAGCATTTAAAGGTCGCTTGACCCCTCAACAAATCGAAGATGTAGCGACCTACGTCTTGGATAAATCAGCTAAAGGCTGGAGCTAAGACTAAATAATCGTTATTTCCTAAAATTGTAGAGTGGGCAAGTAACCTGCTCTACAATTTATTTTAGTGTAAAACCGTAGTGTAAAAAAATACATTAGAATAAGTATTCTAGTTAATATTCCAGTCTCAACAACTTAAACATATGCTTAATCGCTGCTACGGCTTGATTTTAGATTTGTTGATTTTAAGTGTGTTGGTTGTTTGCTTGTGTTTGGGTATTTTTCTCAGCTTTCCAAACTCTTCATTAGCGGTCTCAGATGAGAGAACGAAAGCAGATAATTTATTTGGGTTAGGTATCGAGTATATACAAAGAGGTGATTATCGGGGAGCAATCGATAATTTTCTTAAGGTTACTAAGTTAAAGGAAGATTTTGCACCAGCTTATAGCAATCTTTGTCTTGCTAACCTTCAAATAGAAAATTATCCAACTGCAATTCAAGACTGTACTAAAGCTATAACCTTAAATCCTAAAAATACAGAGGCTTTGCTAAATCGCGGGTTAGCTCACTACCGAGAAGGAGATTTTGAAGCTGCGATCGCAGACGATAACAGGGCTATCAAAATTAAACCCTATGATTTTCGTGCTTACTATAATCGAGCTCTAGCAACTTCTGCTTTAGGCTATTATCAGATAGCAATTATTGATTATAACCGTGCTTTAAGTCAAGTTCCTCAGACCCTGAGTTCATCAATTGCAGAGATTTATAATGACCGAGGTTTAATGAATTTAGAGTTACAAAATACTCCTGCAGCATTGATTGATTTTTCTCTCGCAATTCGCCACAACGCAAATCACTACAAAGCTTATTTTAATAGGGGCTGTGTTTGTTCTAATAATGGCTATTTTCACAAAGCCATACAAGACTTTACAAATGTAATCGAACTACAGCCAAATGATGCAAATGCTTATGTTAATAGAGGTGTAGCTTACTATCATCTTGGCGAGCAACAAGCAGCGATCAAGAACTTGCAAATAGGTGCTGCATACTTTGCTAAACAAGGACAAGAGTTAGCTTTTGAACAAACTTTAGATTTAATCGATAATTTCGAGGAAGTATCTGAAGATGAATTTGCATATATTGCTTAGAGAATGTTTTTGATGCTCTCTACTCGAATCAATCAAAAAGGATAAATTCGATATTGCGCGTTCATTAAAAAAAGCGGTAGCGATTTATTGTTTCGCTACCGCTCATAGAAGTTTCGACCTCTGATATGCCTTTTTTAGGTTCAATACTTTTTGATTTGGAAAATCTCTAAAATTTAGTGTAGAGATTTAGAATTTTTTAGACTTGTAGATTTCTTGAGATTTGAAGTTAAACTTGATTGACCAGTTAGACCGAATGCACACACTACTAGCAAACCAAAGATTGTAGTTGGTTCGGGGACTGACTGAATTGGATTTTTTGAATATTTCACATCAACATTAATGTCTACTCGACCAAAACCAGGAGCAACAAGACTTAAAGAGTCGTCTTTATCATTTATCCCATCTGCTAACAAAGTAACGTTGAAAGTACGACTTTCACCTGCTGGAACATTAGGAAATATACGTGGTTGAGTGTTTGCAACATAACCAAAGTCATCACCAACGACATCGAGAGTAATATCTTTGAAAACATCGCTTAAGCCTAAATTAATTGCATTAATCAAGTTACTGCTGTCAGGACTTAATTCTACTACTGAACCAAACCCAAAATTATTTACTAGATTTTCATAATCGGAGCGTACATTTTTCGTGACTGCAAAAATAGGAATTATATTTGCATCTTCTAATTTTTGCTTAACTTGCTCAATTGCAGGATAATCTTCTCCGGTTCCTGGTTTATTTCCATCAAGAATAGCATCACCGTTGTTTGCAGGTACTGAAGGATGATCCCCTGCTTTATGAAACTGTGCATCAGTTGAGAGAACAACAACTTTAAATGCGTCTTCGCGGAAGCCAATTTCATTTTCACCGCGTACAGCAGCCTGCAACAACGCTTCTAGCTGTGACTCAGGAAAGTCACTCCCTCCTTTTGCAAAGAGATTATTAACAGTTGTTTGTAATTTTGTTACATCGCTAGTTAAACCAAGATCTGTTTTGTAGACAAAACTACTTGAACTTCCAAATGGACTGATAGGTTTGTCAATAAAAGAACCGACTCCAAATTGTGCATCTGAAACTGTACCTTTAACGGAATCAACTAGACTAGGTACTAAGTTTTGGATATTTTTTAAATCATCGACAAATGAACCAGAAACATCTTCTAGTAAAAATAAATCAAGCTTTATTGGCTTCGTGGGTATTTTTACTTGTATGTCTACAGAAAGAGGGTCATTTGCATCGAGATAAACATTATATGTATCTGGACTTACGGATGCATTTTTGGGGGCTGGAGTAATACTTTTGATTTTACTTTCAGCAAGAGCTTGTGACGGATTTAATATTCCAGTAAAGCTTACAGATAGTACTGTACCTAATAAGATTTTTGAAAAGTTTTTAATTAAACTATGCATATTAAAATCCAATAAATTAATTTATTATTTGTGGTCTTTTAAAATGTTTTTTTAATCTATTTCTATCTCGAAGGAGAAAGATTTACCCAACTCTGTAGAGTATCTAATTTTTTTATTTAGCTTATTTTATTTAGCTTGAAACAAAAATTGTATAAGGATACTTTGAGCTACATTATTGGGTAAAACCTAATATCGATTCTCAAGAACTTATAGAGAGCTTTGATTCAGTATTTTCTCTACTCGTAATAATCACGATAAGCGCGTTTTTTTTGAGGTGCCAGGATTTCTACGGACATTTACACAAACATTAAATTATAATTTTTAAACTAAATTTAGCTAATGTCTTTTACCATAATGATTTCACTACCAATTATTAATTTTTTTAGATATAAAATTTATAAAGTACGCGTTTGAATTCAAGTTATTTTTACGTAGGTGGAGTGACAAGCTTAAAATGGTGGTTCAGAAATATTCAGCTAGTTATTTAACAACGAGTTGGGTAAATAATAGATAGATTAGTTCTGGTAAGAATGGATATATGATTTGTGAAAAGATAAATCAATAAGAGACGTAGCATTGCTACGTCTCTACAAAGATATATTTTTTATGAAATGATTTACGATTGTGATATTACTAGGACTTATACACTCGTTACTAGTTTAGTTTTTAATGTTTTGAGATCAACCGCACAAGAAGGTGAATGCTATTTCCTTGCGTAAAAGCTGAGCCGTGCCTTAAGGTAAATGCTAACCTTGTTTGTGTTGCAATGACTGTAATTGCGTTATCCGTGCGTAAGTCTTGATTACATTGAATTTGCATAATTCCTAAATCAAAAACAGCATAGCAAATTTAGTCGCACTGTTATTTATTTGTTATTCTCACATTTTCCTTTTTAGATAAAGCAGCAACTCCCAGCGCAACTGCAGCACCCAAAATTGTCACGGGTTCGGGTACAGGTTGAGGTACATTATCTTGTTGTGCAAAGGTCACTGAACCAGCCCCACCATTTGCATTCGTGGGCGCATAGGTAAAGTATGATTCAGAAATATCAGTAAAGCCAGGAACAAAGGAAAAATTTAATTGAACGCTACCAGCAGTTGCATTATTAACATTAAAGCTTAATCCTGCTAGGTCATTACCAATAAAAGCGACTTCTGGTCCACCATAAACATCATTGGCTTTAGTAAAAGTACTACCGAGAAAATCAAATTCAAGGTTAGCAACAGGGATGTATTCTTGAAAGAAAAAATCGCCAGTTCCGCTCACCAATGATTCATCATAACTAAAAGAACCCTGAAATCTTTCCCCAGATAAAGCACCAGAATCGATTTCGCCTTCAAAGTTAAAATTAACAGCTTCAGCAGGACGTGCATCAACAATAGCAAGGCTAAGAACTAAGCTAGCAGTTGCAAGGGCAAATTTTTGTAAAGTATTTTTCACGATCTTTTCCTTAAACTTTGAATGTGTATAATTTTTGAGTTTTAAAAAATTTTGAGCTTGAAAATTTTTAAATTTGGAAATGTTGAATCTAAAAATCTTTTAATCTAAAGATTATTGATTTGAAGATTGTTGATTTGAAAAATAGCAGTCTTAAATGTGGAGCGATGGGGAAACCATCGCCTCAATTTCAGTTAATTAACCAAATATCAAACTATCAGGATTTTCATTGAGTTCTGCTACGGAAACATCCTGTAAAAATAGATATGGTCTGAAAGCTGCAGAACCATCTATTCCGTCTGCATCTATTTGTAAGGAAGTTCCTCTAGTTCCATAGGAAACGAGTTGGACATAACCATCATCAATTGCATTGGAACCGTTGAAACCGACACTCTGGAGAACACCTTTAAGATCAAGGACATCATTAAGCGCGTCAAAGTCAGCGATCGCATCACCTGCATCTACAATACTGGTGTAAACGATTTGGTCTTGACCTCCTCCGGTGGTAATTCTGTCTGCACCTTGGAAGCCAGTAATGATGTCATTACCATCTGTTCCCAATAAGGAGTCTCTACCTGCAGTACCATTAATGATATTGTCATCGTTGCTGGGATTTACGGTAATATCTACAGTGGCGTTGGTCGTATCAGTGCCATCACTGACAGTATATTCAAAACTAGCTAACCCACTGAAGTTGGGTTCTGGGGTAAATAAAACATTACCATCTGTATCCAGTTCTACACTACCATTGGTAGAATTGTCCACCTCGGTAATTGTTAAGGAGTCGCCATCAACATCACTGTCATTTTCTAATAACTGGCTGGAGAGGATGGTCAGAGGTTGATCTTGATTGGTTTCGGCTGTGTCATCTGTGGCTACAGGTAAGTCATTAACAGGATTGACCGTAATATCTACAGTGGCGTTGGTTGTATCAGTGCCATCACTGACAGTGTAGGTAAAACTATCATTACCGTTGAAGTTGACGTTGGGAGTATAAGTTATTGTATCATCAGTGGGGTCGGTTGGGGTGCCGTTATCGTTGATAGTTGCGCTACCGTTGCTCGGTGTTTCGGCGATGCTTGGGGTGAGGGGATTGCCGTCTGCATCGGTGTCATTGGCTAGTACGTCTATTTCTACTGCTGTATCTTCGTTGGTGGTAGCTAAGTCATTTACGGCTTGGGGTGAGGTATTGATAGATTCACTATTTACATTAACCGTAGCGGTACCAATAGTTGTAAAGTTAGCTAAATCAGTTGCAGTAATAGTAGCGGTTCTTGACCCAGCAGTTCCGGTGATATTTGTAAAAGTAGCTTGATATTGGTCAGCACTTACTTGAGTTGCTGTAACTGTTTCTCCGGAATCATCAACATCTCCATCACCATTAATATCAAAGGATATACCTACGGACTGAATATCAATATTATCAGTTGCTGTTACATCAATATCTATAAAATTACCAATTCTGATGTTAGCAGGTGCGGAAATTGTGGTGATTACAGGAACTTGGTTGTCTAAAGCATCAGGACCGAATATTTGTTCAATATCATCTATGGTTAATTCTTCTTCTGTTGAGTTCGCAGTAGTACCAGCTAAACTAAATATTCCATAACTATTGCCTAAAGTAGTGAAATAATCAGCAAAACCTAACTTTATATTTCTCCAGTCATCAAAAGGAGAACCATCGGAATAATCTCTGATTAGAGTTGGGGTAGTGGTAAAAGTATCTGGGTAAAGTTGATATAAATAATTCATGACACTTTTATAGCTACTTTTTTCCGCAGCGATAGTAGTATCTCCTTCTAGAAAAATAGGAGGAGTTGTCTTATTATCTTTGCCTCCATGACGTAAACCTAATGTATGACCAAGTTCGTGAATTAAGGTTTGTCCTTGTAAAAAACCAGCAGGTATCGCAATACTTTCAGGAAAAGAACCTATAAAATCTGTGACGTTACGTAAACCTTGTAAAGACACAATTAAATCGTTACCAGGGATCGAGCGAAAATCTCCACTATCTGGATCTATTTCTTGTAATTCAGCTATACCACTAGATCCATTTAAATCAGAATAGTCAGCAAATACGGCATAACGAAAAGCTAATTCCCTTGCTCTTTTGGTAGTTGTTCCAAAAAAGTTATCTTTGATATTCTCAAAAGAACGAGAAACTGCGAAACCGTCACCATTTTTATCTTCGGCTCCAGAAGCTGGAAAGTTTTCATCAAAGTAAACTAAGTCAATATGGTTTCTAGTACCCGCTTCTCTAATAAGATCACCACCTTCTAAAGATCCCGAACCCATATTTCGACTTAAACCAGTTCCTGCATCAATGTGAACTGTAATGTCTTGGTCTTTAAATACATCTACGACAAAATCTAGAGCTTGTGCTTGAGGTGAAAAGTCTCGACTAGTAGCTGCATCTGGAGCTAACCAGTCAATTTCCAAGAATAAATCTTTTTTATTCTTATCAGCCCCCATTGCTTTGAGGTCTAAATCTATTATCCCATCACGGTCAATATCAATTCCTTTTTCTTCCCAATGGTCGAGTAAACCATCCCCATCTGTATCAAGATGCTCTGCTTTGATAATCATCTCTCCATCATCTGTGTTAGCAAAAAACGCTATTTGATGACTATCAGGAGAAGAATTTGTGATTCCAACATTAGCTATGGGATCATAAACGGAAATGTCGTTAACAGTAGCACCATTAATTACATCATCTACTTGAACAACAGGAATAGCACTTGTCTGATTAAAATCAAATCCTTCACTTCCATCAAGTTTAGAATCAACCGTAACTTTAACTGTCCAAAGTGCTTTTTGATCTGAAAATAATAAGGATTTAGCTGTTATTGGATTGTTACGACTAGCTTGATTGGGTGTGCCGATAAAACTAACTACAAAAGTATCATCAAGAATACCAGTTCTGCCACTTTCAACATGAGAAACACCAATCCTACTATTGATGTCAAAAGATTCAAATTGAATAACAGGAATATCTCTAGTTTGAGTATTTAAATCTCCATATCCCAGTTGCAAGGGATTGCGAGAACTGTTCTCTCCTGCTATTGTAATTAGTTCGCGTCTAGAACCAGTATCTATACTCGCAAAGATTCCCGAACCATTACCGCGATCGCCAGCAAAGACTACAATCTGACCATCATCGCTAATTCCAGGACTTCGACCTATCTCACTATACTGACTAGAACCAGCGATTCCTTCAGCGTCATTAAAATCGTTATCATATAAAATAATTGGAGAATTATCTTCATTCCCTAATTTAACAATAACATTGCCATTATCAGCAATCATTGGTCTTAAAGTTACCGGATTTACTGGGAGCGATAACGTATTGAAATCATCGGTGGGGGGTTTCGGTGCAGTAACTAGTAAATCATCACCCAGACCGAAAGAAGCTCCTACAATGGGGTCAAAACTAAATTCTTCATCAAAAACAGGGAAAACGCTTTCACCAGAATTATTAACACTGGTAAGCGGTAATATTGAGAAATAATCAAAAGGATAGTTAAATCCAGATTGAGAGCCACCACCAGTAGCTATTGTTTCAAAAGTATTGATACTGTTACTCTCAAAAAGTCTTATTGCTGATATACCATTGCTTTGGGTCCAAGCAGCAACTACTTGACCAGCATTATTAATTTGTATCGCTGTCCCAAATCTGCGGCTAGAAAGAACTGAAGCGGGAGCAATATCGGTTAATGAGGAACCATCTCCTACAAAAACAGCATTTCCTCCAAAAACACTATCATCCAAGTCACCTGTGAAAGCAACTACACCTTCATCATTTATTGAAGTTCTATTACCTAAATCTTCTATACCTTCATCTCCTGTCTTGGCAATAATTTGGTATTGGTAAAAATTGCTCATTAAAATCTTATCTCCAAAACTTATACTATTTATAGCAACCGCCAGGTTAGCTAGGACGCTAAAGTCAAGACATGCTCCATGGCTTCTCGCAGTGTTCCAAAATTCTCGAGTTGTTTGCGAATTCGACTTTTTAGCCATGACCAGCATTTTTCAATCCGGTTTAAATCTGGTGAATAAGGTGGTAAGTAGCAC
>JGI1201J43222_100219_pt1 | contig 17330 bp, 6 predicted proteins | sample MastesBC008_FD_43222 | JGI IMG/M metagenome (IMG submission 43222) | reverse complement strand
TATGAAAAAGACCCTCTATTATTAAGCTTTCTTAATTCTCTACAATTAATAATAGATATTATCCAATTTGTCAATTATATAAATCCTGAATTAAAAGACCTCCAAAGCGAATATTTATTATTTTTAATTTCCCAATCAGAAATTGACCGGCCCCGAAGAAATCGTGTAAATCCCCGTGTTGTCAAAATCAAAATGTCCAAATTTAAACGTAAAAATCCCACTCATAAATCGGAAATTAGAGATTTGAAAAAAGATTTAGAAATTATTGTTCCAAAGGCAGCTTGAGCATTTCATTCACGGGTATTGGATTTAAAATAATATCCTTGCGACTTAGTGGATTTTGCATTGACTGACATTGCAAGAAAAGATCGCATAATCGTTTTAGTTCTTGAATACTCAATTTGCGAGGTAACTGGAAACTATCTCTAACAAGCGGTTTAGTAACTGCTTCAGAGAACTTTGGCGTTGACATTGATTCAAATAAAACTCTCAAGCTTTCAGCACTGGTTCTTAAGCTTTGGTTACCAGGATTTTCCTCTCTCGCAGCACCAACTAAATCTCCGACCCAATTCTCTGCTTCTGCCTTTTTTATTAATTCAAAAACTATATCCCTTAAATTACCTTCTACTGGAGCAACAACACCTAAGCTTTTATTCAATTGAAAAGATAACATTTGCTCTAATGATGACTTTTTAGGGAAAGCATCTATTAAAGCATCTTGCAATTGCTGACGCTGTGAACCAGATAACCCCATGTTTTATATATTACACTACCTACCAATATCTTACCCTACACCTTCTCTCACCCCTCTCAAAATTAATCAAGCTACGAACATTACAACAATCTCAAAACTTCCAAAAATATCCCAGTATCTGATAATTCAAGCATTTACACTAAGGAAGAACCGTGCTTTTATTCCTACTCAAGGATAATAAATATACATCAATCATTTTCTGTCCCGTTCTTTCCGTTCACACAGTGTGTTCAAACAAAAATATTCAAGATTATTCCCGGACGATACTCCCCTTCTCCCTACCTTCTTAACATTATGGACATAGTTAACAGCAATTACCTCGAATGCTTGTGTGACAAGATTTTGAGTACTCTATTCCACAAAAGTATAATTCCGATGAATTACGTGGAAGAAGCATGTGATGATGCTATGCACAACTTGCAAAATTCGCATACGTCTGCCGCTTATGACGTTAGCCAACGCAACTGCATTATCGCATCGCAAACATATCTGAGATTACAAAAACTGATTCACCAAAAGTTGCCAAGACTCCGAAAAGCGTAGTACTCGACACCATTACACCATAGTTCCGGCAGAGTTAGCTGCCAGAACTATGGTGCAACGACGTAACATCAGTTATGCAACTCAAACTCAACAAGGTACCGTCTTCTTGGGATATTTTTATGTTTCTTGTTGCTACTACTCATAAGTTGGGTATCAGTTTTTTTGAATATATGCGTGACCGCATTTCTCAAATTGGAGATATCCCACCTTTGGTAAATCTTATTTAGGAGAAGTCTTCTTCTAATCCTTTTGGTTGGTCGTGGCAATTTGAATAACTCCCTACCCCGAATTATTGAGGGGATACCATTAACTCATCTACAAAATCACCCCCATTTTTTAAATATCTCCTGTATAAGCTAACAACACCAGCAAGTTCTCCGACTCCTCCTTCTTAAAGTTACTTTTCGCGGTTAACTCGACTGTCATTGGTTCGGCTGTGACATCAGAAATCTTAATATCGAATTGATCGCCCACTTCCGTTAAAACGCCATTGGAGAAGTCGTAAATCTGCCGAACCGAGATTTCAGTTGGAGTGACGTTGGCGGGAACCGTATTTTTCGGTAATGAGAGAGTTATCGATTGTACGTTGGTTTGATTCTTGAAAGCATACCAATTCGTGGCGAATTCGTGGGCTAAACTAAACAAACGCACGCCACGATATTGCTTGAACGCGTCTAAATCCATCACCGACTGTTTGAAGGAGCCGCTATCAATTTTGCACATATACCGCAGGTGAATCACCACATCAGTAATCGTGTCAAAATCAAAGCGGTTGGTTTGTTTGGGAAGTTCTAACAACCATGTCGAAACTGCTCCCGTTCCTTCAAAGGGAAGATAGCGATCGTCGTTGAAATCTAACTCGAACACGCCACTATCTTCCACACCTGTGGAAATGGCGATTTGTTGATTCGCTCGCCAATCAACTCTAATGGAATCGGGCATATTTTGTTCTTCTCCGAGTAAATACTTTACCCCAGTAATATCAGGCGACATCAGGGTTTTGTGTCCCGTTTGCGTTAGGGTAGCGTTTACTGTTTCGTAGGGACCAACCACTGCTGGAATTGAGAGTGAGACGGATTTGATAATGCGGAAATAGTGACCAGGAAAATCGCGGTCGAACAGTAATTCACCTAAAGTAAACTGACAGCGACCGGTATCTCGTAATTGTAAGAAGGCGATCGCATCGAGACGTGCCAAGGATATGGTTTTGGTAATTTCTAAATAGCGGCTGTCTTGGTCGAGGGCTGATTTTTCTAGACGTGCCAGATCTAACCGTAATGCTTCCCCAGCAAGCAAACCTTTGCGGCGACTGTCCCAATAGCCGAAACTAATATAGGTTTCGTCAGTTCCGAACTCGAACTGGAAGGCGCGTTCGGCTTGTTTCGCCACGTCAAATGCGAGTTTGTAGGTTTGGAAATACAGCGAAGACAGGCGATTTGCCATCCAGTTGTAAAGCTCTTTATTCAGGAACTTGGTGCGATAGAAGTTTCCTACCTCCTTATTCTGATCGATGCTTGTTTGGTGAATTAACAAGTCTCGACTCGCAGCATTAATCTGGGCAACAGTGGCTTCAATTTGTTTTTCAATTTCATCAATGTCTAACTGCGCTAATGTTTTATTATGATCCCATTCCTGTTTTCGACGTACGTATTCGGCCTGTGTCCCAAAATTGGTAGCCGTGCGATCGAAAATTCCCGCCGCAATTTCAAGAACGTCGCCTAGCTTATCGACAGGTTTGGCAAACTTACTACCACCAGATTTCACTGTCGCGACGGGACTTCCGCCAAAACCCGATCCACCCACTTCAATATCAACTGTACCCCCCAACACTCCGGCAATAGATTTGGAAATGGCAGCACTACTTTGAAGGACGTTAGCCGTGATGCTAGCACCTGATTGTAAGTGTTCCAAAGTGATCAGACCGAGATTGCCATTTCCTCGCACTGTTTCATCGTAGTAAAGATACCGTTCCTTTGCACTTTCGAGACTTTTTTCTAAAGCGGTGAGATTAGCATTGAGTTCTGCTTGCTGAAACTGTTTCACTTCAGTTGTCCGCTCTAAAATATCGAGTTCGTGAGTATGTTGCAGTAGCGTCAGTTCTTCATCGCTTTTGTTGTCTAAGGCTTCCAGAAGTGCACCGCCGAATTCGATGACATACTCTACCATTTCTTTAGCTTTTTCCAGCATAAAGGAATAGCGATAGTGGGGAACGGAGATATTCGTGGCAGCTAGTGCACTTCCGATTCCGCCAGCTAAACCACTGGCGGCTGCTTGAACTAGTGCTGCTGGGTTTATTGGCGGTTGGAACAGAGACAAACTGCGGAAAACACCATCAATGTTGAGACTGTGGCGAATTTTGTAGAGTCGATCTTCGACAACATCCCAATATCCGAGGAATTGAGAGTTTTCCGGAACACAGAAGCGAGTAATCACACTGCGGTGGGGGTTAAAGGGAATGGCTGGCGTTGGGGCAGCGTTGTTTCCATTTTCAATCAGGAAATCTGGTAAGGTATTAATTTGATTGCGCTCTAAATCTGCTTTAACATCTTCGTAAGTTCCCACCTCTTCTAACTGACGGGCAGGTTTTGACTGCGGAGTTGGTCCCAATAGCGCGAAAGCTAACACGTAAAGTTGTGTGGCTTCAGTAATCGATTCCCGTGTATCTTGACGGAACAGGTAATCGCCCCAATCAATCAGGTTGTCGATATATTTCATTACCACCGTTTTCTGATAGGTGTTGATGCGAAGCCGTGCGATCGCATGGGGATCAAAGGGATCGTTACGATAGGCATTGAGGGCGTCTTCGTCAGACAGCATTTCCGAAAGAGTTTCTAAGGAAAGGCTGCGGAAGGGACGATAACGCCAGTAGCGATCTTTCGACGAGTCGGTGCTGCTTACGTTTGTTTCCTGGGCAGTGGGATTAAAAATATAATGGTACCATTTTTGCGCTTCAGCAAACTTCTGATTGGCGTTGAGTTGGTTGGCAATTAGAAAGGGAATGTGGAAGAATATTTCTTCGTAGTACAGTCCGTAAGCACCTTTGAAATCGATGCGGTTGTCTAATGTCTGTTTAGTTGTCGTTTCGTTGCCGTTAGGTGGGATGATGCGAATGTCGAGATTGGGATCATCGAGATCGGATCCTAATAAGGCTAAATTTGAGAAATCTGGTTCTTCGGTGTTTTGAGACTCAAGACTGAGCAAACCGTCAATTCCGTCACCGAAAAGTTTTTCGCTTAAGGTTTGAACGGCGAAAGTATTCAGACGAAAGAAATTGAATTTAATCACCGAACCATTGTCCACTTCTAAGGCAAAATCGCGGTCAAAATACAGATCAAACTGCTTTTGTGTCCCGCCACCTCCTGCATTGGCAGAAGAATTTGAGCGCAACCGTTCTTCCGACGTTTGCAAGCGCCAGTCATCGATCGAGATTTGCACCAAAAAGATTTCGTCACCGATATCTAAAATGAACCAACCCGGTTGATTGTGAACGTCGAGGATATAGGATTCGGTGATGTTGAGTTGCACTCCACTATCGCGATTGTTTAGGAGTACGGTATTGCTGGCGTTGTTATTCCATTCCGTAATCGCACTACTGAGTTCGTTGGTATTCTCGTCGAGGACAGTAATGCGATCTTGGGGATCGAAGCGATCTAACGGATAAATTTCATTTTGAACGTAGTCCTCGAGCGCGATTTTTGCCTCCTCCTCAATACCGACAATCGCACCCGATTGCGGTTCAGCCAGGGAAAGACTGTAGCTATTGCCAGCGTCGGAATTTTTAATCAACGTGTATTGATATCCGACATCTTTCAAATTGTTCCGCAAGGTTTGAATCACGTCACCGTAAATCAAAACGATCCGTTCGCGGGTACTTTCGGGAACCGACGATGCAAATACTTGTTCAAGACTTAACTGGTTTTCCAGACTTAACTCGTCTTGAGTGGCGCGAGTGAGTTGAGGTTGACTATCGAGAGGTAAGTGCAATTCTAAACCAAATTCCCTACCGTATTTGCGTTGGAATCGCTCAGCTTCGATATCTGCCTTTTCACGGACATAGTTCCAGACGCGAAACTCACTCATTAACGGTTGATATTGACCATCGTTTTCAACGGTACTGGGGGGATTTTCAGCATCCCCAATCTGAAGAATTCCGGCACTAGCCAAGGGAGGTGTTACTTGAAAGGTTAGTTTGGTGCCCTCGGCGACATAGTTATCACTAACATTGTCATAGATATAGGAGGTGAGTTGGTATTCAGTTGAGTTGTATTCCAACACAAATACAATTTGTTGCCAGGTATTATAATTGACAGATTCAAGTACCGTTTTTGTCGTTGTTTTAACCTGTAATTTGAGTTCGAGATTGCCGCGTTGGTACTTGTGAACGGTGGCTTCTGCTGATTGTGCTTCTGCAAGGACTTTGAGCAGTTCGCTCAAACAGTTAATCGTGTGTTGGATAGCTGAGTCTGTATGTCCGTTGATTTTGGATGTATCCGGTGTATTCAATGCTGCTTCGGTTTCGGCATTGCTCGCTTCCTGTTGAGCATTCCCTAGGTGTACCTTGGCGTTTGTTAGTGCTGTTGATACACTACTGGAAGAATTGGCAACGGGGAGAGCGTATTCTGCCGCTGTCACTGCTTGATTGGCAACAGTGGCGACGCTGCTGGCTAAATCGGCAATATCTTGAGCATTGCTTGAATTGGAAGCGGTTTCTGCATCGTCAATTGCCGTTGTTGTGTTGTCGATGGTTGTGACGGTAGCGCTGGCGAGTTGTTTGGCATTTTCAGAGTTATTTGAAATCGCGTTAGCCGCGTTGTTCGTAGTGCTACGTTGTGCGATTAAAGTTGACTTGGTATTGTCGAGTGAAGTTGACAAACTGGCTCGGAAACTCTGAATCGCTTGAATAGCAGCTTCGATCTGTGTAAATGCCGTTTGCGACTCGTTCACCGCCGTCATAATTTCCGGTTTTTGACCAATGGCGGACGGCGTATGCGTCAGCGTAGCTTGCAGAGGATTAGGATTGTTGCTGTCGGCTTCGTAACTGAATAAAGTAAAGGTGTGAACCGGGATTTCCGTCGTCGACGTCGTCTCGGTGAGATTATTCGCCCGCAACCAGAACGAAAAACTCAGTTTCTCCATCAAAAACGAAGGTAACGTCTCTTCTGCGTAAGAGTTAGGTCCAAGTTGCGCCACTTTTAAACTCATCAACGGTTCGGCAGATCGCTGTACCGGAGACGCCACGTCCGATGTTCGCCAGCGTTGAGCATAAACCCGCTGCCATTTTGGTTGGCGTTGTTGCCAGTCTTCAAGTTCGACGCTTTTGAGTTCGTCCACCTGCAAAGTTTGCGGTTGCACCCAGGTTTTGCTGAAGTTGTAGTAGGAATATTTGATAACGGGAGTTTTGATGGTGACGTTGACTTGTTCGATAACGCTGTTTTTGTCGCTGTAAACTAACGTTTGAGGATTGAGAGTTCCACCATCATCTGAGTTGATGCTGGGTTTTGCTATGTTGATTTCGCTACCATCGGCGGAGTCATCTATTTCAATAGTTCGACCTCCAGGAACTTCTTGAGAATGTTTCTGCTGAGCCTTCTCTCCTAAGAAGATTTCCTTTCCGTTTTGGTCTACGGGTCTGCTAACGTTATCTATGAACTTGTTTTCAACCCACTTGCGGTCCTCAGCTCGGATGCTGTCGGGAATTTCTGCCCAAAATAGGAATAATTTATTAAAGGCAAAGACAGGCGAAACATATTCAGCATTAATGGTCAAATCGATTTTTTCCCAGGGTTCCCAATGTTGGCTGTTCACCCATTCCCGGAAATAGTATTCTTGGGTGTTTTCGTTGCGACCAACAAGATAGAGGGTATTCGTAACTTCGGAGTTAGAAACTGTTGTTAAATCCCGGTTAGGCGCTGATGTCCAAGTTATACCTGATTGAACTTGTAAATCTTTAGGAGATTCCTTGACACCTTGTATAACTCCCCTGAAATCTTCGACCGTATCTCCCTCACCTTCGTTCATCTTCCAATAGTAGAGAAGATTGGTTTCGTTGGCTGGGTTTTGTACACCAAACGCCATGCTATCTTTGATTTCTTCAGCACTACGGGCAGTATTCCAAATTCGAACATCCCGCATTTCACCGATGAATTCTAGGTTGCTGGTATCTTCATCTATTAGACCCCCGAGTACGAATGGGATGTTAGGATTGTCGATGTTGGGATAGAAGATATCGCCTGTTCGTTCTACCGAATCTTTTTCAATTCCATTGACATAAAGTATGACTTTTGAGCCATTGTAGGTGGCGGCAAGGTGATACCAACGATTGGGGGTGTAGGAAGCCGAAACTTTTGATAGCAAGCTGGAGTCGGGGGGATTTCTGTCTGCTGTCGAAAGGTAGATATAGAAACTATTCTGATTCGCTCGTAACATCCATCCTTTCTGTTCGCTGCTTGTCCAATTGTATGCACTCATCAATCCACCATCGACAAGTTGACTATCAGGTTTAACCCACAGTTCTAGGGTGAACTGTTTGGTAATTTGGTTGCTGATAGTCGCAAGTGTTGGGTGAATGCTAAAGTGGCTGGTACCGTCGAATTTGAGTGCGTAATTTTTGGGAAGATTGTCGGTGTCGATGTAACTTCCGACAATTGTTAAGTTACTAACTTCCGCAAATTTATCTAGATAGCGGGTGTAGGCATTGGCGACGTTTTCTTCTGTGGCTTCGCTTTGTTGAAGTTCATCTTCTAAGGCTTTAAACAGTTCAGTTTTGGTGTCTCGCAGTTCGGGTTCGATATAGTTTTCCGGATATAGGAAAACTTTTCGATTTGCCTCCCAAACCCGATAGTTTTTCATCCATTCCCATTCATCGATGGGAATTTGTTCGGGATTAACGCCTAATTCCAGATTCATTAAGCAGCGTTGGACGTAAAGCTGTAAACTGGCGGTAGCTTGCACTATGCGAGAGGTTTCAACTTCGCTACTCATCTGGACGTCGATAAGGAGATATTCGTAAAGAATATCGGCAGTTTGGTTGGTAACGAGTTCTGCGGATAGGTTTTCTAAAGCAACAGCAGTGAGGCTATCTCGTTTTTGAATAGCTAAGAGATCGTGAAGGGGTTTGTAGACGTTCGACCACTGGGTTTCATCATATTTGGCTCGGACTAAATCGAACAGTGCTGTGGCGTGACGTTGGTAGAAGCTAAAGCTGAGGTCGCTGATTTGTGCTAAGTCGATGAGATAATTGACATCTGCACCTAAGGTTTGGACGATTTGGAAGGCTTCGGTGAGTTTATCGAGATTGGGAATAGTGTTGTAATCGCCTTCGCTCGCCAAGTGTGGGGTTAGGGTTTCGATGTCGAGTTGAGACCATTCGGTTAAGTTGAGGATGTAGGTTTTGTCTTGTAAGCCCTTGGCGAGTTGGTTCCCCGGATCGTTGAGCTTGGTTTTGAGTTCGACGAAGGTGTGCAATTGATCGAGATTGCTGTAAGAGGGATTCACAAGACTCTGGGCGGATAATCCGAATAGTTCCGGTTGACTGAGCAACAGTTCGATTTCGTCGTCACTGAAGTCGAACTGTTGCAGGAGGAACAGGGTTTTGTTGAGTCGACCGAGATCGGTGGCGAAGTCAGAATCGGAGTCAACAGCTTGATTTTCCACGATCGCACTGGTTTGAGTTAAAACCGCTACCACATTAATTGTGCCCCGATCGTAGGTTTTGCCTGTGGTAAGTTTGAGTAGCATCGATAGGCGATCGACATCGGTGCCGAGTAAATCCGCCAGTGCAACTGATATGGTGACGTTCAACCCTTGTTGCAGAGTTTCCAGTTGGGTGGTAATTGTCGTCGGTAGCGTATTTTGAGTTTGACGGCGGCGCTCGAGTAAATCTCGAATCGCAGCAAATTTTTCGGTTTCGATGTCGTCTGAACCGGCAATTGTTCGCAAGGCTTCGACGCTGTAATCGAGGGGATTATCGGTTAATACCATACCGCTATCGTCGATAAGTCCAGCATTTTGCAGTGTGCCTTCGTCGATCGCAAGACCTTGGAATGTACTCAACCAGTTCAATTGGGTGGTTAAGGGGATTATCTTGTCTTCGTCGTCTTTGGTGGTGACTAAAGCGATTTCGCCTTTGGTGAAACTGGTATCAAGTACAACACTTACGGTTACTTCATTCCCGGTACTGCCATCGGCAGATGGCAGATATAATGTCAGTCCGTTGATTTTGCTTTGCTGTTTGAGGTAGTCGTAAATGGCACGAGAAGCAGCTTCGCTAACTTCCTCGGATACGAAACTGGTGGGAGTAAGGAGAAATCCACGGGATTGATCTAGCAGTGTGGTGGAACCGTCAATAACGTCGGCATCGGTGAACGGTTTAGACACACGGTTATCTTGGCGATCGTAGACGAGAAATTCGTATTCAGATAAATCGATTCCTGTTTCCTGCATCCAATCGCTACGTTCTTTCAATGTAAGTACGTCTTGGATGTTAAATTCGGTTAGGTTATTGAGGGGTATCTCGGTATCTACCGGTATCTCGGTACGTACCGTTTCAAGTTTCAGGAGATCGATCAGTCGTATCACTTCTTCGATCGAAAGAGCCAAAATACTTGAAAGTAACTTAATCCGATACAATTGCGTCAAATAAGGACCGTCTAAGATAACAGTTCCCGCATCTTCGCCACTAATTGCCGACACCATGACTAACAAGTCATCTTGAGAGGAAATGCGCAACGAACCCATCAAACGAGTTCGGATTTCCCGTTGGTCGGATTCAGTACTGTTCACCTGCCAATACAGACGTTGTGCGTAAGACCAAGTTGTCGAAGTGGTGGAAGGATTAAAGATGTCGTCGTAGGGGGTTTCACTGTCGCCGACTCCCGTATGTTTGAGGTTAGACCACAGCGCACAAAGACGGTCGATCGCGATATTGTACTCACTTTGTAGTTGATGGAGATAGGCGAGTTCGACTAAGGGAATTGTCGGATTGCTGCTTCCTGAATCGGTGAGTTCTGGGAGAATCATTGGCGCAACCACACTGAGGGGTAATTCCGTCGCAGTATTCCAATAAAAGAGCAATTCTGGCACTGTGGTATCGTCAAGACCGTACAGATTGTCGCGGATTTGTGCTTGAGAACGAACGGTTTGCCAAATTCGAACTTCGGCAATTTGACCGTTGAGAGAATCAGCGATCGGTTTTTTATCTGTTGACGGTGTAAACCCGATGTGAAGTTGCTCTGCGGTTCCCCAAAGTTGGGAACCTGGTTGTTTGTCGATAACGTGACCGTCGAGTAAGGCACAAAACGCATCGTCTCGCAATTCAGATCGACCATCTAATACAATTGCGGCGTGGTGCCAGTGGCGAGACTGAATCCTTTCTGTGGCGATAATACTGCCTTGCCAACCGCTTTCACTATCAACGTTGTTAACCCCTTCAAAGTAGAGTTTTCCACTTTGAACATATATACTTAAACCTCGTGTTTGATCCCCTTCTTCGTAAATCGTTTGTCGCGTTGACAAGGTGGGATTTTTGCATAAGAACCAAACCTCAATCGTTCGCTGGGCGCGATGTTCGTAATCTTGCGCTTTGACCGCAGGAATGGTAATTTCTGCCGATACCGGGAGGGTAAGAACAGAACGACGCGCATCGAGAAACGCCGTTGGTTCTCCCCCAGAGGGTTTGCGACTATGGAGAAGTCCACCGAGTTCCAGGGGAACACCGTTGGCGAAAAGATTTGGTGTTACTTGTCGAGAATTGACGGTTTCGACAACGCTTAACGACCAAACGGCGACTAAATGTTCCTCGCTTGCACTGACGGGATGGTAAGTTGTTTGTGCTAATGTTTCTGCTGTTTTAGCAATATCCCAAACCCTCACTTCTTGTAACAAGCCGCTAAAACCGTGACCTATTTCTAAGATTAAGTTGTTGCGTTGGATTGTAGCGCTGGGGGTGATGTTAGGTTGGGTTTTTCCGTCTATATATAATGTGACGCTATTGCCACTCAATGTTACCGCCACGTGAGTTAAGGTTTCCAATTGAACGGCATCTTGAGTTTCAACAACTGTTCCCAACGCTTCAAATTCGAGTTTTCCTGTCGTCAAAAGTCGTAACTCGAATTGGGTTGAAATGGCACCTGTATCAGGAATATCTCCCCACCAAAGAATGGATCGATTTTGAGTCAAACTATCAACGCGAATCCAAGCTTCCAGGGTGAAGTCAGACTCAGGAAAGGCAAAATCAGCGGTGGCAAGGTACTGTCGCGTTCCATTGAAGGATAAGGCGTTTTGAGATAGCGGGTTGAGCAGAATCGGGTGGTCGTTGATTTCATTCCAAATCGGTTGTTCCCGTTCTGGGTCACTCATCCAGAATAGTTGATAGGAATTCTCCTCTTGGGTAACTTGACTAAGAATGAGGGTGTCGGCGCGATCGTCAAAAATCCAGTAGGCGGTTAGGTTAGCGAGAACGGCTTGACTCACCAGAAGGGGACGATTCCAATTTTGACTAATTTCCTCTGGGGTTCGCACCGTTTGCCAAATTCGCACTTCGCCAATCCAACCGTGGAAGTAGTGATACCTTCGGTGAACCCCCTTGGGGTTATCCCTGAGGGTAGAATTGACAGAATCCCATTGTTGTGCATAGCCGATGGAAGCTTCTCCTACTCCTGCAAAGGCGCTGGTGTTTTCCCGCTGTGCCACCTGTTTACCATCGACGAGAATGGTTGCGGTTTGGGTGGTAGCATCGTAGCGCCAGGTGAGGTGATGCCATTCGCTATCCAAGGCAAGATCAGATTGGAAGGTGGTGTCCGCGCCGAAGCTAAAGCTGGGTTTTCCGGCTTCTATTCCCAAATTCAATATTGGCGGATTGTCCGTGTTGGCGTTGGTGGCACTGCCTAAAATCGGCATCGATTGATCGCTGGTTTCTCCTAATTTCACCCAAGCTTCAACGGTGAAATCTCCCGACAAGTTGAGTTCGGCAACGTCGGACAAAATCACGCGGTCATCTTTGCCATCTAAATACAACGCCGAAACAGAACCGTTGAGGACAGAACCGTTGAGGGTTGGGGGAAACGGTTGCCATTTTTCGGCGGTATTTTCTAAACCGATAACTAGGGTGGCGGGGGGTAAATATTCGGTTGTCTCCCGTAATTGGCTGCCTTCGCCATCATCTAAATGCCAGTAACCACAAAGATTTGGTTCTCGTCCAGTAAGATAGCGATTAAAGTTAGTTTGGATTTCCTCGGCTGTGCGTGCCGTATTCCAAAGCCGGAATTCTGCGATTTGTCCGGAGGTGACGCGATCGGGATGTTCAGTTGCGCTGACATTAGCAAGAAAAGCGTTGAATTTGTCAGTTAAGACTGAAGACGGCTGAGATTCTAATGGGGGTTGAGACCCTGAAACACCTTTATCCCTGTGGAAAATCTGCGAAATTGCTCCGTTATCCCCATAAACTGCCGCGATATATTGCCATTGGTTCGGTTCGTCGTCTTCGGCAAACCAGAATTCAATGGTGTGGGGTTGGGTTAAATCAACAGTCGTATTTCCCAAGGCGAGATAGTCGTTGTAGCCATCGAGAATCGGGGATTGGCGCGGGGTGTAGATTGGTGGACGTGCGGAGGTAAATGAATTATCGTCGGCAACTGTTGACAAATATGCAAGTTTATAATTACCAGAAATATCAAATAGGGTACGGTGTTGAGTATCTGAGAAAATCCAGTAAGTTACTAAGCCATCTTCGTCTCCTCGCAACCTGCGATCGCGGTGTTGTTGCAAATCTTCGTCAGTGCGAACAGTGTCCCAGATGCGAATTTCGTCGATGAATCCTTGGAAAAAGCTATCATTCCAAGTTCCCGCGTTAGCATCCCACTGACGAGAAACGCCGATGTAGAAGGTTCGGTCAATCGCAACTGGGTCGACCGTAAGAGTTTGTGTGCTGGTTTGTCCTGTGCTAGTTTTTTCGCCAAGGGAAAGGGTAAATGTACCTTGGTTGTAGCGACAGACGATGTGATACCAAGTGTTGGCAGAAAGGGAAAGATCGCTGGTGAGGAGTTCTTGTCCCTCTAGGGTAAGGCGAAGTTGACCGTTCTCAACACTCAAACTCCATGCTTCTGAGATGGGGTCGAGTTTACTGGTAACGGAACTCAAAATCGGATGGGAACCTGTCACATCGGGTAAGTTCACCCAAGCTTCAATGGTGAAGTCATCACTGACAAGACCCAGGCTTGCCGCTGGTGGTAATACAACAGTATCGCCATTGAATTGGAACAGATTAAAGCGTCGCTGTATCCAGTCCGGCTGCGCGAAAACTCCCAATTTCAAGCTGGCGTTACCGCCTCCGGCTAGATTTTCCAACTGATTACCCTGACCTTCCTCGATGGGGAGATATACTAACAGTCCCATTTCCATTCCCATAAGTTCGGCATAGCGGAATTGTCTCAATTCCTCAGGCGATCGCACATAGTTCCATAGGCGAAGTTGGCTAATGCTGCCGTCGAAAGCGCGATATTCTTCTAAGGTTGGCGCTTCAAGGCGAGAAATTCCCAGGTAGAAATTTTGTAAAGTTAGTTCAGATAAGGTTATTTCGTGGATGATGTTAACCCCATCGTCCAGATAAAGCTGTGTCTTGAGGCTTTGTACTTGAGAATCCCAATCCCAAGTTACAGCAATATGATGCCATCCTAGCTCGAAGTTGACCGAAGCTGAGGTGAGATCGAGTTGTGCGCCATTTTCACTTCCCACGTAAAATCGGAGTTGTCCGTTAGCGACATCAAGGCGAAAAACGGTATTTTCACTAGAAGCATCGAAGAGAATTTTAGACCCTGTGGGGGAGAATTGCGCCCAAAGTTCGATCGAGCCAGTAGTTGTTGGAACCGTCGCACTATCAATAAAGGTTTCCGAACCAACTAATTCTAAGGCGCGATCAACAATCAGCCATTTTGAATTGGGGTTGTCGGTATTTTGACCTGTATGTAAGCTTGCTGGACTACCTCCGGTGAGGTTGCGAAGTATCGTTCCCGTTCCTTCATCAATGGGAAGATTGACAAGTAAACCAGAGGAAATTCCTTGCCAAGGCAATTGTTGAAGTTGTTGAATTTCTTCTTCTGAAAGCATCCGATCCCAAATACGCACCTGGCGCACTTGTCCTTCTAGTGGATCATTTTCCACTACCTCATAATTGCTGCGGTTTTGGCCGATATAGAGGGTGTTGAAATTCGGTTTATCTTTATCGCCTTGTCTGGATCTGTCGTTGCGTTCACTCGCTTCCGGTTCGAAATTGTCTAAATATAATATGGCGTTGAGTTCTTGGTCGTGCTTATATTCCCAAACGGCAACGATGTGATGCCATTGCACGTCGAATTCAGACAGTGAAACATTCCTAAGATCTATTTCTGCTCTAAAGTTATCATCACTTCTATCTTCTAAGTTGAACCGCAGTTTTTGATCTTCAACATCGAGAATGAAGTACTTACTATCTCTGTTGTTGTTATTCACCTCAATGGAGGCATCGAATAAAACTTGATCGCGTTTGGGAGAGAATTTCACCCAAAGTTCGATTGATCCAGCTTTTGTTGGGGTGTAGTTATCAACTTCAATGTAGTCGTCAACGCCGTCGAATTGTAAGGCGTAATCGATGACTCTCCATTGTGGGTTGGGATGAAGAACGGATAAAGCTTTGAGTTTGAGGTTATGCCCAGAAACGATATCACTAATTGTCGTTCCAGTCCCTTCGTCGAAGGGTAAATAGGTCACCAAACCGTCTTCGTTTCCTTCTAGGTCAGCATCTTGCAATCGTTGTAAATCCTGAGGAGATTGTATCCTATCCCAACCTCGCAACTGCGCGATCGCACCGTAAAACGGTTGTACTGCATTGAGATCTTCACCCTGGTTCAATCCGAGATAGGGGATGACAAAGCCGGGTTTAACGCCATTACCAGTTTGTTGAGAACTAACTTCGAGTTCGTTGAGAGTAAGTCGAATTTGCGTTACTCCTTCGGTGCTGTCGAACTGCCAAGCGATGGTGATATGGTGGAACGACGTTGTATCTGGCAGCATAAGGCGAACACTCGATTCAAGATCTGAGGTATCTGCCACTTTGAACTGCACAAATCCGTCGAGAACTTCCAACAGGAACGGCGATGTTTCATTGGAAGCATCGAGTAACACGGCATTTCCCATGGATGCAAACTGTACCCAAAGTTCAATCGTTCCGGTTTCTGCAATTGAATAGGTTGACAGTTCGATAAAGTCTGGAGTAACACCGGAGTTGGCGTTGAGAAGCAGAGCATGAGATTGACGAGTCCAGGCTGGGGTAGCCTCAACTTCAACCCATTTCGCATCAATCTCGGCGTTGGTTTCAATTAAGGCAGAATAGGCATTTGCTGTTCTATCAACCAGCTGAGTTCGCGGATCGTGATCGAATTGCCAATGTGCCGTCAGATCGCTAGTTTCTGAAATGATCTGATTCCAATTTTGCTCAATATCTTCATCAGTTCGGGCATTTTTCCAAATTCGCAGTTCGGCAATTTCTTCTCCCGATACACCTAAATTCAACGGTATACCCTCAGAAATTCCCGAAGTGTCGAGAGTTTCGCTAGTGGAAACGGTTTCATTTTTGATAAACAGCGTATGTATATTGGTGGTGCGATCGTAACGCCAAGCAAGGTAATACCATTCATTACTGGTTAGAGAACTCGTCGAAATCAGTTCTGCTTCAGCAATTTTAAGTTTCACCTCTCCTGTTTCGGAGGTGTTCTAAAGGTGTTGATGTGCTAATCTGTATAGGAAGAAAAAATATTGTTAATACAAGTGATTACACAAATACTTCACTGTCCTCATTGTCAAGGCACTGATATTGTAAGAAATGGTAAAACCCGACAAGGTAAGCAACGATTTTTATGCAGAGAAGAACCTTGTGACGGTAGAACATTCATTTTAGATTACTCTTACGCAGGTCAGTCGAAAGAAGTAAAAAAGAAAATCATAGATATGGCTGTCAATGGCAGTGGAGTTAGAGATACTGCAAGAGTTTTAAAGATTAGCACCAATACTGTACTCAAAGAATTAAAAAAAGAAAAACCAAATACAGCAAGTAAATTTACCATTGCTAAAGCAACTAAAACCAGAACAAGTTACAGTCGAGATTCAATTGGTTCAACCAGAAGAAAAGCAGGAACTACAAGAATCCCAGATAGATGAAATGTGGAGTTATGTAGGGAATAAGTCTCAGGAACGCTGGCTGTGGCATGCAATTGATCATAGAACTGGTAAAGTTTTAGCTTATACGTTTGGATTACGTAAAGATGAAGTGTTCCTCGAACTCAAATCTTTACTCTCACCGTTTGGTATCACTCGATTTTATACGGACGCTTTAGGCACATATAAACGTTGCTTGGCTCCAGAAATCCATGTTGTCAGTAAGTATAATATGCAGAGAATAGAAAACAAACACTTAAATTTAAGAACTCGAATTAAAAGATTAGCTCGGAAAACAATTTGCTTTTCTAAATCTACTCTCATGCACGATATTGTAATTGGATTATTTATTAACCGATATGAATTCGGAATCTTAATTTAAATCAATATCAACATATTTGCAACATCTCCGGAAATCGGAATTCGTGGAATGGAGTGTCTAAAGTCCTGTAATATAAGGGTTTTAGCTGTAACTATGTCCATAATGTGAAGAAGGCACCGAGCAGGGAGCAGGGTGCAGGAGGACGACGGATTATTGATTGATTATGCTTACGTTTAATGCCGCCAAACTCAATTGCTTCTTTTCCCATTCTCGGTGCTCCCAAGCTCTCTGCTCAAGAGCTTGGTTTGGTCAAGCACGAATAACGGTAATATCACGGTTATTAGGTGTGGTAAGAACTTGTGTAGATAAACGTTCTTCAATTGGTGGGGCACTTTTGCGTCTATCAAAGACAAACAACCAACCTTCATTTACNTCCAAACGGGCCAAATATGATTCTAATTGTTCTATTCCTTCTGCTTGGGGGTCACGTTTCTTTTCGCGCCATACCTTGAGTTCGATTCCCAGGGT
>JGI1201J43222_100221_pt1 | contig 17333 bp, 11 predicted proteins | sample MastesBC008_FD_43222 | JGI IMG/M metagenome (IMG submission 43222) | reverse complement strand
CTGACTCCTGACTCCTGACTCCTGACTACTTTTAACTGTTAGCGGCTCCGTAGGTAGCGCAGCTAGAGGCTCCGCCGTCGCCGCAGGCTCTAGCTATAGCGTGCGCGACAGCGCATTAACTGATAATTAAAATTGGGCGTTCGCCAAAGAAATGTATTTAACGCAGAAGAAAAAACTGTATTTACCTGTTAACAAAAGGGAGTATTCCCACGAAGATGGGGAGTCACTTACTAGAAAATTTTTATTAAAAAAACCATTTGTTTGCGAAAACCGAGGTGGCGATCGCGCTGGATATCGCACTAGTCAGCATCAAAGCAGTAAGCATCAAGCTAATAAATTATTATTCGGATGTCCGCAAATTCCTCAAGAATTACGATTAAGAGACTATCAAAAAGAAGCTATTAATAACTGGTTTGCGAATAATGGTAGGGGAACCTTGAAAATGGCAACCGGTAGCGGTAAAACAATTACAGCCCTAGCAATTACCTGCGAACTATACAAGCAAATAGAATTGCAAGTATTGCTAGTAGTATGTCCCTTCCGTCATCTCGTTACTCAGTGGGCGCGAGAATGCCAAAAATTCAACTTACAACCTATTCTCGCCTTTGAAAATGTCCGTAATTGGCAAACTCAACTTTCTACACAATTATACAACCTGCGCTCTGATTCCCAAGCATTTATTACAGTTATTACTACTAATTCCACATTAATTGGTGAAAAATTTCAATCTCAACTCAAGTACTTCCCTCAAAAAACTCTAATTATTGGTGATGAAGCACATAATTTAGGTTCGCCGAAATTGGAAGAAGGTTTACCTCGCAGTATTGGTTTGCGTCTTGGTTTATCTGCAACACCAGAAAGATATTTTGACGAAATTGGAACCAAATCTTTATTAGGCTATTTTGGTAAAGTCTTGCAGCCAGAGTTTAGTTTAAGAGATGCTATTGATCAAGGTGCATTGGTACATTATCTTTATTATCCAATATTAATAGAATTAACAGAAATTGAAAGCTTTAGCTATGCCAAATTAACTAGAAGAATTGGTAGAGTATTACAGAATAAAGAGCAAGAAAATCCAGATATCGTATCTGACTTACATAATGCAGACTTAAAGCCATTATTAATTCAAAGAGCAAGATTAATTGGCGCTGCGGAAAATAAATTAAAAGCTTTGCGCGAATTAATGATAAATCGCCGCGATACAACCCATACTTTATTTTATTGCAGTGATGCTACTCCAGATTCTGGAAGATATTCAAATTTACATCAACTCAAAGAAGTGACCAAAATTTTAGGGGTAGAAATAGGTTACAGAATTAGTACTTATACTGCTGATACTCCACTTTTAGAAAGAGAAACTTTACGTCATCAATTTGAAAGTGGAGAGTTGCAGGGTTTAGTTGCGATTCGCTGTTTAGATGAAGGTGTAGATATTCCAGCAATTAAAACAGCAGTAATCTTATCGAGTTCCGGAAATCCCCGACAATTTATTCAAAGACGAGGTCGAGTTTTACGTCCCCATCCAGGGAAAGAACGAGCTACCATTTTTGACATGATTGTTTTACCACCAGAGTTAGATCGAAAAACTTTGGAAGTAGAACGTAATTTGCTAAAAAAAGAACTACGACGCTTTGTTGAATTTGCAGATTTAGCTGATAATGCTGGGGAAGCAAGAATGAAGTTATTTAATTTACAAAAGCGCTATGGTTTGATGGATGTTTGAGTCTATATTAGTTGACAATAGATGATAGCTAATAAAATTCAATTGGTTATTTATGGAATTTCTTTTTTTGAACGTTGGAATTTTAACTTTTTGTTAAATTTACAAACCTCGCCGATAACTGGTAACAGGTAATAGGTAAATGAATTACCATGACAACACTTTTTGCACCCTGCTTCAGCTAATACAAATTACCAATTACCAATCACCAACTATCAACTCTCAAAATGTTAATAATGCAGAGTAAAAAAGAATCCTTAATGTGCTGAAAACTAACAGACACAATGGCTCTTACTTCATATCTAGGATTTGCTGTTAAAAAAGTCTTCTGGTGAAGTTAGGGAACAGGGAACAATTTCACACTTATTTTTCTAGTTTTTCTAACCAGAAAAAATTTTATTTGCAAGCTTTTCAAGCATCATACCCCTATTCACTTATACTTTTTCCTTCAGTTACACCCTGAGAATTAATCACCGTAAGAGTTTTATCGCTATTCAGCAAGCCCTTCTACATACGTGTAAGAGCTGCTATTTTAGTTAGCTTTGCTCGTTCTAGACCTTCTAAATCACTCATATCCAACCATTTCTCTTTAAGTAATCTAGCAAATACAAATATAAGAACAGAATATCTATAATCGTACTTGCCGTCTATGTCATGTCTCCTTGCACTTAAGAAATCATGTAAGCGCCATATTTGGTCTATTTCAGTAATATTGCTCGCTTGGGTACGAACCTCTTCTAGCAGAGCATTAATTTCTCTTTCATAGGCTTTATCAAAGGCTTGATGTGCGACTTCTTTTTCTGTTTCAGACCAACTAATACTATTCACTTGCATTTTTAAAACTAAAGTCTATCTATTTGTTTGAATGGGATAATTGCTTCACGGAAAACTCACAGCAATAGGATTCAGCTTTTACTATAAAGCTAAGATTCAAAGTTTGATTTCAGTATATTGAAATAAGCGTAATGAAAACTTAGGCTTTTAGTATTAGAAATAAAGCTTTGGCTATGGCATAAAGATGAGTCAAACACGCGATTTCGATTGGAGTTTATGATTGTAATAATATTATTTTATCAGGTTACGCTAACTACATAGTGATAAAATAGTACTTTTTACAACAAAGATTTTAAGTAGATTAATTGTGAACTTATATTGTTGTATTTTATGTAAAATTGAAAATCTCTCTTAGAGGAATAAATTTACTTCCAAGAGAGATTTTTAATATTTTATATTCGATAAAAAATATTTACAAAGATTAGGACTACAACGTTACTCGAACGCCTCAAATGATCACTAATCTCTATATAAAGTAGAGACACATCTCGTCTTTATCAAGACTTACGTTAGTCCTCCTATTAATTGTAGGATTTGGAAGCATAAAACCCAATGGCACTTTTACTAAAAGCTATTTGCAAAGAAGATATCCTCTGGGTGGTGCAACTTCACAAACCCTTATTATTCAATTTAAGGAGGTGTAAGTTATATTTATTAGTCTCTACATCTTTATGGAAAACTCTCTGGTTAAATACCAGTTTTACTAACCACGAGCTAAGTTTAATAATTCCTTAGGAGAGGCGAGCAAATCAATTGCAACAAAGAAAATCTTATCTTCGGGATTTAGTAGGAATCTCCAAGCAATATTCATCCCAACACCTGCACCAAACCAAGGAGTTTGTACTTTACCGGTAACTTTTATTTGAGTGTAACCATCATCAGCAGCTTCGGAAACTCCTCGCTCTGGAATTAATTTAAGATTTTGACACTCTTCTCTAAAGAAACGAAGAACAGCTTCTTTTCCAACAATAGGTTTGCGGAAAGGAGGTTGCAGAGCACCATCATCAGCAAACAATTGAATTAAAGCATCAAAGTCATTTGCATTTAAGTTATTCATATAACTCAATACAGTGTTATTGGTAACACCTTCGATTTGGACTTGGGTGCGCTTAGACATTTCTTGGGGAGGAACAACAGGCTCAGCAATCCGTTTAAAGTCGCCTAGTTTACCTGTGTCATATCCCATATCAACCACAGCATTACGTAAGACTGTGATTTGCTGACCTGAGTCAAGATTTCTAATAGCTTGCAACACTGCTGCTGCATTTGCAGACAGCTGATAGCCTTCTGGAATAGGAGCAACAATTCCTTTTTCCATCCATTCTCCAAGCTGATACCAAAAGCCTAGCTTGATGTTTGGAGACCAAGTTGCATAGGTTCTCCCAATTTGTGTATCTGCACGATTTGCTAAATCGCACATTACTTGTGACTGTTCTAGAGGAGTCATTTGCCGAATCTGATTCATTGTATTTTCGGCAAACTGCATGTTAGCTGCTCCTGGAGCTGCAACTGTGATTGTTTTACCCATTTCTAGGTAAGCAAACCAGATCAATGCTAGTTGATCTTCAGCCCCAAGCTGAGTAAATCTGGCAATTGTCGCTGGTACAGCATCAGCAGATAGGGTATTAGGGAAAATACCGCGAGCAGACTCAATGGAAAATGGCATAGACTCACCTTAGATATCTCTACAAGACGTCAACTTGAACGGAAGTTTATTTTTCACTTTACATGTCAAATGTCCTGAAAGTCACCCTCATGACAAAGGTAAATTTCGTAAATATTAACTTAAGTAAAGAAATGTAAAAAAACATTACATTTATAGTCTACACCTATTTTGACTTACTTGGGTTTACTTCTGCCAGAAGATCGCTAGTGAATAGACTATAAAATTTTAATTAAAAGCATTAAATAGACTAATAATGACTAATTTCTATCCAAGTTGCCCTAGTCTGCGTTAATATTGAGTTCTAAGTATAGATATCTGACGTTCTGCAGACCCTGTATTTCAACTTAACGTGGCGGCTTGCATTCCATGAGGGGTTCAAATAAATGAAAGTTATACAGCAATTCTACATCTGTTAAGGTACTTGCTGTATATTAATTTTTTAGGGTCAGTAGTTGATATATGCTCAACTTAATTGCTTATTTAAAAAAAATTATTACTATGCCTAACAGCTTCTTATGCTGCTCCTGCTGTCATTTTTCAATAGAGGCGTTCAGCAAGCTATTACTTGTCTATTACGAACACGTCGCTGTTTCAAACTTATATCCTGCAAGGCGTTGAACCTCTCTAGCAGACATAACTAAAACCCTTGACCTTTACTTTTATTCCTTATCTTTGTCTTTATCCTTATCCAGTTCTATCTCCGACTGATTTAAACTTTTCACCAAATTTACCTGTACCGTTGTCTTAGAAATAGCCTTAGCATATGCAGCATTTAGATAACTTGCATACTTCCGATTGCTAGCAACGTAATTTTGAAAAAAAAGTAAACTCAAAACACTCACATAACTTCGTGTTTGCACTGGATCTTCCCCAACCACTTCAGAAGGTAACGGAAGCTGCTCTACATCACCCGCACTATTTCCAATCGCCGAAAAGTGAGTTGCACCAGTGAGTAGAGCCAAATATTTTCGCGAAGCATTTAGCCAGGAAAAAGGTAATATTTGCTCGTATAAAGCTGGTGTAATCGTATCATCACTGCTAGCAACAATCATAACTGGAATTGGCAGACTCTTTAAGCCAGCTTCGCCAAAAATTGCACTTGTGAGGGGATTCACTGCAATTACAGCCTTCACCCTTCCATCCCGTAAATTATTTCCTTGTCTTTGAAAGCTCCCATGCAATTGCTTTGCTCGACACTGGAGTAACAAAGACATGTTCCAACTTTTTCGTAAGGTTTGCTCTTGACAACTTTTTTGTAAATTTTTGTAGTCAATCTTTGCACCGGCTAAGGCTAAAACTGTATAGCCTCCAAAAGACTGACCAAATAAGCCAACCTGTTGTAAGTTTAAGCGTTCTCCAAAGCGGGAATCAGAGCGATTGATTCTCTCCAACTCATCGAGAATATAGGTCACATCCAAAGGTCCATTATAAAACTCCTCTGGTTGCGCAAGTTCGCTCGCACTTCCATCCAATAGCGATCGTAGTTGTTTGGTGTCGCTTCCTGGATGATTGGGAACCACAACCGCAAAACCGTGGGAGACTAAATAATTAGCTAAATATCGAAAATTTGTACTATCAGAACCCAAACCATGAGAAATCACGATCGCAGGTATTTGATTTTTGAGATTTAATTTTGTATTTGGGAGATAAACATCTGTCAGTAAAACTCTACGTCGGGATGCATCAAAAAATTTGAATTGATGTTTATTAGCCGCGAAATTCCCCTGTCTTTGCAATGAAGGTAAACGGGAAAAATTCGTTCCTGCTGGGGTATTTCCAGCCTCTATAAGTGACCTCTTGGATATCGCATCAATCGCATAATTAGTTTGATTAACTAGTTGCTCCCACTCAGCAGCAATTCCTAAAATTCGAGATAAATTGATGTGAATTCCCGGGCTAGGGTATTTCCGCATCAAATTTAATAGGGTCAATCCTTCCGGTTCAGCTGCAGCTAAAATTAAAGCAGAACGTAAAGCATGAAATCCTGATTTTTCTTCTCCGGTCTCATTTTTAATTACTTCTCCCAATCTTTGCAGCAAAAATTCTCCCTGTGGAGTGTACAGAAACTGCGAAACTGCAACCCGATCTAACTTAATGGGGCTAAGTAAAATCCGCCGGAATTCTTCTAATTGAGCTGGTTCGAAATACTGGGTATAAGCAGCTAAATCCTCACTAATGACACCTTTAATTGCATATTTTTCCAGAGAACTAACAGAAATAGAACGTTCTAGAGCAGAATAAGAAGCATATACTCGCTCGGCCGCAAGTGCAGAATCGTAACTTCCTAAGCCTGGCATTAAGGCCAACAAAAGTAACGAACGCGAATACCTCCCCAGAATTTTCGTCCAATTACCAAAAATGCTTTTCATCCCTCAATGAAATAAGACAGTTGTTGTGTTTTAAGGCAGGAACGAAGAGTAAATCTTTAGACACCCTGGATAGTATTAATTTTATTTTTCTCTAGCCAATGTGTTTTAACTTTTTTTAGTTTACTAAGCTCAAATTGAACTTACATAGATTCCTTATCGGTAAGTTCAGATACTTACCCTAAAGAATATTTATAAAATGATTTTACTAACTATGTAATCATAACAAATCGATAAAAAAACTGCCTCAGTATGTAAAAAGTCACTATAAAGGTACTGCGTTTGTAGTGAGTAAATCAGTGTAAATACATGGCATATTAAATACTAAGATAATCTGTATAAATTTAACTAAAAATTAGATTTTTAGCGGGAATAGTTAGATAAAAGAGAAAAAAACTAGTTTTATAGATCGATGAGCTTGATGATAAGACTAATACAATTAACTTGAATTATAAAATAATAATTATGGTTTGAGTTAATACTATTTTTAACCGTGAAGTTTACCAACTTAACAGAACTGCTGACAAAAGTCTTTTCAGTAGTTAAGGTCTTCAAAAGACGAGAAATAAAACCTGCAAATAATGGTAAATAAGTGTAAAAAATCTTTTATATTGGACAAATTAAACGAATCATAGAACACATCCTTTATAAATCATCAGAATAAGCAGTATTAACTACGAATTAGTAACATAAATAGCAATTTTAGATCGAGTTTAGATCAAAAGAAATCTGCCATCCAAGGAGAGACGCTAGGAAATAATTGAGTAGCTGCAAATATAGCTCCTTCTGGGGCGGAGATTTTCCCAGCGATTTGTAATTGTTGTGGGCTATACAGACCACTATAAAGTGGTGCTAATGCGCTGATGTGCAGTTTCAATTCACCTCTACCACCTTTAATAACTTTTCCGCGCCCATCTGCAACGGTAAGGATAAATTTACCGCTATTATCTGGAATTAACTCATCTTCGATTTCTAAATGAAGTTCGATTTTAAGATTGGGGTGATAACCCCGTAAAGATAATGCTTTGATGACATCAACGATTCGCAACATCCAAAGTTCTGAATATCTTAGTTTAGCCGCTTGTTCCGGTAGCAATAATGTTAAAGGATCGACAACAGAACCACGCCAACGTACCTTATCTATCTGAGAGCTATGGCGGAATAGAAAGGACCAAAATGTCTGTGCAGCAGCAGGGGTAAGAACTACCCAATCCTTGACCCGCAAAATAGAATCATTTTGCATGTGATGTTGACTAAAAATTATGTAACCTTGGGGATCCTCTACCGAACCGATCACATAGCTGTAAAATTTCTCCTGCTCATCGGGTTTAAAAATAAGCTTCCAAATAACTGGATTGCGATCTAAATATCCATCGATATGTCGTGCTTGCTTTGAATATAAATCATAAAAAACTCCAGAATCATTAGGAATTGAGATCACAGGTAATGATTTTTCCTTAATTTGAATACTTTCGGTTGGGATTTCCCAACTACAAAAACTACCTGCTTGTTCGTATCCGACCTTGCGATAAAGCTTTTGAGTCGCGGGATAAAGGGCTGAGATTGCAACACCACTAGCATGAATTTCTTTTACGGTATGTTGCATCATGTGTAAGGCTGCACCACTACCACGATATTCAGGAGCAATTCCAACTCCACCTATTCCAGTCATACTTACGCACTGACCACCCCACCACTGACCTTGGGAAATAGTTGCTAATCCGCCAATGATTTGTTTATCTTGACGAATCACGCGGAAATTATTTAAACCAATGCTATTTACATAAATTTCTTCATCACCGGGGGAACTAATAAAACATTGCTCTAAAATGGTAGCGATTTGTTTAACTTCCTCTGATGTGGTTATGGCGCTGCATTCAAATTTCGATTTCATAGCAAATAAAAGGAACAAGGAACAGGGAACAGAAATAAACTATTTGTTTTGTTCTTACCTACAAACATACTACAAAAATAAATTACATTAATAATTTTCTCTGCGAGGTGAGAAGATGTTTGAAGGGTTGAATTTTGACCAACAACCTGTTTACTTTTTGCGCCCGTACTCGCACCACATTAACAATTGATAACTTGCAGTACTTAAGGGCTTTACCTGATAACTGTAGCCTGTAAGGGCGTGGCGTTAGCCATAAACTGTTAGCGGATCCGTAGGTAGCGTAGCTATAGCGTGCGCGACAGCGCATTAACTGATAACTGATAAATGATAAATGAAACAGCGATTAACAGAAGGTAATGTTGGTAGACAACTAATAGGACTAACACTACCAATGGTTTGGGGTGTGTTTGCGATTATTGCCTTTAATTTGGTAGATACTTACTTTGTCGGTCAACTAGGTACAAAAGAGTTGGCTGCAATGAGTTTTACATTCCCCGTCGTCATGACCCTAGGAAGTTTAGCATTAGGCTTAGGAGTAGGAGCTTCTTCCGTCATTGCTCGCGCCATTGGAGAAGGCGATCACAGTCGCGTGCAACGATTTACCACCAATAGTCTTACTTTGGGACTAGTTGTAGTAGCCATATTTGTCAGTTTAGGTTTGTTTACTATTGACCCTTTGTTTACTGCTTTAGGTGCTGATGCGGAGGTGTTACCTTTAATCCGAGAATACATGCGAATTTGGTATTTTGGGATGATATTTCTGGTAATACCAATGATTGGTAACAGTGCTATTCGTGCATCTGGGAACACCGGTACGCCCAGCATAATTATGACTCTGGCGTCTGTGGTGAATATCGTTTTAGATCCAATTTTAATCTTGGGTTTAGCAGGTTTTCCCAGATTGGAGTTACAAGGAGCTGCACTTGCGACAGTAATAGCCAGAGCAGTTACATTAGTTGCGTCTTTATTCTTCTTGCATTTTAAAGAACGGATGATTTCTCTCAAAGTCCCCAGCTTACAAGAAACATTGTGGTGTTGGAAAGATATTTTGTATGTGGGTTTACCTGCAGCTTGTACCAATGCGATCAATCCAATTTCTATCGGTGTTATTACTAGTTTTCTCGCAACTTTTGGTGCTACGAGTGTTGCTGCTTTTGGAGTTGCTTCGCGGATCGAATCTTTTGTTTTAATCGCTCTGTCTGCGCTATCTGCAAGTATTGGACCCTTTGTCGGTCAAAATTGGGGAGCTAAAAAATATATAAGAGTCAGACTATCTCTGAGATTAAGTTTTATTTTTTGTATGATCTGGGGAGGATTAATGACCTTGATTTTAGTACCCTTGGCTCCTTGGTTGTCTTCCTTATTTAATAAAAATCCTGAGGTTGTTGAAATTGCAACTCGCTATTTATGGATAGTACCTATCAGTTATGGGACTGCTGGGATCATTCTCGTTGCTAGTTCAGCTTTTAATGCTCTAGGTAAACCAATTCCTTCCATTGTGATGACAGTGATGCGAACGTTTATTCTTTATATCCCAATAGCATACTTTGGAGGAAAAATTTATGGAGTCAATGGTATTTTTGCTGCTGCTACTATTTCCAATTTAGCAGTGGGAATTGGTGCTTATATATGGAATCAGAAAAGCTGTAGCCTCAAAGCAGTTGAGAAAGCAGAACAAGCTGCATCTGCATCTTAAAATTTTCTAGAAAGGGAACAGGGAATGGGAACTAAGGGGTAACAAAATTTTTTCATAGCTGTAACTGCTGCTGTGAAAAAATAATATTTTGATTTTAGGTAATTCAACTTTTAATCAAAATTTTTAATAATTAATCATTCGTGGTGGTTAATTTATTTCGCATTACTTTTGCTCGTATTCTTAATATTGACATAGTACCAGCTGTAAAAAGCATTCCAATTAGCAAATTTTTTAAACTAAGATTTTTGCCACTACCATTAATTAAAGTTGCTTCCAAAATCAGGGAAGGTAATAATATTCCTGTCCAGAGCAAAATTCGATAAAAGTTCAACCTCCTTTTCGCTAAAGTTGTTAGCAAGGCCAAGTATACTCCTAAGGGTATAAAAGTGATGCCATAATAGAATAATATTTGCCTTTTGGGGATAATTTCTAACAAGTGTAAAGAGTGATAGTTTTTAATTTTATCTATATATATTTCTAATGTCGCTTTAGAATAAGTAATCACTATATGGTGGGATTTCTCCCTTGTAAAAACGGCAGGTATATTGAGATTTAAATCAGAACCATTAGAACCTGTCAGTGGAGTTCTGACTCGGAATTCTAAACTATCTTCCTGCTGTCCCAAAGTGAAATTACGATGTTGACCATCTGCTGACATGGAAATAATACGTCCAGGTCCAGCCACTTTGGGATCCGCAGTGGTTATATTTGCACTAATTGTGAACTCTGAAGTTTTACCAATTCTTTGGCTCAAAGTGGTTGCTGGAGTTTTGGTCTTCAGCCAATGATGAGAATTAAGAGGTGATTCTCCTTCCTTTGATACAGTTTGTTTTTCAGACGGTTCTTCACCTTCCCAAACTAGCTCTGATAAATTTCCCGTTCGGTCTTGATAATTGTTTTTTATTTGGGTTAACTGATAATCCGCAATTAGGGAATCTATTTCCCACTGAAAATTATTCTCATCAGTTAGTAATTTTTTAACTTCATTTTGAGATATTGCCTGATCGCTAATATATAACTGGGAAACATCACCTTTCCAGGGTCTATCTCCCGTTCCTTCATTACCTAAGATTAAATGAAAATCGCGATCCCAGCTATTCAAGCTTGTCATATTTTGCCAAGGGATAGAAATCAAAAAGGCAAAAAGTACATAAGCAAAAGAAAATATTACAATTTTTTTAATTGATTTACTAGAATGACTATTCTCCAATTTATTTAAAGTTAAATTAAAACTCCTCGAACCATAAATATAGAAGCATAATAAGCCTAAAAATCCACCGAAGGAGTTATGAAATATATCAGATGGGGTAGGAGCCCTGGAAGGAATTAATGTTTGTAATAATTCTACGCTTAATGATAGTGTTGCGCTCAAAATTATTGTAATGAATAATTGTCCTAAAATCTTTATTTTTTTTCTTTGTAATATACTGGCTAAACCGAACCCAAAAGGCATAAATAATAAAACATTATTTACCTGATCTTGGAAAAAACTACTATTATTAAAATCAGTCACTAAATCTCGAATTGACCAACTACCTGATAATTGAAAATTAAAAGGATGAAGAGTTGCAAAGAAAATTATAAAACTACTAATTACGACAATAAAATAATCCCAATTTGGGATTATTATAAAAAACTTTTTATCCTGCTTACTAATAGTATTTTTTGTCATAAGATTTTATTATCCCAAGAATAGTTTTAGCTAATATTTTTGTATTAGCTTTGTTAGTTCACAAGGACGCGTCGCAAAAGGTAATCGATGCACACCAATTCCACATCAAACATATTTGTAACTATTTCGCATACTTAAAAATATTTTTAGATATTGTTAGAGTTTTGTTAAGATATCGTTAATCCGCTAAGGATATGTTTGCTATTTTTGGCGAAACATGCGTGTCATAGAATCGGCTTGATTGTCACAAAGTTGAGATATCAAAATTGGGACATTAAACTTAATTTTCACAAAGTTGAGATATCAAAATTGGGACATTAAATTTGATTGTCACAAAGTTGGGATATCAAAATTGGGACATTAAATTTTAAACTTTGAGGTAAGTCGCAAGTGTATATATTAAAACATTTACTATCCTCATTCCAAAGACATCCTGGCTCATTTTAAGAAAAACCCAAACCATTGAAAAGTAAATCCAATAAAGTAACTTGTTTTATAAAGTCAATTTTTAACTTTGGACACAGATAAAGAAGAAAAAGTTATTGAATCGATAAAATAAAATCTTTTGCCTTAGACTAAAAGGCTCTTTGAAATGAATATTGAGATAAATTGTAGTGGTCCCAGAAAGTTTCAGATTTGAAGAATAATTTCAGTGACTCTTCTAGTATAATTGGATTTTACTTGGATGAAATCAATTCAATTTATTTTGTCATTTGTGTTGCCTGTAACTGAGAGTTTATGTTATCTGTACTGAGGTATCTCAAATAGCTAATACATGTATAAATTTTGACTAAAAAGCCTGCGAATCAGTAATAATATCAGTAAATGAAGGTTGAAGGATTTTATTTATATTCCCACTTTATTTATATGCTCCCATTTCCTGCGATCGGGATAAATCAACTACAGTCATGACTGAACTCAAACTGCATTTAAAACAGGGAGACACCGGACAAACAGTTCCAGTACATCAAGATGTATTTACGATCGGTCGTTTGCCCAAATGTGATTTATACTTACCCTTTGGGGGAGTTTCTCGCTGTCATGCCCGAATTGTTAGAGTAGCAGCGAATGTATGGACTATTGAAGATTTGGGAAGTAAAAATGGTACAAAATTGAATGAGATTCCAATTTATTCTCCTCAACAGTTGCACGATCGGGATAACCTATGGGTAGGCGAAGTAAAACTGCAAGTGATGCTTGTTAATACCCAAAGCAAGAAGTCCAATTCTTCTTCTCCATCTTTCGAACCACCAGAAAAGCTGACCGAAGCAAAAACAATCTTGCACGATGTTAAACAGCTACAAAAGCAATGGGTGCAAGGACAAGAGCAAAGTAATGATATTGAATTCAAAGATAAAGCGATCGCTCGCTTAATAGATTTAGTAGAAATAGCTAAAAATCTCAGCGCCGCAACATCAATCAAAGAAATTTTTTTTCAAGTACAGCAAGTAGTTTTCCGTTATCTCAAGAGTATAGAACGTTTGGCATTGTTAGTGCTCCGGGATGGAAAACTGGAATTAATGGACGCAGCACCTAGAAATCCTTCCGAACAAAATAATCTTGCTTCCAATGCTAGTTGGATTAGTAGGAGTATTTGTCAAAGAGTATACGAAGAAAAAGTTGCGATCCAAACTGCTGATGCTCAACAAGATGCGAGATTTGCAGGGGAAAACAGTATTTTAGTTAAAGGTATTCGCAGCGCGATGGCTGTACCTTTATGGGATGAGACTAAAGTTGTTGGGGTGCTGTACGCAGATGCTCATTTTTCTTCTTATCATTGGGAGTCGGAAGGGGAAGAAGAACTGAGATTTTTTTCCGCTTTAGCAAATTTAGTTGCGTCAAGCGTCCAGCGTTGGTTGTTAGCAGATAAGCTGAAAAGTGAAGAGGTAATTCGTCAAAAACTCGAAAGGTACCACTCACCAGCTGTTGTGCACCAATTAATCGCCGCAGGTGCTTTACCTAATGGTCGTCTTCCACCCCGAGAAAGTGAAATTAGTATTTTATTTGCTGACCTTGTGGGTTTTACAGCAATGTCAGAAGTCAGTACACCCACAGAAATTTCCCAATTGTTAAATAATTTATTTGAAGAAATGCTGCAAGAAGTATTTGCTTATGGTGGAACTTTAGATAAATATATTGGCGATTGTATTATGGCGTTTTTTGGCGCTCCAGAGGAACAAAAAGATCATGCAGATCGCGCCGTAGCTTCAGCGAAGGGAATGCTATCTCGTCTTTATAATTTAAACTTAAATAATTTTTGGCGCGAACCCTTAAAATTAAGAATTGCTATTAATAGTGGTAAAGCAGTAGTTGGCGATCTTGGAAGTTCCCAAAGAGTAGATTACACAGCCTTAGGAGCTACAATTAACTTGGCTGCTCGTATGGAAGGAGTATGTCCTCCAGGTAAATGTGTAGTTGGTGAGGCTACCCATCGAATTTTAAGCGACCCTTCTGCCTTTGAAGAGTTAGGAGATTATCGCTTTAAAGGAATTAATCGGTTAGTGAAAGTTTATCAGAATAAACATTTTTAGCTATTATTTATTATTTATTATTTGTTATTTTGCTTATATCTAATTCATACCTATTTTAGATTTATTCTTATATTTTTGTATATTGCAGATTTGTTTTTTATTTACTACTAAAACCCTAATTATGCTGAGTAAATAAAAATATCATAAAAAACTTAAACACCAATATCTATGTTTCGATTTGTAATTGGCAAACCAGTTACATAGAGGATAAATAATGACAAGTATAATAAGCGATAAAATGTAATCCAAAACTTTTTGCTGTGGCGAAATAAGTAAGTATCGAACTTAATTTTAAGTTTTAAGTAATTCCGAGCCATAAATACAACTGGAAAAGGTTTTAGTATCCCAGAGGAGGAAATTGCCATCCAGATTATTGAGGTTACTTGGCAAATCCATCAAAGTATAGAAATTTCACGAATTCTGAAGTTGTAGTATTACAACTATAACGTACTGGTAATGATCGCAATCTTCAGAAGTCATCAGGGTAAACATCATGGACATAGATTTTTCTACCGCTACATGGTTAAATAAACCAAAATTATTTGAAATAACCCATAGCTCGGTAGAAATAACCACCGAACCCAATACGGATTTTTGGCAACGCACTTACTATGGATTTAGAAACGATAATGCTCCCGCTCTTTTGCTTGAGAGTCAAATTAACTTCTCATTTACAGCTAAAGCCTCATTTCAATATTGCACGAAATTTGACCAATGCGGTTTAATTATTTATCTCGATCGCAATAATTGGTTTAAAGCATCTATAGAATACGAAAACGAAAATATTTCCCGTTTGGGTGGTGTGGTAACCAATCGCGGCTATTCCGATTGGGCTACAACCGATATACCGAATACAACTACCATGTGGTATCGTCTCCATCGTCGAGGAGCAGATTTTTTGATTGAGTCGTCACCAGATGGGGTAGATTTTAAGCAAGTGAGGATTTTTCATTTGCACTGTTTGGGTGAAACATCAATTGAAATGGGTAAGCTCAATCCTCCAGAACTAGCAGAGCAGTCTATAAAATTTGGTTTGTACGCTTGTAGTCCTTTGAATTCATCTTTTAAAGCTAAGTTTGATAGTTTTAAACTTAATAACTGTTTATGGAAAGCTCATGAAACACAATGACACGGTTCTATCCGATTCATATATCTTGCGCTTGAGAAAAAAAGTTGGTTCTCAACTATTATTAAACCCTGGTGGGCGGGCGATCGTGCAAAATAAAGCTCAGGAAATTCTTCTTCACAAACGAAGGGATTTCGGTTTTTGGGATCTTCCCGGTGGTGGTGCAGAAGTAGGTGAATCTGCTGAGCAATGTGTGATTCGTGAAGTTTATGAGGAAACTGGCTTAACCGTTGAAAGTTTTGAACCCATTGGTTTTGCATCTAATCCCGAACTGGAAGAAGTTATTTATCCTAATGGAGACATAATTCAGGGTTTTTCTCTGATACTGCACATTACTAAATGGTCTGGAAGTTTAAAAGCATCAAGTGAATCAACTTCACTAGAATTTTTTAAGATAGACAAGCTACCAGAAATGCGTCGGAATATTCGTATAACAATTGATAAGTTTTTAGAATATCAAAGCAGTGGAAAATTTCAGTTGTTTTAATAGTTTATTTTATTAATTATGATGTGCTGTTTTTCCCAAAAAAACCAGAAAGACGTAGTGTAAATATTACAATCATACTACGTCTTTACAACTATGAGATATCTTACAAATAACTTAAAAACTATTCTAACTGACTTCCCTACAAGCTCTGTATAAATCTCCCCACCCATCTCGTTCTTTAACAACCGTTTCCAAATATTCTCGCCACACAAGTTTATCTTGCACTGGATCTTTGACTACTGCTCCAATTAATCCAGAAGCTACATCCCCAGCACTCAAACTTCCATCACCAAAATGTGCGGCTAGCGCCATTCCACTATTAACTACAGAAATAGCCTCAGCTGTACTCAAAGTACTTGTAGGAGATTTAATCTTAGTTTTACCATCTTCCGTTACCCCACTACGCAGTTCCCGAAATACTGTTACAATGCGTCGAATTTCTGTTAATGCTGGGGGTTCTGCAGGTAATTCTAACGCCCGTCCTAAAGTTTCCACCCGTCGTTGAACGATTTCCACTTCTTCTTCTGCAGTTTTTGGTAAGGGTAACACTACCGTATTAAACCGTCGTTTCAAAGCACTAGATAAATCGTTAACGCCCTTATCGCGATCGTTAGCAGTTGCAATTACACTAAAACCTTTATTTGCTTGCACCTCCGAACCTAATTCTGGAATGGGGAGTGTTTTTTCGGAAAGAATAGTAATTAATGTATCTTGAACGTCTGCCGGAATTCGAGTTAATTCTTCCACCCGAGCAATTTTACCATCTTCCATTGCCCGCATTAGGGGACTGGAAACTAAAGCCGCCATAGAAGGACCATCAGCCAATAATTTAGCGTAATTCCAACCATAGCGAATTGCTTCTTCACTGGTTCCCGCAGTTCCTTGAATTAACAAGGTTGAATCGCCGGATATAGCTGCTGATAAATGTTCGGAAACCCAAGATTTCGCTGTTCCCGGTACTCCAATTAATAATAAAGCCCGATCCGTGGTCAAAGTCGCCACCGCAATTTCAATAATTCTGCGATCGCCGATATACTTGGGCGATATCTCAAACCCATTTTCCAATTCTCCACCCAATAAGTAAGTAGTCACAGCCCAAGGTGATAATTTCCAGTTAGGGGGACGATGACGTTTATCGACCTTTTCTAGTTCTGCGATTTCAGCAGCAAACTGTTGTTCTGCATGTTCCCTCAATAAACTTGTACTAGGAGTATTATTGGTTTTTACCTCTTCTTTCTTCTTTCTCGATGTTCTTGGTGTTTTTGTTGTTTTATTCTCTTCAGCCATTTCTTAATTTCCTAATTTTGGTTGGTAATTGGTAATGGGTAATTGGTAATGGGT
>JGI1201J43222_100220_pt1 | contig 17350 bp, 12 predicted proteins | sample MastesBC008_FD_43222 | JGI IMG/M metagenome (IMG submission 43222) | reverse complement strand
GCACATAATTAGAGTTGTTAAAATATTCCAGATTGCACGGAAAAAATTCCCACTAAATTCTCGAACTTACGAGCAGGTAATTCTTACCATTTGTGGATTAGTTAGGCTACGAATTGGTGCACTAATACTACCATCTTTATAAAAGTTGTAAACANGGGTGAGGTTATGAATTAGTTATCAATATTTTTGTTGATAGTTGCTATCAGTAACTTTCTCTAAATCTGATTATTACGTTAGTTCTGGCTCACAGTTAACACTGTCCAAAACCAGACGGCTAGCGTGTTGCAAATTTTCGGAAGAGTCTAATATCGTTTACTGTGTTGGTGTGTCTAATAAAAATGAGAATAACAAAATTTCAAATGGAAAATTTAATTTAAGCTATCACAATGTATGAAAAGCTCAGCCAATCAAAACCCCTTCTCCAATCCTCAGAAAAGTATTTTCGGTGGTAATATCAAAGTTGGTGGAAACCTAACCGTTGGAAACATTACTCAAAGCAATAATTCCGCCACAACAAATCAACCCACAAGCCGAACCAAAAACCCAACCCCAAAGCGCACAATATTAATCCTTGCATCCAGCCCAATAGATCAGGCAAGATTACGCTTAGATAAGGAAGCGCGGGAAATCGATGAAGGTTTACGAAGGTCACAAAAACGAGAACAATTTACCTTAGAACAAAAATGGGCTGTCCGTCCCGATGATTTACGTCGCGCACTTTTAGATTTTCATCCCCAAATTGTTCACTTTTGCGGACATGGTAGTGGAGAAAAGGGACTAATGTTAGAAAACAATCTGGGAGAAGCACAGTTAGTTCCCACCGATGCTTTAGCAAAACTATTTAAATTATTTAGCGATCACGGTGTAGAATGTGTCGTATTAAATGCCTGCTATGCTGAAGTCCAAGGAGAAGCAATTTCCCAACATATTAACTATGTAGTGGGGATGAGCGATGAAATAAGTGATGACGCTGCAGTTAAATTTGCACTTGGTTTTTACGATGCATTAGGTGCTGGTTGGTCGTACAAAGATGCTTATGATATGGGATGTAATGCGATCGCGTTAGAAGGAATTCCAGAAGAATTGACCCCAGTATTAAAAACAAGATTAATTTAGATCGAGTAACTGATAACTGATAACTGTTAACTGACAACTGTCAACCAACTTTCTGATACTCTGGGTATTCAGAGAGGAGAAGCCCTAGAGGAATCCAAATGTCAGAAAATTTGAGAAGTCGAGCAATTACACAGGGTCCAGAAAGAACACCAAATCGCGCCATGCTCCGTGCGACCGGTTTTGGTGATGGAGATTTTACTAAACCCATTGTGGGAATTTCCAATAGTTTTAGCACCATCACCCCTTGTAATATGGGGATAAACCAGTTAGCCCAAAGAGCAGAAACTGGGATTCGGGAAGCAGGGGGAATGCCCCAAATGTTCGGTACCATTACCGTAAGCGATGGTATTTCCATGGGTACTGAGGGTATGAAGTATTCCTTGGTATCGCGGGAAGTAATTGCTGACTCCATTGAAACAGCTTGTACCGCTCAAAGTATGGATGGGGTTATAGCTATCGGTGGTTGCGATAAAAATATGCCGGGTGCAATGATTGCCATTGCAAGGATGAATATTCCGGCTGTGTTTGTTTATGGTGGGACGATTAAACCGGGACATCACGATGGACGTGACCTGACTGTTGTGAGTGCTTTTGAGGCTGTTGGTGCTTACAAAGCTGATAAAATTGACGATAAAGAATTATTAGAAATCGAACGTAAGGCTTGTCCTGGGGCTGGTTCTTGTGGTGGAATGTTCACTGCAAATACCATGTCTTCTGCTTTTGAAGCCTTAGGAATGAGTTTACCCTATTCTTCTACCATGGCTGCGGAAGATGCAGAAAAAGCTGACAGCACGGAAAAATCAGCATTTTTCTTAGTGGAAGCCATTCGCAAACAAATTTTACCCCGCCAAATCATTACTCGTAAATCTATTGAAAATGCTATTTCGGTAATTATGGCGATTGGTGGTTCTACCAATGCGGTCTTACACTTTTTAGCGATCGCTCGTGCTGCTGGTGTAGAACTTACCCTGGATGATTTTGAAACTATTCGTACCCGCGTTCCAGTTTTATGTGATTTAAAGCCTAGTGGTAGATATGTGGCTACAGATCTACACAAAGCTGGTGGTATTCCCCAAGTAATGAAAATATTACTGGAACATGACCTATTACATGGGGACTGCTTAACTATTACTGGTCAAACGGTGGCTGAAGTTTTAGCAGATGTACCTGCAGAACCATCAAGTAATCAAGATGTAATTCGTCCTTGGGATAATCCTATGTATAAGCAAGGACACCTCGCCATTTTGAAGGGTAACTTAGCACAAGAAGGTGGTGTTGCCAAAATTACTGGTGTTAAAACTCCACAAATGACTGGTCCAGCGCGGGTATTTGAATCGGAAGAAGCTTGTTTAGATGCAATTTTAGCCGGTAAAATTCAAGCCGGTGATGTAGTTGTCGTCCGTTATGAAGGACCGAAAGGTGGTCCGGGAATGCGGGAAATGTTAGCCCCAACCTCAGCTATTATTGGTGCTGGTTTGGGTGATTCGGTTGGTTTAATTACTGACGGACGTTTTTCTGGTGGTACCTACGGTTTGGTGGTCGGTCACGTTGCTCCGGAAGCAGCTGTTGGCGGTACTATCGCCCTTGTAGAAGAAGGGGATTCCATTACAATTGATGCTACTGCACGTTTATTGCATTTAAATATATCTGATGAAGAATTAGAACGTCGTCGGGCAAATTGGAAACCGCGATCGCCACGTTACAATACAGGAGTACTAGCAAAATATGCCAAACTAGTATCTTCTAGTAGCTTGGGAGCTGTTACTGATTTGGATTTATTTTAAGCGATTGAAGATTGAGGATTGGGGATTAAAGATCGTTTTATTGAAGTTATCTATATAACTATTAGAACTCTAAAATGCAGTACAAAGTAAAAAAATGATTATTAAGCTAAGTTAAAAATAGATTAGTAATCAAATAATAACTATGTACCCTTTGCACAGATATAGCGATCTAAATTCCTAGTTCTCAATTCCTTGAACTTTTCTAATTTCTTAAATTCACTTAATTCTTGCAACTCCCACGCAGAAAATGAAATTTAAACATTCAATCAACCTACATAAAGGTACAACTTTTCTTTTTGTTCTAGGTCTAATGTTGTGGTACCAGAATTTTACTATAGGACCTTGGGTATATTTGGCTTTGCATGGTAGTTATGGAATCATGTGGTTGATTAAAGACAATATGTTCCCAGATAAACAATGGGATAAAGAAACTTCCATACCAATGGGAATATTTATTTTTGTAGGTTTGGGCTTATATTGGGTTGCTCCATTTATTTTGATAAGTAGCGGTTCTCAACCTCCTGCTCCATTAATAGCCTTAGCTATTATCATGAATTTATTTGGAGTTTTTTTACATTACAGTGGCGATGCACAAAAGTACTATACTCTCAAATATAAGCCTGGATTAATTACGGAAGGATTTTTTGCTCGCTGTCGCAATACCAACTATTTAGGAGAAATCCTGACTTATAGTAGCTTTGCAATCTTGGCTCAACATTGGCTTCCTTTTGTTGTTTTGGGGTTATTCGCTTCAGCAGGATTTATTCCAAATATGATTAAAAAAGAGAAATCACTTTCCCGTTACCCTGAATTTGAGGAATATAAAGCTAACTCGGGATTAATTTTGCCTAAATTATTTGGATTTGGAATTGGTACTTCAACTCAAAGCTCAACAACAGCAAATACATCTCAAGAAAGTCGTTAATTTGATTATTTTGTAAAAGCAAGACTCAATCAGCTTTACAACAGTTTAAAAGAGGTCTATCTGCTAAGTTCTCAAGTTCTTCAGACAGAAGTAAATTTGTCCATTTTTCTTGTAGTGAAGTGTCTTGTGGTTTCGCAAGACGAAGCTTTGCTAAATTCATTAAGGCATCATACCAAATTCCGTTTTCCGCATACAGTTCTATTTGTTGCAAAAGAGTTCCCTGTTTGAGTTTTTCTGTCAGGTTAGGGCTTAGTTCTATACGTTCTATCCATCCGTCAATTGTTTCTAATTTGGCTGGTTGTTCGGGGTCGCATTTAACTCTAACCTTGAGAAACCAATGGTACATTTTGTGATGCATTTTCTCACTTATTTCCAAGGCTTGAATACTTTTATTCATAGGAATGCTAACAACACCTGGAGTTTCTGGTTTATTTAAAAAATTTCTATATAGTGTTTTACTAGGTGTTTGAGATTCATCTTTAATTACAAATTCTATTGTTGCAATTGACGATTGATCGTAGGGAACAAAAAACCAGAAAGTAGGGTATTCAGCTGTTGTTAATCCCCAAACTTTAGTCACAGGAATTATTTCTTCCCGATCAAATGTAATTGTTTGTTGGTAATCAGGAGCTAAAGCCATTAGAGGTTGTTCGCCATTATTACATCCCCTACTAGCAGCTCCTCCACGATTCCCTGCTGCACTGCGGTCGGGTGGTGGCGGTGGTGGTGTAAATTTTAATGAGTTACTTCTAAAATTAGTAGGATTAGCAAAAATTTCTGAGGAGTAAACAATATTTACCAAACATAATCCAATTAAGGTAGCAGATAAATTTATAATAAATAAATTTATTATTTTTCGCCTATTTTTTACCATAATTAAATTAAAAAAATTATTTAAAGAGAAATATTTATGAATTATTCTGTTTACAGAACTTTGAAGTTTTTAATATAAAGTGCTTACAATAGATAAAACTTTTTATGAGTCTTAATATTCAATATTCTCATATTAATTTGATAAATTGAGAAGACTGCAATTTATTGTTACCAACTATTTATTTCTGCTTGATTTTTGAACCTAAATATACTGTTGTAATAACATTGGTGCTGACAAAAATTAAAGCAGCAGGAATAAGAGGAATCAAACAACCAAATAAACTTAACAAGATAATTGCAATTCCATACAAAATAATAAATCCTATCCCTACAGCTAACAGCAAATAGCTTGGTCGTCGCACATACCAAGCAAGTGAAATACCAACTATCGACCAACCCCAAATCCAAATCACCTCAAACCATATTGACCAACTCCATAGGAGGGGTCGTCCATCTAGAACAGCACTTAGCAGTTGACTGACCATTTGTGCTTGGAGAATAACTCCCGGTATAGTTTTTTGTTTTCCTTCAATCGTATAAGGAGTCAAAGAGTAATCTCGAAAGCTCTCTGCGGTGGTACCAATGAGAATTATTTTATCTTTTACTGCTGCAGCATTGAGTTTACCTGCTAACAGTTCTCCTAAAGTAATCTTGGGAGCGATCGCTTGTGGGGAAGGAGAAAAGCGGTAGTTGAGTAAAATTTGGTGTCCTAAAGCATCAATCCTTTGGTATGCTCCAGTATGTGCTTCCAAAGGTTTAAATTTTAATTGACCTAGTTTCCATTTACCTTGCGACGTGAATTGTAGCTTAACTCCTTTCTTGTATAGATAGCGCAAAGCTAGTTGCACGCTTAAAGCATAAGAAGCTTGACAGGGAGAAGAGAGAGGAGGAGTTAAGGCTAAATAATGGCGGCGCACTACATTATCTTTATCCAGAAGAATATCGCTAAAACCTAAATGGTCTTGGGAAACTTCTGGAGGTGGAGCAACACCAGATTTACCTGTTTGGGGTTCGCTAACCTTACAAACTGCAACTAACCGATTCTGCATTAATTTTACTAGTTGGGGATATTTTTTATCTGTTGGATAATCCCGGTATATATCTAAACCAATAGCTGCAGGTTGATGTGGCTCTAACTTCGCTAATAATTGGGTAAGAAATTTATCTGATAATGAACCTCGAGGTTTTTCCGATTGTTGCGATCGCACATCTTCTTCGGTAATAGTTACAATCAGTAGACGCGAGTCTGGTTTCTCTGGGGGTCGCATTTGCATTAACCAATCAAAGGCTTGGATTTCTAATGATTGCAGTAATCCTAAATATCGGCTTCCCATTAATAACCCAGTCATTAATAAGCTTGCGAACAATATAAACGGTAAGCCCAATCGATTTAAAACTCCAATTCTTGGAGTATGGATAAATTGCTCTGATTGTGAAGGTGTAACTACATTAGTTGGATTACTGGTTGAACTGAAATATAGTTGCGACCAAGTTAAGGGTAACTCAGCAGGATTTTGACAGATTACAGGTAACCAAGTAGCACAGGGGAACTGATTTTCTAGTGCTTGTAATCTTTCCCTTGCTTCCCGGACGGCTAAATATGAGGAATCTCCCCGTGCAAAAGCTTCTAAAAAATACTTTAAAAATTGCTGTGCGACTCGGTCGGGGACGGGTTCGCGCATAACGACAATTTGGGGAATATTTAAATCTGCAAACTCCCGCGCTAATCCCAAACCATCGCAGGAGTTGAAAATTGCTAATTGTAATCCCCTTTCCACAGCTTTTTTCAAAGCATACTTTAACTGACTAATTGTTAAACTTTCAGTTTGATTGATGTAGATTTTTCCCGTTTCATTGGTTTGAGTTGCGCTATGTCCGGCGAAAAAGAAAATTTGCCAATCTTGTTCCCATAATTTATCTGTGAGGTCTTTAGATTCCGGCTCAACTAAAAAAGTAATATCTGCATTAGGTAAATTTTCCAACAGTATTCGGTCTACTTTAGTATCAATTCCTTGGCTATTACCCAATATTGCCAGTATTTTTACTTTCCCGTTGGTAGCTGTCATTTGCTCTACTCGTTCGTAACTAGGCGCACTCAGAGCTATTTCAGCTTTAGGATAGCGTTCGATTAAATCCCACAAATGCCAAGGAAATTTTTGTAATCGTAGATCTCTAGTTTGTAAAATTACGCGTATTGTGTCGCCAGGTGTGAGTTTTTCCAACCATTTCTCACAGATGGGACGAAATGAATCAGATGCTAGCCAAGTATTAAAATTAACTTTTAACTTTTGGGCTGCTTGATGACATTCTTCCAAACTAGGGGCTTGAGTAACCTGCTTTGGTAAACCTATGGGGCGAGATGGTAAACGGAGATGACGATAAATAGATTGCCAATGATAATAATCGCGGAGAATAGTTGGGTTGGGGGGAAGTTTAGCCGTAATTTCCACCGCAGGGAGAGCATTTTCATCACCTATCTGTAAAATTGCGTAAAAACCTTGTTCAAAATCTCCCTCTATTAACTTTAAAACTACTAACTTTCCCACAGTCGCTTCTCCTAAGATGGTGATCCTCTTAGTAAATTCAGTAACGCGAAATCGCTTGAATAAAATTTACTGCAAATTATATTGACTTGGCTACTTTTGCTACATAGTTTGTAATTATTATCGCTGCAGATAAAGTTAATTGGGATTTTCTGGAAATGGGAAGGAGCATTAAAGGAATAATTATTTGAATTACTCATCTTTCAATTCAAATCTTTACCTTGATTCAGTTGGATATATATTATATCTTCCTCTTCTTAGACCAAACCTGAAAGTTTTGTACCTGTCAATATATAGGGATTCCCAAGAAGTTTTAGTTGTCCACTGTTGATTATGGAGAGTGTTCTGATACACTCTAAAGTATACCATTGGGAAAACATCTGTTCCCACAGCTTGACCACATCTATTGTATTTAGTGTTTGGCATCTTCATAGTGATTTTAATACTAGATCTGGGTTCGATGTAGTACTTCCTACGCCTGTATGTGAAAAAGCTGAACTCTGCAAGTCTATGAGTATCGTTATGGATAGTAAATTTATATGTTTTTCTCGTAGCGCTTCTTACGCAAGATGGTCTGGGTTTAGGTCTATGGATATGAGGTAGAGGGATTCCAAATCTATCTTTCTTCCGGTGAGCTTCTACTTTTTCATTTCCCACGACAAAAAATGTAGATAATAACAATCCTGCGATTAGTAATCTTTTCATAACTCTTGTTTAGTTAATAAATTTATTTGTTGTTAGCTACTACGATAACTTTCTATTTTTATGCATCAATACGGTTAAGTTAAGAATTATTTTGAAACGAATAAGATGCTCTGAGACACTATAGAGACTGAGTTCTACCTGTCTACCTGCAGCGAAGGTATAGAGTTTCTATTGCTTCTCTACCAAGAAATTCAGGCTTGAATGAAGCGCAGCTTTTTATATAAAAAAGCAAAGTTATTTGTTGTCAAAAATTATAAAATGAAGTACTTAAAGATATATTCAAACCCTAAGTACTTCACATTCAAAATAAGAATATATGGAAAATCAAATACTCAAGTTTAGCTGCATGTCAATCTGTAGGTATACTTGAGAAAATTTGATCCCATATGAATCTTTCTTCTTGGCCAAATTCTTTTCTTCAAATATGGATTAGAGCTTCTCGCAGATAAATATACAATAGCATTGCGTGTTGGGAAAAGATAACCATGCTGTCCAGCTTTTAAGGAATAATTAGTAATTTTCCATTTAGAGGAATTACGAGGAATATACTTTACTTGAACCTTAATAGGAGATGGACAAGCATTGTCTAAATAAAATTTGTATGCGGTTTCATCTAGTCTACGTTGGTCTAATTCTCTTCCGGTCTTCCGGATACCAGAGTTTCGATTAAATACATCAAGGTCTTTGATACCCCAACCTGCATAAACAGGACTAAGTACACTTGAAAATGCTAATCCTAAAAATGCACCTGTGGTTGCAGTTTTAATAACTACTTTTTTCCAATTATTATTCATATTTTTATACCTGTTTATTTGATTTATCTGTTGCACTTATGAGGTCAGTTCCTCTGATGTCACTCTCTACGATGACTTTTAATCTTTATGCACTTGAAGCGAAAATTTTTGGAAAAATCTTTCAAACCCGTTTTTCGCGAGCAATCATTACTTCACTCTTAATGATCTGAATTTTTCTAGCCATTCTTCCCTTCTCGACTATTTTCAGATTGCGATCGCTCACCTGAGAAAAATCCTCAAAACCTTCAATCCTGAATACAGTTCCTATTTAAAAAGTTACGCAAAGTTATCTTTTGAGTAAATTATTAAGGATGAATTACGTTTGCGTCGGGAAGTAGATATTTGTTCAGATTGAGGTTTGTTATATAAATTCAGCCGTAATATCATGTCCATTAAATCAGTTACGATATGTCATTGCGAGCGGAACGGAGCGCAGCGTCTCCCCTCGGGAGAAAACAATCGCAGGATTTTGCGATTACTATGTCCTGTCGGACACGCTGCGCTAACACTCCGCTATCGCTGCGTTCGTAATGACAAGCGTAATTACAAGCGTTTAACCGGACATGATATAAAAGGTTGATAAAGTCACCACAAAATATGGGTTTTACACTACGATTATTAACTGAAGACTTACAACTATTTGAAAATAATCAGGACACAGCAACAAGTCCTGTAGAAATGTTGTATCTGGAAGTTGTTTTAGAATCAGGAGAAGGACTAGTTTGGGAAACAGAACCAATATCGGATGACTGGGAGAGAGAAATATTATGGCTTTAGATTTGACGTCTTTGTCTCATGCTTCCGTAAAAATCTACTACCAACACCTAACACAAATAGACTACCTAACACTATAGTTGGTTCTGGTACTTCAGTGCTTGTTTGAGAACCAATTTGTTTGATTTCTAAATCATCCGCACCATTACCAAATCCTGTTCCTCCATTCAAATCGTCACTTTCATCTGCACTCAGGAACTTGATTGATGAGTTAATAGCCAATCCAAGTATACCCGAACCTGATTTTGTAAACGTCTTATCCACTTCATTTATTTCATAGATACCGGGAATACTATCATTTAATATAGATTTGATGTCGTTCACAAAATCATACCGCAAATCAGAAGATACTTTTATTGGAGTAAACCGTAAAAAACTTTCTGGATTTTGATAATTATTAGCATCCCCGAAGTAAATCTGATAAGTAATTTCATCATTATTTAATACAGCGCTAAGATTAGCTTTAAATCCGCTGCTCGAAAGTCCTAAAGTATCAAGCTCTCCACCTACTTGTGAACCATTTATTAATCTTCCCGGTTCATTTTTAATATCAAAATTACTTTCAAAAACTGTAATCGCATTTTCGAATATGCCGATGTTATCATTGTTTAAAAAATTATCTTTTATCTTTGTATTATCATCTCTCTCAAAAATAGCTTCAAATTGTAATGCAGGAAGATTCTTTGATTTATTATATGTCTTACCTTTTCTCGCTGCATTCGCTGATTCTGTAAAATTTCCTATAGCTGATGTTGTAATTAATGAAAACATTAGGGTTGAAAGAGTAAATTTTCGTAAATTCATTTTTTATTAATTAGTGATTTTTATTTTGATAGATTTATACTATCATTCAAGTATTATTTACCAGGTAATAGTACATAAAATTTACTTTTGTTTTAAGCATACTTTATGTGTTTTTTACACATAACAAAAAATACAAATTTAATTAAAAATATTTTTACAGAAAACTATTTATGATTTTTAATAGTATGTGTTAACAGAATTCTCAACTACATTGATAACAGTATTGATTGATAATTCAGTCAAATTCTATTAAAATTTTGTTTTATACAGATGGCATTAAAAATGACTATTTTTTGGTCGTATAGAATTTTAAAATTTAAAGTTTTTGTTTTTATTGTTTTAAGTAATTTAATACTGAGTGTTTTAGGCAATAAGACTCTGGCTCAAATTACTGCAGATGATAGTCTTGGTAACGAGCAATCAGTAGTTTCACCAGCAAGTAGTCAAACTGACTTAATTGAGGGAGGAGCAGCGAGAGGGAATAACCTCTTTCATAGTTTTCAGGAGTTTAATATTGGTCAAGGACGAGAAGCTTATTTTGCCAATCCAGTAGAAATAAAAAATATCTTTAGTCGAGTGACGGGAAGTAATCCTTCTCGTATATTAGGTAAATTAGGCGTTTTAGGCGATGCCAATTTATTTTTCATCAATCCGAATGGAATCGTCTTTGGAGAAAATGCAAGCTTGGATGTAAATGGTTCTTTTCTTGCTAGCACGGCAAATAGCATCCTCTTTCCTGATGGCAAATTCTTTAGTGCTAATAATCCCCAAGGGAGCCAACCTTTGTTAACTATTGATGTTCCCATTGGTTTGCAATTTGGAGGTGTACCTGGAAATATAATTAACCGCTCGGTGGTAAGTGATGAAGATAGTGGCGAACTTGTTGGACTTGGGGTAAAGCCAGGAAAAACTTTAGGTTTGCTGGGTGGAGATATCCAAATAGAAGGTGGTTCTCTAAATGCGGAAGCTGGAAGAATTGAGTTGGGAAGTGTCACAGGGAATAACACAGTCAATCTAACTTTAGGAGATGAAGGGTTTTTATTAGGTTATACAGGAGTAAACAATTTTGCAGATATCAGTTTATCTCAAGCTGCTGAGGTGGATACAAGGGGTGACAAGGGAGGTGATGTTCAAATTCAGGGAAGAGAAATAACCCTTACAGAAGGTAGTCAGGTACTTTTAGATTCTTTCGGGGAAGGAAAAGTTGGAGATTTAACCGTAAAAGCGACGGAATCGGTCAAATTAGAAGGTACGGGAATAGGTGAAGATGAAGAAGGAGAGTTTCAATTTCCCAGTGGATTTTTTGGAGATGTTACCGATATAGGTGATGGGGGAATAATTTCAATTGAAACCAAACGATTGATAGTCAAAAATGGGGGAAGTATCTCAACATCTACTTTTTGGGAAGGAAAAGGCGGTAATTTAACTATCAAAGCATCGGAATCAGTAGAAGTTTTAGGCACAGCACCAAATGGTGATTTTCCCAGTGCTTTATTTGCTGATGTTTTCGATACAGGTGATGGCGGAAATCTAACAATTGATACACAAAAACTCATTATCAAGGATGGAGCGCAAGTTTCAGCTTCAACTTTTGGTGACGGTAGTGCAGGAAATTTAATAGTGAAAGCTTCAGAATCAGTGCAATTAGAAGGTGTGGTCCTAGGAACCGATATTCCCAGTGGCTTGTTTACTTCAGTTGAAGAAGGGGCTACAGGTAACGCCGGAAACTTAAGCATTGAAACTGGAAAAATTACCGTTCGCGATGGCGCACAAATTGCAAGTACTGCAAGAAATGGCTCCAAGGGTGGAGATTTAAATATAAATGCCTCTGATTCTATCCTTGTAAGTGGAACTGCACCCAACGCAACTTTAATTAGTGGACAAAGCGGGATTTTTGTTTCTGCAGAACCTGCATATACAGATGAATCAGGAGAATTAGTTCCCACTACTGGAAATTCTGGAAACTTGTTGATTAATACTGGTAAGTTAATTGTTGAAGATGGGGGAAAAATTTCAGCGGATACTTTTGGTTCTGGTAGAGCAGGTGAGTTAACTTTGAATGTCAATCATTTGATTGTCCGCAATGGAGGATTGGTTAGAACTGGTTCTTTGCTAGAAGATGGTGCAGTTAATCAGGAAAGAGGAAACGCTGGAAATTTAACAGTTAATGCAACTGAATCAGTACAGGTAATTGGGACTGGTACAATTGGAGGTGTGCAGGTTAATAGTAATTTATTTACAGCCTCTGAAGGTTCTGGAGATGCGGGAAATATTTTTGTAACTACCAAGAAAATGGATATTCGAAATGGTGGGGAGGTAACTGCTAGTTCTTCCGGGGATAAAATAGGCGGAAATATCAATCTTGATGTTGATTCTCTTACTCTGGATGATGGAACTATCTCTGCCCAAACCCGTAGTAATACTGGCGGTAATATTAACCTGAACTTGCAAGACTTATTATTACTCCGTAACGGTAGTAATATCTCCACTACTGCAGGAAATCAGCAATTTGGTGGTAATGGTGGCAACATTACAATTAATACACCTTTTATTGTTGCTTTACCTCAAGAGAATAGCGATATTACAGCCAATGCTTTCAGCGGCAATGGTGGTAAAATTGACATTACTACTAATGCTATTTTCGGAATTTTTCCTCGAGATACATCAACTCTATTTAGCGATATTACAGCTACTTCCCAATTAGGAGTTAATGGCGAAATCAGTATTGATACCCTAGATTTAGATCCTTCTAGCGGTTTAGTAGAACTACCTTCAAACCTTGTTGATACTTCTCAACAAATTGCTCAAGGTTGCAGTACTACAAGAAGCCGAAAAAGGGTTAACAGCTTTACTCGCATCGGAAGGGGAGGATTACCTTTAAGTCCGAATGAGTCACTCCGGGGACGTGCTGTAATTACAAACTGGGTTGATTTACCGTCACAAATTGTTAGTAAAAGACCTAATCAAAGGAGGAATCAATTATCTGCAGTACCTGTAGGCTCTCAATCTAGCGATCGCGATCAGATTATCGAGGCTCAAGACTTAGTTGTAGATGCAAAGGGTGATATCTTCCTTGTGGCTAAATCGACTCAGAGTAATGTTACTCCTTCTGGTTTTTCATGCGGTAAATAAGAAGGCGACATATAAGAAATTTTATGAAATATGAATTTATGAAATATAAATTTATGAAATATAAATTTATGAAATATAAAAATGGTCGAAATAACCACCAAAGACTTATAGGTAAACTACTGACGGGTAATAGAGGTTTTATTCGTCATCTTAAAATTAATTACTTCCCTGTATTTACTGTCTTGGTTTTGGTAACAACTTTTTTGTGCGTTATTACATTTCCTGTAACTGCAACTGTGGAGATATCTTCAGAACCGCAAACTGTATCTCTGCAACAGGGTAAAAAACTGTATGAATCTGGAAGATTTACAGAATCTGTCAAGATTTTGCAACAAGTTGTAAAAAAATATCGCAACCAAGGAGATGAATTACAGGAAGCTGTAGCATTAAGTAATTTGGCATTAGTCCATCAAAAATCTGGCAATTTAACTCAAGCACAGCAAACAATTAATGAAAGCTTGAAATTACTGGAAAACACTTCTACTAACCAAAATTTAAATATCCTGGCCCCAATTCTTGATATTCAAGGTAGTATTCAATTAGATTTGGGACAAGCAGAGCAAGCCTTACAGACTTGGCAACGTAGTGAAAAAATTTATCAGCAATTAAATAATAAAAGTGGTATTGTCCAGGCTCGCATCAATCAAGCACAAGCATGGCAAGTTTTAGGATTTTACCATCGAGCTTTAACGACTTTAACTGAATTACAACAAAATTTAGAATCCCAACCTGATTCCATTACTAAAGCTGTAGAATTAAGGGCTTTAGGTGATACGCTGCAATTATCAGGTAATTTACAGCAATCGAACCAAGTACTACAGCAAAGTTTAAAAATAGCCCAAAAGTTAGATTCTCCTCAAGATATAAGTTCTGCTTTATTTAGTTTGGGTAATACAGCTCGTGCAAAGCAAGACTTTGAAAGTGCGATCGCTTTCTATCAAAAAGCTGCTGCGATCGCGCCCGATCGAGTTACTAAGGTTCAAGCTTTAATTAATCAATTCACGCTGTTAGTAAACAGAGAAGACACAACAGCACAACAGCTATTACCACCGATTCAGAATTTACTGAAAAATCTACCCGTTTCCCAAACATCAATTTATGCTCGCATTCACTTGGCTCAAAGTTTATTAAAATTAGAGACTAAACCTGAAAAAGTAGTTCGGGAACAATTTTTCCAACTCTCCATTTTCCAACTCTCCACTACAGCCATAAAACAAGCTCAAGATTTAGGAGATAAGCGAGCGGAAAGTTTTGCACTTGGAACTTTGGGGAATATATATGAGAAAACTGAACAGTTTGCCAATGCTCAAAGTTTAACTCAACAAGCGCTTAATATCGCACTAGGAATAGATACTCCGGATATTACTTATCGTTGGTATTGGCAATTAGGACGCTTATTAGAAAAACAGGGAAATATACAGGATGCAATTATTGCATATGATGGAGCTATTAGTAATTTACAGACTTTACGTAATGATTTAGTCGCAGTGAATCGGGACGTACAATATTCCTTTAAGGAAAGTGTAGAGCCAGTATATCGCGAGTCAGTTGCATTATTATTAAGTCCACAAAATGTAGGAAAAACCCAACAAACCGATCAAGATCAAACCAATCGAGACCAAAAAATCTTAGATAAAGCCAGACAAAGGATTGAAGCACTACAATTAGCAGAATTAGATGATTACTTTCGACAAGCTTGCATAGATGCTCAAACTGTTATTTTAGACAAAGTAGTAGATGAGGATAATCCCACTGCTGCAATTATTTACCCAATTATTCTGCCGCAACAGTTACAAGTAATCGTCAAAATACCCAAACAACCCTTACGTAGCTATACAGTTAAAAAATCGCAAGAAGAAATCGAAGCTGTTCTCACGCAGTTGCGCGAATATCTTTTAGAGAGCGATCGAGAAGAAGAAGTACAAGCATTATCCCAGGAAGTATATGGTTGGTTGATCGAGAATATAGAGTCAGATTTACAGAATAGTGGGGTTAAAACCCTAGTATTTGTCCTAGATGGAGCATTAAGGAATGTCCCCATGGCTACTCTGTATGATGGTCAACAATATCTCATTGAGAAATACGCTGTAGCCCTTAGCTTAGGACTCCAATTACTTCCTCCCAAACCCATTGCAGAACAACCACTCCAAGTCATAGCTGCTGGTTTAGTAGAACCACCAACAGAATTTAAAAAGTTTCCACCCCTACCAGGAATTACATCTGAATTTGATTTGATAAACCGAGCAGGGGTATCTACTAAGCAATTACTCAACCAAGAATTTACCAGTAATAATTTAGAAAAAAGTGTTAACACTAATCCCTTTAATGTCTTGCACTTAGCAACCCACGGTCAGTTTAGCTCTCGACCGGAAAATACTTTTATTCTTGCTGCCGATGGTGCTATTAATGTAAATCAGTTTGATAGTTTGCTGCGTCGTCGGGATGAAATCCGTCCAGAACCTTTAGAAATGCTAGTTTTAAGCGCTTGTCAAACTGCTACTGGCGACAATCGCGCCACATTGGGGTTAGCAGGGGTATCGGTGAAAGCGGGTGCTCGTAGTACATTAGCTTCATTGTGGCATATTAGCGATCGCTCTACTGCGGTATTGATGGGTGAATTTTATCGCGAGTTAGCAACTAGCAAAGTAACGAAAGCAGAAGCTTTACGTCGCGCTCAAGTTAAACTCTTGAAAAAATATCCTAATTATGAATATCCTGCTTTTTGGGCTCCTTATGTATTACTTGGTAATTGGCTTTAAATGCTGATGGATGGTTTTAACATACTGTCCCAAATGATATTACTGCAGCAAAAATAAAATTGACTATTTGAAATATGAGCAAGTTTAATATTGATATACTGAAAAAAACCTAAGTCTTATAGGTGCAGGAAAATAGAATTTCATCTCGAAATGCATTTTATTAGTGAGAGAAAGTAATATGCCAGTAGTTCTGATTAAAGGTATTTTCAAACCTGCTGCTGGTATACCTGATGGTGATACGATTCGATTTGCTCCATTCAACCCATCTCTTCTACTCAGGCTAGAAATAAAAAGTAAAAATCCCCGTATAAACTCAAATAATGGCACAATTTCCCTACGCTACGAAGGAATTGATGCTTTAGAAAAAGATGCTGTTGAATCTTTTGCTTCTCAAGCTACCGCAACTAACCTCAAGTTATTGGGTTTAAAAGGAGTAAATGATGAAACTGAAGGTTATATACTTGCTAGCTGTGTTGGGACTAATGGTAGACCAATTTCCTTTGTATTTTCTGGGACAACAGATGAGAAGGATGGTTCCCGAATATTCCTCAATCCAGAAAGAATGAAGGATAGTGTAAACTACAAACTATTAAAAATTGGCTTAGTGTATCCATTGTTTTATGATAATCTTTTTCCCGAATTGAGGGAGACATTGGCTTCGACAACAGCTTCAGTACGAGAGTCAGGTTTAGGAATTTGGCCTAAAGACAGAACAAAAAAAGGTGTAACCTGGAGAGGTCCTCGTTCTCTTGCAAAACTTCCACCAATATTTCCTAAGTTGTGGCGCAGATTAGAAAACTATACCAAAGTTCGTGATTTTAAACATCGTTGCGCAACCTTAAGGTATTTTCAGGAATATTTACAAACAAAGCACGATCGCATTTTTATTGTTTCTGAATCTAGGTTTACTAGTTTGGCTCGCATTGTAGCAATTAATAATAATAAAATTAGTCTTTCCTATTTACCTGAAGATATAGTATTTCACAGGATACTTTAAAAGTAGGGTGTATTTTAATTAAAGGGAACGGGGAACGGGGAACGGGGAACAGGGAACGGATTCAAGGAATTGATGTGTAGAGGTATTTTTTGAAATTTGTATTATATGATGTCCGCTTAATTACTTATGAAAAAATATGTTTGT
>JGI1201J43222_100217_pt1 | contig 17561 bp, 13 predicted proteins | sample MastesBC008_FD_43222 | JGI IMG/M metagenome (IMG submission 43222) | reverse complement strand
AAAAATCTATCTGTCTCATTATTTTTCCAAATTGGTATCAGATAGAAAAGTTGAATTAAAAACTTCTCGTGCAAATAAACTTCTATTAAATAAAAATGCAAAATTCAACCTGGCGTTTAAAAGACTATGTTTTTGCCGCTTTTATGACCATCGGGATGGTAATCGCTGTACTGATAGTTGGTCCTTTAGCAGCTTTTTTCCCCGGGCTCCAACTTGTGGCTTGGGGACCTTTTGGTGGTATTTTTATGACCATCGGTATGGCAAGATTGCAACGTAAAGGTAGCGTCGCCTTAATGATTGTGCCTTTAGCTTTATTATTGGGAGCAATCTCTCCTGCAATTACCCTTTATTTAGCTGCTACTAGCCTGTTAACTGAATTGATAATCTTTTTTCGAGGGAATTATCACAGTAAAGGAAACCGCTTACTTGGTAATATTGTATTCTTCGGTAGTGCTGCTCCTTTAGGTTTGTTAATTGCAGCTTACATGGTAGGAGGTAAGTTTGCCCAACTTCTAACTCAACCTTGGATTTTTGTAGTTATGGGGATAGCTTCCTGTGCTACTGGTGCAATTGGTTGGTGGTTAGGAGAACTAGTAATTAAACAACTTAAGCAAGCTGGGAAATTAGATGCTGACCTCTAGATTTAATAAAAAACAACCAAATCATAAATTTAATAAACAAAAACCAAATCAGCGAAAATATACCTTTCTTGCTCAAGTTAACCCTTTAGTTAAAATAATTACTTGTGTTGTCCTAATAGGTTTTGCGTTTTTGCTGCAAAATATCTATTCAGTCGGTTCACTGGTAGGAATACTATTAATTTTGCTGTTCACCCAAGTTACCCTCCAAACTAAAACTTTAATAAGAGTTTCCTTGGTAATCACATTTTTTGTTGCACTTTCTACTTGGTTATTGGGAGATTTGGAAAAATCCCTTTTTAGCGCCTTACGCTTATTGGCGATCGCTATACCTGCACCTTTACTTGCTGGTACGACTCCTCCAGCAGATTTAATTAGAACCTTACAAGCAGCACGTTTACCAAGTTTTTTGACACTAAGTTTAATGTTAATCTGGCGCTTCTTACCGATTATCCAACAAGAAACCCAACGAATTATTGATGCAAATCGATTACGTGGGGTCAACTTAAGTCTCCAACCACAACATTGGTTTAAGGGTTTGTTTATTCCCTTAGTTTTTCAAATAGTTGCCTATGCCGATGATGTTACCATTGGGTTACAAACTAGAGGTTATGACCCTGCACTTCCCAGAAGTAACTCTAAACCACTAACCTGGAAAATTAAGGATTTAGTTTTTGGTGTGGGTGTAGTACTAATACTATTGGGTGTAGGTTATATCGAATGGGGAATGCAAGCAAACATAGTCAATTAAATCCGCAGCTGGAAGTAATTAATCTTTCCTTTACCCATATTGGAAAGTCAAAACCAACAATTGCAGATATTAATTTTGAGGTATATCCCGGAGAAGTTATCTTAATCGCTGGGGCGACCGGTAGTGGTAAAAGTACTTTACTTAATTGCATTGCAGGTATTTCACCCGAACATATTGGTGGTAAATTAAATGGTCAAATACTTTACCAAGGAAATGAGATAAATCAGCAATCTATCAGAGAGCGATCGCAAAATTTTTGTATTTTGTTGCAGAATGTAGAAACCCAAATCTTTACCGATAGAGTTTGGGAAGAATTGGTTTTTGGCTTGGAAAATTGGAATATTGACACCAAAGAAATTCCCCTATTAGCAGAAACTTCCTTACAAGAGTTTGGATTGGATCTTCAAAGGAATTGGCATATTAACCAACTTTCTGCTGGACAAAAACAACGTCTACTGTTGGGATGTATGTTAGCAACAGGTCAACCTGTATTACTTTTAGATGAACCTTTTGCTTTTCTCGATACTAAGGGGGTAGAATTATTGACGCAAATATTAAACTCCCGCAGAGATCGAGGACAATCTGTAATTCTAATCGAACATCGCTTTGATGTGGTAAAAGAAATTTGCAATCGTATTTTTCGTTTCCAAGATGGTAAACTTTCTGAGTGGGATATTCCCGGCGTTGCTGATTGGGAGGATGAAAATCGTTTATCATCCAATCAAAATTATTTTAGAGATCGGTCGTACCACGTCTCAACGGATTTGATTACTCATACTTCCCCAGTTCCCAACAATCTTCAACAGACTTCCAACGCCATTGTGCTACAAACCCAAAATCTCAGTTGGGGGGGGTATCCTGCTTACCCAAATTTACAAGTAAATAGTGGGGAAACTGTATTACTTAAAGGCGACAATGGTTGTGGTAAAACAACTTTGCTTAAACTTTTAAGTGGTTTACTTAAACCCGCTACAGGTAAGTTAGAAGTTCTCGGTAGAGACGTTACCAAGCGCAGTGTTGTTCAAATCGCTAAAAATGTCGGTTTTGTGCTGCAAAATCCCAACCATCAACTTTTTGCTGATAGCGTTCAGTCGGAAATTTTTCAACCAGGTGTAACTCCAGAAGTTGGAAGTTCGTTAATTGAAAAATTAAATTTAAGTTTATTAATTGAGCAACATCCCCATTCCCTTTCCCAGGGACAGAAACGGAGATTAGCTTTAGGAGCTGTTTTAGCAAGACAGCCACAGATTTGTTTACTTGATGAAATTATGGTGGGACAAGATCCAAAATCTTTAGCGCTGATGTTGGATGTGTTAAAGAATTTTACCGGCAATGGGGGGACTTTGATATTTACTTCTCACGATCCTTCGGTTGTCGATGTGCTCAAAGCGAGGGTTATTCCTCTCTGAGACTTTACTCAGAAAAAAATTGAACACTTACGATAAAATTGACACTGAAATATTTAAATCTAAAAGCTTTGAAAACTAAAAGCTTTGAAAATTTTGTATGGTAACTAAATTCCATAATCTCTCTGCTGTTTATAATTCTGGAGAATGGGATGGTAAGTAAATTTTGATCGCAATACCCAAACTAGAGATTAAGCGATCATCTTTAAATAAAAGGAGACACACTACCATCTTCGTTCGCAGCGAAAATAGTTCCCTGTGTTAGAGAACTAAGAAAAGTCTAAATATTCTCCGCCTTCTGTCTAGAGATAGGTGTAGAACCATGACAGCATGTCTTCGGGACGGTCGCCAAACCAGTTGTACCCATCAAACCGATGTGTAGGTTCTTCAAGCCACTTCATTTCCTTTTCCACTGGAAGAGCCGAAAAAACATCATTAATGAAGCCTAAATTTGTCCAAGGGTCTTTCCGACTCTGTACTAGTAAAGTTGGTGTTACAACTTTCGCAACACAATCTAAAATCGGATGATCGAGTGATATCCCTGTGTGTTTTTTATAATGGGCTTCAACATGCTTGAAAATCCGCCCCTTGATGCCATAAGAACGCAGAAACTCACCGTTAGTCAAAGGTTGTATTGCTACCAGCGCCTTGACATTTGAGCAGGAGAATAATTCTGGATCCATACCCTGAGCATAGAAAGTAGCATTTGCGCCCATACAGTAGCTCAACAAACCGATGGGTTTGCCCTGAGTACTGCTTTCATTATGTGCAATAAACCTAACTGCTCCAAGCACATCATTGCCCTCGTCTACACCGCCAGTACCCACGCCTAGTTTACTTTTGCCACTCTCACCGTGGTTGCGCAGGTCATACATTAACACTGCATATCCAGCATCGGTCAGACGTTTGGCTACTTTCACAAATTCAATATCATGTTTGTAGGGGCGGGTCAGCATCGGCTGGTATTTTACCTGATAGCCATAGCGGTTAGCACGATAGCCGAAATGGTTCATGATGATTACTTTTTCGCCATTTTCGTTCAACAACCAACCTGCTAGTTGCACCCTGTCGTGAGCGGGAAATTTTACGTCTTTGTAATCAATACCATAGTCCTTAGGTGTCTTGGGAATGGGTTGTTCGGCTGGATAAAGAACAGTATTACCTATCGTTTTACCTATAGCTCTGATTAGCATCTTATGACTCCTTTCATTAAATAAATATTGCTTTGTAATCAATGCGGATTCTGTCTAATAAAGATTGCAGCAGTTTCCTTGCCTATCCCTGACAAAGCACCTGCGATAGAATTAACTTGCTCATAGCTGCTTATAGAATATAGAATGAACGTTCATTCGAAAAGTTGTAAAAAAATTATCCTGCCTTTAGCCCATCCCAACAGATTTGAGCAGCAGTTTCCCGATATTCATCAGTGATTTCCAGCATTTCTGATAATTGGAGTTTAGCAGTGCTAACGATACTGCCATAAATAAATGACAGGGCGAGTTGAATATCCATTTTTTTTAAGCATCCTGCTTCAATGCCTTCCGTAACAAATCCAGCCAGAGGAGCAACGTAGCGGTTAATAGTTTCTTTTGCCTTTGCCGATACGAGGGGCGAAATGGCACACTGCTCCATAAATAGAAGTTCTACGGGTCTAGCGACCAAGTAGCTAAAGACGTTTCGCCACATCAGGAAAAACCTCTCTTCGTAAGAAGACTGGATATCGTAACCATGAAAAGCTGAATTATACAGCGCTTTCTTTTGTTCTAGATACAACTCATTAATCAACACTTCCTTGCTGGAGAAATAGTGGTAAATAGTTCCAGCAGAGACCCCAGAACGTTTACTGACCTGGGACATCGGTGTAGCATGAAGACCATTTTCGGCAATTAGCTCCATGGTCGCATCTAGAATACGCTGTTTTTTATCTTCTGAGTGAATGTTCATTCTAATAGTTTATTCGATTGCCAAGTAATGTCAACCGGTGCATAAAAATTAGACGAAGTTGGACACAGTTAGATTTTTCTATCCAAGATAACTTGTACTAACTAATGAATATCATCTTGGTAGGTACTCAACAAAGTTCCAACCAAAGGATTTTGATTATTAATATTAGGTAACAATTCTGCGCTCGCATTACTTAAAGTCAACCCTTCCGTTTCAGAATTTGGCCGTAATACTAAATTAGTACCCAATCCCAAAAAAGTATTTTTTAATTACACTTTCGTTGTATTAATAACAAGTGTTTTAACTTAATAAAATATGAGATAATAAGACATATTCTGTACTCCAGAATGTCACAATTGGTTTTGAAAGATAAATTCGTCGCACCATGAAACCCACATAATAGCTACCATAATTTTGTTAAATCCAAAAGTATAGTATGCTACTCCACAACCCAGACGGTACACAAACCTACTACAAAATATTTGGCGATAAAGCTTCTGAAACCGAAACCTTATTGTTATTACACGGTATCGGTGCAGACCATGAAATGTGGAAACCACAAATCGAAAAATATCCACCTCTTGGTTATCATCTGCTTGTACCCGATCTTTTTGGTCATGGGTTGTCTTCAAAGTTGAGCCATATCGATTTGTCTGATTGGCACAATCAAATTAATTGGCTGTTAGAGAATAATAATATAGAAAAGTGTACTTTAATAGGGGCTAGTATGGGCGGAGTCATAGCCCAATCATTTGTAGCTCATCATCCGCAGATGGTAGGAAAAATGATTATTGCCGATTCCTTTGGCAAACTAAGTACATTTAAGGAGAAAATACTTGGATTCTCCTCAATACTTGGATTTTACCTATTTAAGATATTAGGTAAAAAAATCCTATCCCAAGGAATGCGCTCTACATATAAACCTGCATATGCTCGGGAAGCTCAAGAATATTTTGAGAGAGTTAGTTTGGATGTAGATCTAAATCAGATGATATTAGCGAGAAAGGCTATTAATCGCATCGATGTGTTAGAGAAATTGAAAGCTATAACCACACCTACATTAATAATAGTTGGTGCAGAATTTGGTCAGTGGTTTATTGAAATTAATTGCAAGATTGCAGATTCATTACCCAACTCTGAATTTGTTGTATTGGAACAATCAATGGATCCATCCAATTTGGTTAACCCAGTTGAGTTTGATAAACAGGTGCTTGAATTCTTAAGTCAGTAAACAAAAATACTTACAGCAATAGATGTATCCATTAGGACATTGATTAATGCTAAAACTCATAACTTTTGAATTTTGACTTTTGTTAGTATTTTAGCGTAGAAGCTAAACGCGTAGCGCGTTCTCAACGTGTCCGCGGGACATAGGAAATATTTTGACTTGCACGTAGCGCTACTCTCGCCAATATTCAGGTTTATTTAGGGTATCAGCACAAATGACCTGACCGGAAACAGAAGCGAATGCTCCTTGGGTAGCTCCAGTTGGGAGCATTGCACCTGAACTAAGAGCTTGAACCATCCATGCATCTGCATGTTTATCTGGAATAGGATATGGTGCATCAAATCCAAGACGACCTGCTGGTTTAAAACCATGTTTTGAATAGTATTCTGTATATCCGAGTACGAATACCAGAGCAACTCCTGATTTTGATAAAAATTCTAATCCCGTTTTGATTAACTTTCCCCCAATCCCTTGGTTTTGAGCATCAGGAACTACTGCTAGAGGTGCTAAAATCGCTATTGATACTGGTAACTAACCTATTTTGATTATTTCTGAGATGAGCCTTGGTAAATAAAATATGTCCTACAGGGCGATCATCTTGAAAAGCAAGCAAAGATAAAATTGGGTATGCACTGCGATCGCTTAAAAGATTTTTCACTAATTCAGCTTCTTCTTCTTCACCAAAGGCTAAACGTTCTACAAGTAATACATCTTCCAAATCTGAATTCGACGCTTCCCGTATCTGCATTTGTTTCTCCATCTGTACTATGAAAAAATATGGGTTAGTTTAATTAATAGGAATTCCGAAAAATAATTCATGATACCAAAATCAGTGAGATTGCTTCCTTGCGTCGCAATGACAATTCAGTTTACGTAAATCCTGTTTACAAATAAGACCTTTACAGTTGTTAACAAAAGTTGAAAAATAGATATAGCAGATAAATAAAGCTTGAAATAATGCTGACAAAAATCAAGGGGTTAGTCTTTGTGGGTGTGGGTTATATGCTCTCACCATTATCTTGGTGGAACGACCTGTTTTTTAACCTACCCATCGCTTATCTTTTTGGTTATGCAGTCAGTTGGATTTCCCAAGATTTGTTTTTACCCTTTACCATTATCGGTTACTGGATATCCAACGTTTTGGGCATTTTGATGATGCAAATGGGGGTAACAGATATTTTTGTGGAACAGCAGAAAGAAAGAAACCTCAAGAAAGATTTATTGGTGGGTTTGGGAAGTTCGACGGCTTATACATTCCTAATTTTGGGATTATTTTACTTTCATGTTCTTGAATTACCTGATTTCTTATTTGCGAATACTCGTTAGTCAAAGTTTATAAAGTAATTGATACTAATTAATAGTACCGACATCACTTCACTGTTAGCCAAACCACAATATAAGCGACCAAAAAAAATCAGAGTCCATTGACTCTGACATTGTGACCCATTTATTTAGAACTTTGATAAATCACCCTGGAGAAGATAAATTTCACCTCGGAGAAGATAAATTTACTAAAAACGATGATTTGTCAAACGTTCCAGAAGTTAAGACCTCACTAGTTGCGTAAAATATAGAGTTTCCAAGCTCGTTAATTGTTAATACGGATGACTTTTATTTTTTATGCAGTTATCGTAAAATTTTTTCCGAAAGCGAGTAAATGTACTTAAGTATATTTAACGGGTTGCTGTTTTTGTTCGCTCAATAATCCAGTTTGCTTTGCAAGTTCATCTGTAACAAAGCTTGGAACTCGTGCTTCTTTACCTTTTACTAAACAACAGTCCCGTAGTGCTAGCAGAAAACCTTTAATTGCGGCTTTGTCTCGTATTAAATTAATTTTGGCGATGAATTTGTGCCACTCCCTATCATTATCTTGGTAAGATTCCATCAAATATAAAGCAGCAAGATATTCTGCTAAAGGATCCAATGCAAAACGGATTTTATTTTGTGCCGGTTGAACAAATTGAATTAAGTGCAAATCTTTTTCTAAATGTTCCAAATGTGCTATAGCAACCTCATTATTCTCATCCAGTGCAATTAAGACATCATCAAGTTTGGCATGGGTAGAACGAAAATTCTGTTTGAGACATTCCCAAGCTATAATTTTTGCATCCCTTTGCACTGTGCGGTTATCCGGTTCGTTTTCTTCTGTATCGCGATTTAGTTCGTTAAGATAAGCAAGCATTAAATCTGGAATATTATTGGGTAAACCTTGTAAAGATGTAGCGTATGAATTTTGTAGGGTATTTACATGCAATTTTTCTACATTAGCAATCATTTGTTCAGCGTAAAGTTTAGCTAGCAATACGGTAATATTGCGTTCTCCCACCATCAAAGATAAACGACGACAAGCATCAAAATATTCTGCATCGTTAAATAACTGGCGTTTTCCTCGCTGGGTTAAATATGCTTCCATAAAAGATGAAAGTTTATTACCAGTCACTCGTAATGGTTTAACTACAGTTTTGGGTACGCTATCAAGACTTTCTTCCAGACGGGAAGTGATAATTAAACTATTAGCAATAAAGTCCGCATCTCCCGGACGAATTTGATTTCGTGTAGCCTCATTCATTTCCGAGAGATGGTCTACTATTACCAAAATCCGTCTTTCCCGCAACAGGTGTTCGAGTAACTTGTTGGGAATGGGTTTTGCTGTACCAATAAGTGCTTGCAATTGTCCACAAATTGTTTGCTGTAGAGATGAACTGCGTTCGGTCTCTACACTATCAATTTCTTCTTCAATTAAAACTGGTAACATCTGATGTTTGCACAGACGCTGTGTGGGCTCGTCAGACATCCCCCACTGAGCCAATTGACAAGCAAGACTGGTTTTACCCGCACCACCTTCACCGTGAATTAACAAAGTTGCACGTGTTTTATTGAAAATTGGTTGTAAATCTTTTCCTGTAAAGTTTCCGATTGTTTTGCGATCAAGAATAACTGGGATGGGAATATGGGTGTTGCGATCGCGCACTGTCTCTTTTTTCTCAAAGCCTTCTTTTGCTGCTGCAATATTTTCTGCGACCCATGCATCTAATACTCTGTGACGATAAATAAAGGGTTCGAGTAGTAATAAACTTTTAATCGGTAAATTTACATTTCCTAAAAAATCAGGTAATTGATATTCGCTCAGGGGTTCTAGTGCGCGATCTACCCTTAACAACCACAAAGGACGTAAATAGAAAATCCCTAGCCACAGGGTAGGGAAGAAAATAAGGTAAATTATTAGAACTGTGAACAAAGGATTTTTAGCAACCCATTCTAGGATGCGTTCCTGAAAGCGGGAATCTCTTTTTTGTTTGAGGAAATCAAGAGAGCGTTTCAAAGCATCTTTCTGAGAGGATTTGAAATCCTGTTTGGGGTTATTTATAATCTTTTGAGCTTTTTCTAAGTTGGTTATGGCTCGATTCAAATCTTTATTAGATAATTCTCTTGCTTTATCTTGGTAGTTTGTAGCTATGCTTCCCAAAACATTAACAGCATGAGGGCGAATAGATTTATTCTTGTCTTGCAAAGCTTGGCTGAGTACATTAAATGCTAATACTCTTTTTTCACCAATCTTTATCAAAGCAAAGGCAGCACCTAGGCGAACTCGTGTATCCTTGTCTTCTAAAGCTTGGGTAAGTTTTGGTACAGCATCTACTGCTTTTTCTCCAATATTTCCCAATGCATAAGCTGTATGCATACGAACTTGTGTATCTTTGCCTTCCAAGGCTTGTGTAAGTTTTGGTACAGCATATGCTGCTTTTTCTCCAATCATTCCCAAAGCATAAGCTGCGGAAGAGCGAACTTGTGTATTCTCGTCTTCTAAGGCTTGGGTGAGTGCTTTTACTGCGTCTGCTGCTTTTTCTCCAATTTTTCCTAATGCATTAGCTGCACGCTGACGAACTCCTGTATTCTCGTCTTCTAAGGCTTGAGTGAGTGCTTTTACTGCGTCTGCTGCTTTTTCTCCAATCCTTCCCAAAGTATTCGCTGCATGCTGACGCACTCCTGTATTCTCGTCTTTCAAAGCTTTGGTGAGTGCTAATACTGTAGACTCTGTTGTCTCTCCAATCCTTCCCAAAGCATCCACCGCAGAGAAGCGAACTCGTGTATTCTCATCTTTCAAAGCTTTGGTGAGCGCTGGTACCGCTTGCTCTGCTTTCTCCCCAATCCTTCCCAAAGCACTAGCTGCGGAGGAGCGAACTGATGTACTCTCGTCTTTTAAAGCTTGGATAAGTGCTGGTACTGCTGATTTTGTTTCCTCACCAATATTTCCCAAAGCGCTGGCTGCATTTGTGCGAACTGATGTATTCTCATCTTTTAAAGCTTGGATAAGTGCTGGTACTGCTGATTTTGCTTCCTCACCAATACTTCCCAAAGCGCTAGCTGCATTTGTGCGAACTAGTGCATTCTCGTCTTTCAAGGCTTTGGTGAGTTCTGGTACAGCATCTACAGCTTTTTCTCCAATGTTTCCCAAAGCATTAGCAGCAAACCGACGAACCTGCGTATCTTTATCTTCCAAGGCTTGAGTGAGTGCTGATATTGCTGATTCTGCGTTTTCTCCCATAAACCCCAAAACAACAGCAGCAGTTAAACGTACTTTCTCATCTTTGCTCCGCAATTTTTTGACATATTCGGGAACTGCTTCTGGGGTAAGTTCTCTAAAACTTTCCAGTTCAGTTTGTAGTGATAATAATTCATGAATGCTCTCCAACTTCTCCACGTAATCTAGAATCTTGCTTTCTTCAACCTCCTTTCCCCAAGTGCTTCCCATCACTAGTCCAGAAAAGGATGAGACAGAAACCGTAGTAGTTGTAAGTAGAGCAAATAATCTCTGTATATGACGTTTTTGTGTTAAATGCATGACATCAATCTAAATGCATGACACTAATGAGATCGTAGCAAAATTTAGTTTCTTAAAAGTAAATTACCCATACTCTTATTCAAAAAAAGTGTTTTTGATTCCGTAAAATTGCAGAAAATAATTTACGAATTATTAATTACGGCTCTTAGGTACTTAATATGCTAAAAGCTTGACTTAAAAACCTATTCGTGATTCTAGCCGCACCTCCAAGAATTCAGGCTTTATAAGGAAAGTTGACTACAAAAGCTAACATTTTATCCTTTTGACATGATTTCGGTCTTTAAACCTTTACTTTGAAGTGGATGTATGATGTTTAACTAATAGTTGGCATAACAGGTACTGAAAAATCTTAATTAGGGTCTGCTGAATAACTTTAAAACTCTTATCTTGTAAGCTTTTCAAGCTATCTTTGTGGAAAAAAGTGCAAGAGAATAAGTATATAAAGGTTAAAACCTTGCATTTGCAATTTTTTGCAGTCCAAAAAATTTGAAAAAATGGGGCTAAAACTGTTCCCTGTTCCCTAACCCCACCAAAGGACTTTTTTAACAGCAAGCCCTAATTACAAAATTACACACACTTGTAAAAAATAAATTCAGAGGAGTTCTATCCCCTCTGAATTTGAAGTTATGATCTGCTAAAAAATATCACTTGCGGTGCGTTCGCATAAATAAATATTCTATTATCTCGAACTATCAAGTTGTTACCGCCTGTGCTTCTTTGGGAAGCGAGGAAAAATCAATCTCAATACCAATTTTTTGAGCTACTCGACGACCATAATCAACATCAGCGCGGAAGAATTGACATAACTGTCGCTTTTGAATATCTTCAGGAACTTCACCCAAACTATTAGCGATATTTTCTGTTAGTCTTTCCTTTGCATCCTCGCTCATTAAACGGTATAAATCCCCTGCTTGAGAATAGTCGTCATTTCCTTCCCTATGGTCGTAGCGGTCGACTGCAACATCTCCTAATGATAGGGGCGGTTCGGCATAATTTGGAGCAGGTTTTGGTGCGTTGGGGTTGCTGTTAGGTTCGTAATTAGGTAAACTCCCACCGTTATTTCCATAGTTCATTGCTCCATCTCGCTGATAATCAGAAAATGGACATCTAGGTGCATTTACAGGTAGTTGTTGATAGTTGGTCCCTAAACGATAACGATGAGCGTCAGCATAAGTCATTACCCTGGCGATTAGAGTTTTATCGGGAGAGAAACCAATTCCAGGTACAACCGCACTTGGAGAAAACGCTGCTTGTTCTATTTGAGCAAAATAGTTTTCAGGATTGCGATTGAGTTCGAGAATACCCACTTCAATTAAAGGATAATCGCTGTGCTTCCAAACCTTAGTTAGGTCAAAAGGATTATCGGGATGATTTTGGGCTTGCTCTTCAGTCATTACCTGAATGGAGAAGCGCCACTTAGGATAATTACCTTCCTCTATTGCATTCCAGAGGTCTTCGGTAGCGCTATCTGGATTTTTGGCTTTAACTTCTGTAGCTTCTTCTTCAGTTAGATTTTTGATTCCCTGTAAAGTTTTAAAGTGAAACTTCACCCAAATTCTTTGATTCTCATCATTTACGAAACTGAAGGTATGGCTACCATAACCATTCATATGACGATGACTTTGGGGAATACCGCGATCGCTATAGAGAATAGTTACTTGATGTAGCGCTTCAGGACATTGGGACCAGTAATCCCAACGCATGTACGGGTCTTTCAAATTATTCGCAGGACACCGCTTCTGAGTATGGATAAAGTCAGGAAACTTAAGAGGATCGCGAATGAAGAAGACAGGAGTGTTGTTACCAACCATATCCCAGTTACCTTCTTCTGTGTAAAATTTGACTGAAAATCCACGAGGATCTCTCTCGGCATCAGCAGAACCTTTTTCACCACCAACAGTGGAAAAACGAGCCAAGACTGGAGTTTGTTTCCCGACCTCTGAGAAAAGTTTAGCTTTAGTGTACTTGGTAATATCATTTGTAACAGTAAAAGTACCAAATGCACCTGCACCCTTAGCATGAACCACTCGTTCGGGAATGCGTTCGCGGTTAAAGTGGGCTAGTTTTTCGGAGAGATGGAAGTCGTGCATCGCTACCGGACCTCTAGGACCAGCAGTCAATGAGTTTTGATTGTCAGCAATAGGGTAACCATCTCTGGTTCTGAGAATCTTGCTTTCTTCCGAATTATGCTTGTCCATGGGGTTAATACTTTAATAAAGGTGCTAAAACAACAACGCCTGAATTTTTAGGGGAATCTCAATAATGTTGTTGCCAGTTGGATAATATTTGATATTTTTCAGGTTTCTTGGAAAGATAAAACCTATCTATAGTACTTCCTGCAAACTGTTTGATTCATGCTTTTGGAGTAAATAGTATAACAATACGTAGGTTGGTTATTTTTAGTAAAATCTATTAAATCCTGTTAGCTTTTCATGGTTGGCAATTATAGCGAAGCTATCGGCTGTTTCAGCGGATAAAGTGTATTGCTCACATTGATTTACTACTAACAATTAGTGTGGATTTTAGATTCTTCTCATACTGATAATAATTAATTAACTTCCCAAATTTCTATATCCAAAGATTTAACCTCTCTTCTCCTTAAGGTGTATTGACTGGGAAAGATTATATTGTCAGCCAATATTGTTGCTACTGTTGATTAACCCTCGAAGTACACTAATCCGAACCAAAATAAAAATATACGGGCACGAGTAACCATAAGAACTTAACATTATTTTAAGAGGGCTAATTATTTACGGATTCATGAGTTACTATATATCTCCCCGTTTTTTAGATAAACTTGCTGTTCATATCACCAAAAATTTCCTCGAGCTCCCTGGAGTCCGAGTTCCTTTGATTTTGGGTGTTCATGGACGCAAAGGTGAAGGAAAATCATTCCAGTGTGAGTTAGTTTTTGAAAGAATGGGTGTGGAGGTAACTCATATTTCTGGTGGTGAATTAGAAAGTCCTGATGCTGGTGACCCAGCGCGTTTGATTCGCCTACGCTATCGGGAAACAGCCGAATTAGTTAAGGTGCGCGGTAAAATGTGCGTGCTAATGATTAATGATTTGGATGCGGGTGCGGGACGTTTTGATGAAGGGACACAATATACGGTTAATACTCAGTTAGTTAATGCTACTTTAATGAATATTGCCGATAATCCCACTGATGTGCAATTACCCGGTAGTTATGATTCCAATCCATTACAGCGAGTGCCAATTATTGTCACCGGTAACGATTTCTCTACCTTGTATGCACCGTTAATTCGGGATGGACGGATGGAGAAGTTTTATTGGCACCCTGATCGCGATGATAAAATTGGCATCGTTGGAGGAATTTTCGGTGAAGATGGACTTTCCCACACAGATGTGGAAAAGCTAGTCGATACTTTTGCAAACCAAGCAATTGATTTCTTTGGAGCGTTGCGATCGCGCATTTATGACGAACAAATCCGTAATTTTATCCATGACATCGGTATAGAGCGGGTATCTTCACGGGTGGTAAACAGTGCTGATGCTCCCCCTGACTTTAGACAACCTAATTTTAGTTTGCCCCATTTAATTGAGATGGGTAACTTAATGGTTGAGCAACAAAAACTCGTGGATGATTCACGCTTAGTCCATGAGTATAATCGTGGAGCTTTACGCTCTCAAGCTAATTTTATACCCATACCTGCACCAAATCATGAAGCTAGATTTACTGATCGAGCACCCCTAGAAGCTCAAGTTATTACTAATTTTCAATCTATTCCCGAGCAGTCGGGGAATGGTTTTAAGAATGAAATTTACAATGAAGTGAGTCATAAAAATATAAGTGAAGGTATCCAACCTTATTACCGTACTTATAATAATGGCGATATTCATCACGGACAACTAACAACTACCCGTGTTACTCCAGAAGCGATCAACCAAATGCGTGATATTCTTGCTTCCGGACATCATATCGGGATAGATTATGTAGATCAAATTCGCTTTGCAACCGGTGGTTGGAGAAGTTTTTCGACCCACGCCATTGATGACATGGAAAATGCGATCGCAACTTTAGAACAGTGTTTAGTCGAGCATACTAAAGATTACATCCGTCTAGTTGGAATTGACCATAAAGTAAACCTGCGGGTGATGGAAACAATTATCCAACGTCCCGATGGTAAAATTGGCAGCCTGTAACACTTTTCCAAATACCTAAAATCTAGAGATATAGCAATGCTACTGTCGATTAAGTAAGTTACATGTCGTTATTAACAAATTAATTTCGCCGGAACTATAAAGGTTGTAAGCATTATATAACAAGGGTTATAGCCTTTATAGTTTATATTTAACCCTGAGAAATATTTAACAAAACAAGTGTCTTTTTCTCAAAATTGCCCATTCCCAAATTTTGACAAATCAATAACAGATTAAGTGTCGTTTTTTCAAAAGTATGCCCATTTCCAAAATTTGCCAAGAGCCCATATAATCAGTTAATCGACAACTGTAAAGGGGCAAATAATGTGTCGCCACGGACATTTAATTTGTCGCTCTACAGTACAAGTGGAGAATAGGGGATTCGAACCCCTCGCCTCTGCGGTGCGATCGCAGCACTCTACCAAATGAGCTAATTCCCCAAGTTAGATTTTTGAAGTTATATACTTAGAATATACTTGATTTTAGATTCATATTCGATTTTAGATGATGTGCACCTAAATTGTGTATACAATCTGAAAATTAAATCTGAAAATGTTCAAAATACTTTTATTCAGGTTCTTCACCACCAGATTCTACATTCCCCTCGAAAAAAGATTTGATCCGTTCTAATTCTAGATCGCTTAAATAATCTACCGTCCAGTTCGCCTGACGCTGCAACATATGGAATGGATAGGTATTAGCCACAGCAACTACCTGCATTTCAGCATTTTTCGCCGATTTAATCCCAGCAGGACTATCCTCAATAACCAAGCATTCCGATGGTTTTAGTTCAAGTCCAGGATGTTTTTCATTTAGAAGTTTTAATGCTAGCAAATAACCATCAGGCTCTGGTTTGCTAGTTGTAACATCATCGGTAGAGACAATAACCTCAAAATATTGAGTTAAATTAGCCCGTTTCAGAACAAGTTCAATATCTTTGCGCAGTGCTCCGCTAACCAAGCCCAAACGTAAGTCATTGGAATTGATTTGGGATATTAGCTCTTTAACCCCAGGATATAAAGGTAGTTCTTCTACCTTTCCTAACATCTTTGCGTAGTTATTAGTTTTCTGAGCGAGCAACTTAGCTAAATATTCATCGCTAACTAAGCGTCCGCGATTTTCTAGCAACGACCGAAAACAACTTCTGTCACTTCTTCCCAAACAAACTTTTTCAAACTCACCCGGTTGGATGATAAGATTTTCGGCTAATAACATCTCCTCCGTGAGTTGGCGATGAATCATTTCATCGTTGATGATGATGCCATTGAAATCAAATAAAACTGCTTTTAAACTCATGCTTGCGTGTAAGCTGGCGATGGAACTGTTACTCCGTCAGATCCATTATCGTCTACTGTGTCACCTCTGAAAATAGGTGAGTTGTTCAGGACTTGTGTTTGAATTTTTCCATCTTCGCTGGATATGGGTTTAACACCACTGGTTAATTGATGTACCCACCACACGTCTTCGGTATGTACAGCACCAAATTTCGCTGCTCCCATCCAAGCATCTACGCTTCCACCACCATAATCACGAATATAAGGCTCTTCAAAGAGATCGTTTAGCCATTCCAAATTTCTTAAATTCTTTTGATTCCCATCAAGGATCAATGCTTGTCCACCGGGTACCAATAAGCGAAAGCTCTCATGTAAAATAATTTGGGATATTGCGGGTGGCGTCTCATGAAATAATAACGTTGCCGTCACTAAATCAAAGGAATTTTCGGGAAATCCGGTTTGTTCGGCATTTCCATGTCGCCAAGAAATATCTAAACCCATATTTTCGGCTTTATGACTAGCCCTCACTAACATGTAGGGTGACAAGTCCAAACCCACAACTTCTGCTTCCGGGAAAGTCTCCTTCAACATCAAAGTTGTGGAACCAGTACCACAACCCAAATCGATAATTCTTCGCGGTTGGATAACTTGAATTGCATCAATTACAGCTTGACGCACCCAATTTTCATTAGGTGGGGTTACATATTGGGTAATTGCATCGTAGGAAACTGCAGCAGCAGAATTAAGATAGCCACCCTCAATTCCGTGAAAGTTTTGGCTACTGTAATACTCAGGAGTTATCACATCACCTCGAGCAAAACGTTGACTTTCCCTTTCCCAATCAACACTCTTGGCGTATTGGTGCAATTCTTCCTCATCAATAAATAGTCTTGCTATGGGGGCGAGAAAACGTTCCCAAATAGTATATTGCCGAACAGCCATAAATTAATTTACCACTCCAAATTTTGACAATAAAATGAGGTGCACTTAATTTAGACACCCATTCCAGGCAATTTCTTTTTTAAGTTAAATTTTGCTCGAGGTTAATAAACTGTTGGAATTACAGATTAGAATTACGGTTTTAACTTCACAAATTTTAATATATCACTCATGATTTTGCCCACTTATTTCGCAAAACTTGACAAGTACACCTACTTGTAATACAAATGTAATACGCTTAATGCTGTAACTTAAGCTAATTTAGTGTATGTGGCGTGCAATAGTACGTCATATACATAATATGGGGATTGGGGACTGGAGATTAGGGATTGGGTATTGGGAAGAACATAATGAGGGATAACCAGGTAAAGCTCCTG
>JGI1201J43222_100216_pt1 | contig 17593 bp, 13 predicted proteins | sample MastesBC008_FD_43222 | JGI IMG/M metagenome (IMG submission 43222) | reverse complement strand
AGGAGTCAGGAGTCAGAAGTCAGAATTGTGCGCGGTAGCGCACCGCTTTGCTAACAGAAGCCAGGAATCCTGAATTAGGAGTTTGGAATTCATCTGTTTAACTTAAACCTAAATCCAGTGGTAACTCCAAGGGAATTTGACCCAATGAACCTCTGCGAAAATCAGTTAAAATTTTTCTAGCAGCACGCTCCGCATCTCCTTGATATCGATTTTTAGCTAAAGCGTGCAAAAATTCGTCTCCAGTAAAACCACTTGGATCGATTTCATAACGAGACATCAATAGTTGTGCTGGTAAGATATTTGCTACGATCTCATCCTCCGTAGTTTCAGTTATTACTGTAGCCATGAGGTAATTTACTATATCTATAAATCCTGCTGCTACTAACTGGTTATCGTAGGATGCTTCACCAATATCATCACAGATAGCTAACTTTAGTGCTGCTTCTTGGTCTTCTAACTTAATGGGAATTACCCCAGGAGCATCAAGTAATTCTAATTCTTTCGAAATTCGTACCCACCTAAGTTGTCTGGTAACTCCAGGACGGGCTGCACTTTCCACAACTCGTCGCTTTACCAATCGATTAATTAAAGCTGATTTACCGACATTAGGAAAACCAATAACTACCGCCCGTACCGGACGTGGTAACATTCCCCGTTGACGTCTTTTCTGATTAATTTGAGTTCCTGCTGCTTGAGCTGCTTTGGATATTGCTGTTACCCCTTTCCCTTGTTGAGCATTGGTGAATAGTGCTCTTTCTCCCTGTTGCTTAAACCAGTCTGTCCAAATTTGTTTTACAGCGGGAGAAATCATATCTACCCGATTCATCACCAAAACTTTTGTTTTGTTACCGACCCAGTCATTCACCATTGGGTGGTGTGTGGCTAGAGGAATGCGAGCATCTCTAACTTCCAATACCACATCTACTAGTTTTAGTTGTTCTTTCAGTGCTTTTTCTGCTTTCGCAATATGTCCGGGATACCACTGAATCAAATTTAATTTATAGTGTTGGGTAATAGCCATTTTACTTGTATTTAATGGGATGTTTGATGGGAATGGAAGATTGAGAAATATTCAATAAATTTCGGAAAAATGCAATTTTGCCAAGATACTGAGAATGTAAAAGAATTAATAATGGATAAATATAAGCTGTTAACAAATAAATCTAAGAACCACTGAACTCATACAGATTTTTTAACAAAGCTTATACTCTATAAAGCTTAGACAAAGTTGTACATCTTGAAATTTCTCGGTCAGGATTCCAATTCTTTAGAGTGACCATGCCGAATTGCACCTTGGGCTGGTGCTGGAATTGAACCCTTTTCGGTACTGGGATTTTCAATTGATTGATGTAAAATGATGCGGTTACCATCAGGGTCGTAAGCGTAAATTTCTCTACCGTGGGAAGCTGTAATAATTTCTCCTGGTGGGGGATAACCTAATGCTGTAAATCGAGAAATAGCATGTTCTAGGTCACCGACTTCTAAACATAAACTTATTTTACCTTTTGCTCCATTATTAAATTCCGATAGGTGTATATCTTTTGGTCTGAAAATACCCAAATTTACACCAGGAATTTGGAAATTGGCATAGACTTTAGGGATGTAAGTTTTTGGTTGTTGTCCCAATATTTGAGTGTAAAAGTCAATAATTCTCTCAAGCTTGATTGTGGCTATAGTAACAAGTGCCTCGTTAAGTTGAATAGTCATTTGTTCGGAGTCAAGAAATCAGAAATCTATACTCTCATTATTTACTGGGTTATGTTTTTAAATTTAAGATAAAGCTTTGATCGCAATCTTTTAAATTGCAAACCCATGTTTGGTGAAGGCTAGGGATAAATCTTGTTAAATAAATTTCGGTGACAGAAAAAATACATCTAGCTTTTATCTCATTTTTTATTCAATAAAATAAACATCAGTGAAAATTATTTTTACTTTTTGAATCGTGGTATGAATTTAAACCATGAAGCTGGTATTCTTAGCCCGTTGTAAACATCAATGACAAAACTATTTTTTATAAACAAGAAGATAAATTTAAAAACTTCTCTCAATGTTACATTCTTTTATCGTTGATTGCGCAAATAGAGTTTATGAGAAATAATTTTGAATTTGTCGTCCAAGACTCAAATAAGCATTTATACCATTAAATAAAGAAAAAATAGTTATCTTCTAACTAAAGGATATGCATACGTTAGGCTAAGCATGTTCAACCTAACAAAACAGAAGTTTTGAGGAGAATGTTATGACTAGCACCTTACCTTCACCCGGGTCTCTTGAATCGCTACTAGATAAAGAAGCAAAAGATTTACTGACCTACAAGGCGAAAGTTTCTAAAGATCTGCTACATCTACCAGGCTCCGACTTCGTGGATCGGATTTGGGTAAATAGCGATCGCAATCCACAGGTTTTACGCGGTCTGCAACAACTTTATTCTACTGGCCGTTTGGCAAATACTGGCTATCTCTCTATTTTGCCTGTTGACCAAGGTATCGAGCACTCAGGTAGCGCCTCATTTGCTCCTAACCCAATTTATTTTGACCCCGAAAATATTATTAAGCTTGCAATTGAAGGGGGCTGTAATGCTGTTGCAACCACGTTAGGTGTATTGGGTATTGTCTCCCGTAAATATGCTCATAAAATCCCTTTCATCGTCAAAATCAACCACAATGAACTTCTAAGTGTTCCTAACCAATTCGACCAAATAATGTTTGCTGATGTGGAACAGGCTTGGAATTTGGGTGCAACAGCAGTAGGTGCAACAATTTATTTTGGCTCAGAAAACTCTACCCGTCAGATTCAAGAAGTTAGCCGAGCTTTTAAACGCGCTCACGAATTAGGTATGGTAACTATTTTGTGGTGTTATCTACGTAATAATGCTTTCAAGCAAGACAAAGATTATCATCTTGCTGCGGATTTAACTTCTCAAGCCAATCATTTGGGCGTGACTATTGAGGCTGATATTATTAAACAAAAATTACCTCAAAATAATAATGGTTATGCTGCAGTAGCGAAAGCGATCGGTAAAAGCTATGGTAAAACCCATGACAAAGTTTACTCAGAACTAACAACAGATCATCCCATTGATTTAACTCGCTACCAAGTTCTGAATTGTTATTGCGGACGTGCGGGTTTAATTAGTTCTGGTGGTGCATCTGGTAAGAATGATTTTGCAGATGCTGTTCGCACTGCAATCATTAACAAACGTGCTGGTGGGACTGGATTAATTTCCGGACGTAAAACTTTCCAACGTCCTTTCGAAGAAGGGGTTAAACTTTTCCATCTAATTCAAGATGTCTATTTATCTTCAGAAATAACAATTGCTTAATAGATATAGCAACAGATGTGGTTTTGCAGAAGTAGGGAAGAGGGAATTAGGAATTGGGAATTGAAGAATGTTTTTCCCAGCCAATTGTAGTGAACGCTATATCTTCCAACTTCATTATCTTCGTTATTCGGTTTAAATTTAGTGTTGGAGACGTACTGTAGTGCGTCTCTACATTACGTCTGATGAATTTTAGTTGTACTTTCTCTTGAACGCAAAAGCTCAAATATAGGAATTCACTATTTCTTATTCCCCTTTTCTTGTTGCCTTTATAAGTATTTTTTGTAACCTGAGAACTTTTAATACTTTCCGCCCTTAAATAGTATCATTTAGCTGAAACCTCATTACGAGTTCGAGCATATCATTGCGACAGGGGAGTCAATGAAGCTTCAACAAATACCTGGGAAAATCTTAGAAAAGATACTATCTCGTGCATTTCAATTAGCTGCTTGGGACAGAACATCACTTACAAAAATCCACAGGAGAAATGATTTACAACACATCGGAACAGAATATGGAGGGTGGGTTGTTCCAATTAATTTGCTTGATGCGCAGTCAATTTGTTATTGCGTTGGCTGTGGCGAAGATATATCATTTGACCTCGGGCTAATTGATAAATTTAATTGTCATGTCTTTGCATTTGATCCCACTCCAAGGGCTATTAAATATGTAAAAAATATGACTCTAAAAAACTCTCAGTACCATTTTTTTGAAGTTGGATTATGGGAAAAAGAGGATAAATTGAAGTTTTATGCGCCAAAAAACCCATCTCATGTTTCTCACTCACTCTTAAATCTTCAAAAAACAGATAATTATATTGAGCTAAAGGTTAAAAGATTGAGTCAGATGATGCAAGAAAATGGTCATGAGAAGATAGATCTTCTTAAATTAGATATTGAAGGGGCTGAATATAAAGTAATTGACTCAATCATTGAGGATCGCATCGACATTCGAATCATTTGTGTCGAATTTGATGAGTGCTTTAATCCAATTGACAATCGCTACAAAACTAGGGTCAGGTCATCCGTAAATAATTTATTGGTAAATGGCTACACAATGGTTTATTCCCAAGGTAAGGGAAATTATACCTTTGTCAGGACAAGCAGATGGCAAAAATAATCCTAAATTCTTGCCTACAGATATGATGCAAATTATACTAAAAATTTTTATTTCCTTGTTGCAAAACTGGTAAGCTGACAAATCTAGTGGTGTGAGAAAATCACAATGGGAATTCAAGCTCTGTTTGCTCAAAATCTATTTACAGCTGGTGGTGTTGTGATGATACCCCTGTTGGGATTCTCAATTTTAGCGGTGATGCTAATTATTGAACGTATTAGTTTTTGGGTGAGAATTAATCGGCGTCAAAGACTGGTGGTACGAGAATTCTTAAGCCTTTACCGTCAAAATAATGTTGTAGGTGCAATTGATAAACTCAGAAAAAATACTGATTTACCTATTTCCCGAATTTTTCTTGCTGCTTTAGAATTAGAACAACCCAACCCAGAAGAATTTCGTTTAGCACTCGAAAGCGAAGCGCAAGCGGAAATTCCTTTACTTAAACGCTTTCAAAATATTTTTGAGACTATAATTAGTCTTGCACCATTACTAGGTCTTTTAGGTACTGTATTAGGATTAATAGCTTCTTTTGCATCGCTCAATCTTGGTGATGTTGGGGGAACGAAAACCTCGGGAGTTACTGGTGGTATTAGTGAAGCCTTAGTATCTACTGCGTTTGGTTTATTTGTAGCAATATTTACTCTGTTATTTGCGAATACCTTTAGAGGTCTTTACCAACGTCAAATAGCGTCGATCCAAGAATATGGTGGACAATTAGAACTTCTCTATCGTCGACGCTACGAAGGTGGATAATAAAGATTATGTTTCTGCTTTGTGATTCTTTGAAGGTTGATTAACAGAAAAATAGGTAAATATTCTTCTAAACTCTTTTTTGATTCTAAACTCTTTTTTGACTCTAAACTATTTTTTGAAGACTACTTGAAAAGAATTTAAATATCCCCTGATGCTTTTTTTCAGGTATTTTTCCTGTTTTCTGGTTGTAATTACCATTGCTTGGTATAAGCGCCCGTGGGCAAAAAACATCCGGTTTCTGGTAACTCTTCCCGCACTATTGATATATTCGATTTCCTTTCCGGGGTGATTGTTATAACTGCGTATATTACGTTGGCTAACCAATTTACTTTGAGTCGTTTTCAAAGCCATTTGCTGAGCATTATCAAGTAATTCTTGGGGGTTAGCCATTTTGCCGTAGTTGTGCGGGAAATCGTTGTAAGCAACTACATATGCAACTTGCTGTTTGGGTGGTTTTGCTAAGAAAATTTGTAAATTAATTTCTCCCATGAAGGTTTTTTGAGTTTGATTCATTTTTTCCGGTTTTCCTGGCATTAATACTTGAAAAGTACCATCTGGACCGGTAAATACTTGCCATTTTGATCTAGCAGTTCTTGACAAAACTACTTGTGGTAAATGCATTTCCAGTCCAGCGAATCCAGTAAATATCAAAGTTGTAGCGATTAATGGTAGAAAAGTTTTTTTTGTCATAGTTTTTGCTTTTAAGATTGTTGATATTACTTATACGCTGTTAGGAAAGTTATAACCTATGACACCTATAACCTAAATTCGGAAATTGCTGATATCTGTTATTTATAAAGCAGTTTTTTCTTAAGTATTTTTACGGCTATATAGTTCGAGCTTGATTTGAGCGTAGAATTACTGAAAACTCTTGCTTCTAAATTTTTATCTCCCAGATATCGCACTATGTAATAAAGTTAGGAAATTGATAAATAATGACTTGCGCATAGCGCCATATGATTGTTATATGAAACGAATTTTATTCAAACTCCTAGGTATTAGTGGTGTTTCCTTCGGAGTAATCCTAGGATCCATAGTCATATTTTACTTTTGGGCAAGTTCTAGCAGCTATCCTCAAGAAAAATATGCAGAAGTTGTTAAATATAAAAACTCAGATTTTATTGATAATAATGACAATAATAATGTTTTTACAGTTGTTACTTACAATATTGGTTACTTATCGGGATTAACAAATAATACAGCAATTACTACTAGCAAAGAGCTGTTTGAAAATAATCTCAAAACTGTGATTGCAGCTTTAAAACCTTTGAAGCCAGACTTAGTTGCTTTTCAGGAAATAGATATAGATTCCAAACGTTCCTTTAACATCAATCAAGCAAATAAAATTGCTGAAGCTTTAAATTTTGCTCAAGGTGCAATCGCTATTAACTGGGATAAAAATTACGTTCCTTTTCCCTATTTTCCATTTTCGGCACACTTCAAGCGTATTTTATCAGGACAAGCTATTCTTAGCCGCTATCAAATTGAGTCTCACGAACGCATTGTTTTAGACAGAGTAACTGATAAACCTTTTTTTTATAAGGCTTTTTATATTGATAGATTGGCACAAATTACCAAAATTAATATTCAAGGTCGTTCTGTGATATTAATGAACGTTCACTTAGAAGCCTTTGAGACATCTACTCGTCAGAGACAAACTGAATTTATTCAAGAATTATTATCTCAATATGTTAATAAATATCCAGTATTACTAATTGGCGATTTTAACAGTACTCTCATTAACGGTAATAATCCCCAACCTACTATTAATTTACTACTAAAAAATCCAGACCTTAAATCAGCAGTTCCCCAGGAAAATTTAACTGATAAAAAAGCAATGACTTTCCCTTCAGATAAGCCCATAGCCAAATTAGATTATATATTTTACACTCCCAAAACTATAGAGGTTGTGGAATGGGGAATTATTTCTGAAGCGAAACAAGCATCCGACCATTTACCTTTGATGATGAAGTTTCGTTTTCGTTAACGGGTGTCAGTGATCAGTTTATGGCTTGCGCCACGCCCTTACGGGCTACAGTTAATGCGCAATACTTTATGCTAGGTCGCGCACGCAATACCTAGAGCCTGCGGCGACGGCGGAGGGAGCCTCTAGCTGCGCTACCTACGGATCCGGTACGCTAGAGCCTATGACTACGTCACCTTACGGATCCGGCGTCGGCAAAGCCTCTGACTAACGTCACGCAGGGCGCGCTTACGCGTTTGGACGCACTACGTGTTCGGCTAAGCCGCGTCAACAAACACCGTAGGTGCGTCTTTCGCCGCTAACCGCTAGGCGCTAACAGTTATCAGTTACCAATTACCAATTACCAGTTACCAATTACCAATTACCTGTTTCAATAATATGAGGAAATTATAATAAATTAATATCAATTCAATATCAATTGTTACGTAATTATCCCTCAAGATATTGTTTCCTTAATTAATCTATATCTGTGAACTCTGGTTCAAATAGTTGTGTTAATAGATTTAGCGAATTCAAATAACTGGTTAAATGCATTCGTTAACACACCTAAGTGTGAGCATTCTTTGACATTATCTGTCAATCAGTATAAGTGCTTACAAATTTTCTCAACCAGTCTGTCACAATCCGGAACAATAGGACACAAAATATATCGAGGTGTAATTTATGTCTGATATACCTAATGGCGGTCAAATGACATGGAGACCCCCTGGAGCCACCGAGCCAGCTTTACATTTACGACTTAGTCCTTCTGAACCTTGGCGCTCGTTTAAGGAATTTCCTGAGTACGCACTTAATGACCCACCAGGTTTTTCTGAAGGATATGCAACTTTTCTGAATTTACTTAAAAGAAACTGGCAGTCTCTGTAATCAAGAAGTATAGCAGGCAGGCTTCTCGACTCACATAGACTGCAAGTCCATTTACAGACTATAACTAAATGCCGATATTTTCATCACCACTTAAACATTTTGTAATGTTCGAATATGTGAGTATATCGGCCTTTATTTTGCTTATTTATCTACTTCATCTCAGAATGTGAACTACTACTGTTAATTAACCTCCTTCCCAAATCAAAAGCTGTCTTGAAGCTGCAACAAAACAGTTGAGATGTTTGGGTGGATATAGAAAATGATCGTAGGCTAGCGACATTTGTCTACTTGCTTCTTCATAAGGAACTTTACCAATTCCTGTACCCAGACCGGGACAAGCAACAGTGTTGATTTCATGTTGAGAATATTGGTTATGGCGACGCACCGCTAAAAGCATGCTCCACATCGCCACATAAGGAATATCTGTACCCACAATAGACATGGGGACTCGCATAGTTGGTGTATGTGCAAGAAATGGATGCTTAGGATTACCTGTTTCAACAATCATTGATGTTCCTACAGGTTGTTCTCCTAAATATTCTTGAAGAATACGCTCTTGTACTTTTTCCATCAACTGAATGCCAAAAAACTTGGTAATGGCTGCATCCATACCACCATCCATCATTCCGAAAGAATTAGCAGGACTAACCAAACAATCGAAAATAGGTAACCACTCAAAGTAGTTATTAACGATTTCTACATCAGCAAAGTAATTAAAATGTTTTTGAAAGGCTTTTGCTAGTAATACATTAGGTGCGACTAAAATCAGTTTCAAGCTTTATTCCTCCGCTTGAATACTTATTATACCAGCGTTAAATTTGAGCAATATCTAATTTTTGTTGCAATTGAGTTTTTAGTTCTTTCTCTTGCTCGATCGCGATACCGGGATAATCTTGATTTAATACTACTTGTTTTTCTCCAGAGTTTACTGGTTGCCATAGTACCCAACGACTCCCCATAGGTAAAGAAGATAAAGTGAGGGGGTTTTGGGTTAGCCAAATTAACGGGAGTTTTGGTAATTCTTGGTTGCAAGTATCTTCTAAAGGATTAGTTGCTGCTAAGGTTTCTAAAACCAGGCGTTCGACCCTAACTAAACTTGTTTCAGACGTCCACAGTTGCACTTGTATTGTATTTTTCTGGGCATAAAAATACATAGATGCTGCTGCAATTACTGCTTGTTCAAAATTCTCAGTTTCCCATTTACTCGCACTATCTAAAGCTATAATAATCTCTTGCCCAGAGGTCACTAATTCCAATTCCCGTACTCTTAGATCCCCCATACGGGCGCTGCTGCGCCAGTGAATTAAACGCATAGGATCCCCAATACGGTAAGGACGTAAAGAACGAGTTATTCCTTCACTTGCAGTATGGAAGGGTCTACCGTGAGGATAGTTAAATCTGCAATCTTCACCGATTTCATCAACTAAAGGACAATGACTTAAAGGTAAAACTGTGGGGTAAACAATAGCCCTAGCACTGCACTTATGCTGGCGACGCGACCAAAACAATCCAAAAGGTGCGCCTGTTGCGAACTCTATATTTTCCCAGCGATAGATACCTCTTCGCTGAGTTGGGTAGTAATATTGCCAACGGTAAGTATCTTGGGGTGAAATAATTTCAATTGCTTGGGCGATGGATTCCCCCAATATATAAGGCAAAATATCTTTTACTTGTATTAATCTTATTGGCTTTTTAGTAGAGTTAGTAATCTCCAATTCTACTGTTAGATCGTCTCCTGCTGTTACTGCTTGGATCGGTAACCGAGCAACAGAAATTCCTGACAAAAAACGTGGTGGTAAAACTGCTGCGATCGCTAACAGGGAAAAACTTACTGCGCTAATTACGTAGAGCCAGCCGGCCATAGTATTAATTGCTGCGGCAAAAAAACAAATTGCGATCGCTCCTAATACCATTCCACTATAGGCGGGAGCGCAAGCACGGGTTTCTAGCCAATTAATTATAGGTTTAAATATATTCATAGCACCCAGGGTAACCTATAATTTTGTGATGAGTAATGAGTAATGAGTAATAACTCCCAGCTTGCCTATTTAAAACTGAGCTAAAGTTATGCAGTTCAATTTTCTAGTAATGGTTAATGGGGATTAGTTATTAATAATAAGGGAATAGTTTATTGGTTATTTGGTGATAAGTAAGTAGTTAGCAATAAGCATTTACACTGACGCGGAGCGTATCGCACTAGTAAATCATCTTTTTCCTAACTTTTGAGTTTTTTTGGTAGGATTTCCTTTAAAAATCTGGAACAGCAACTAGCCAGTTTGTATAAAAAATCGGTACTGCCGTTTATTTTGCTCAGATGTCTAAAGACTTCTCGCGTCATAATCTCCAAGGTTGCTCCTTTAAAGGTAAAAACTTAGAAGGTGCAAATTTTAGCTATGCAGATATTCGAGGGGCTAATTTTACAAACGCTATCCTTAGAGGTTCTGATTTCAGAGGCGCTGAAGCTGGGCAAGAAAGGTCTTGGATGCTTTTTCTGACAGTTTTTTTATCATTTATAGCCATACTCCCAGCATTTACTGCTGGAATAACTACTATATTTAATCAAAGCTTACTTAATCCCAACCCTTTAGTTCATCTCTCTACTGTTGTAATTTTAATACTTCCATTTATAGTTACTACCACAAAGGGATTTCCAGCGTCCTTGGTATCCATTGCTTTTTCTCTAGGAATTTCTACTTTATTAGTAATATTTTCAACTTTTTCAACTTTATTTAATGATGGTACAACATTAGCTTTTATTTTCATTGCAATAGGAACGATAACTGGAAGTACCTCTATTGCTGCTTCTATAACTGGAGTAACTATACTAGCTGGAATTAAAGTGGCAATAATGGCTGGTATTACGAGTGTGATTGCATCTTTAGCTGGAACTGTCGTTGGTATGTTTTTCCTTGAAAAATTTGGAAGTGTCAGCAACTTCGAATTAGCGGCAGAATTAGCAGTTGCAATTATGGTTTTAATTGGTTCTGTTCAAGGTATATATATAGGTTGGCGAATACTAGTAGGAGATCCAAAATTTTCATTAATTTATCCAATTGCAATTAATTTTACTGCTATTGGTGGAACAAGTTTTCGTAATGCCGATCTAACAGATGCTAATTTTACTTCTGCCCGACTCAAAAGTACAGATTTTCGTAAAGCTAAACTAACTCGCACCTATTTCCATAAAACTAAATTACTAGATCGCGTTCGTCCTGGCACTTCTTATTTACAATATCCCCAAGTACGCCAATTAATTTTAACTGGACAAGGGCAGGATAAAATTTTTGACCGTTTGAATTTACGGGGAATTAATTTAAAGAAAGCTTTTTTAACAGACGCAAGTTTTATTAGCACAGACTTGAGCGAAGCTTGTTTACAAGATGGGGATTTATCCAGAGCGAAATTAGTCCAAACTCAATTAGATGCAACCGACTTTACAGGCGCTACTCTTACTGGGGCATACATAGAAGATTGGGGCATTACCAATGAAACCAACTTTCGTGGTGTAAGGTGCGAATACGTGTATATGCGCCTTCCTACAAAAGAAAATCCTAACCCCTTACGCAAACCAGATAACAACGCAGAAACATTTGCAGATGGGGAATTTGGTGATTTTATCCAACCAATTTTTGATACCCTTGACCTTTACCACAACCAAGGCGTTGACCCGCGTGCGATCGCTATTTCATTCAAACAGTTAGCTGAAAAAAATCCAGATGCTGAGTTGCGAATTGCCGGAATAGAAATACGAGGTGAAAGTGAAGATAAAGTTTTACTCCGTGCTAAAACCACACCCCTAGCTGATAAATCCCAATTAAGTGCAGAATATTTTGAAATTTATAATCAAGTTAAAGCTTTGACACAACAAGAAGTCCAAGCTTTAATGGCAGAGAAAGATCGCAGAATTCGTAGTTTAGAAAATTTTGTAAACACGGCTTTAAAAAGCCCTAGTTTTTATTCAAACACTCAAATAGAAGAGGTAAGTAATATGACTAATAACCCTGGTGGATTTTCAGTTGGTGGTTCTGTTGGTGGCAATATCAACAATGTTCAAGGTGATAATAACCGTGCTGTTCAAGGGGATAATAATCAGGCTGTTCTTGGTGATGGAAATCAAGTAACACAACAAAACCAAGTAAGTGCTGAAGTTGAAGCATCACTCACAAAAGCTGATATCGTAGCATTATTCACACAGTTGGAAAATTTAGTTAAAGCTGCTAAAGTTGATCAAGACACAAAAGAAACAGCGATTGAAGACATTAGTGCAGCGAAGAAAGCAACTGATAAAGAGGAACCGAAAAAGAACATAGCACTAGCTAATTTAGAAAGTGTGGCACAAACACTTGAAAAAACTAGCAAAACGGTAGATGCTGGTCAGAAACTCTGGAATAAAGCTAAACCTATAATTACCAAAATAGCTGGTTGGTTAGGTGCTGCTGCTAGTTCTTACTTGTTAAAGTTGTAAATCTGATTTATGAATCAGTTACCACCTGATAATTCTGATTCACAACAGCCTTCTGATGATTCATCTCAAAAGCAACAGGCTGATACTTCCAGATGGGATAATGTAGTTCAAGGTAATCAAAATCGAGTTGTTCAGGGTGATGGCAATCAAGTAATTGAAGGGGATAACAACCAGATTAGCCACACCCATATTTACCAAAGTCAGCAGGAAGCTTCCCCAAGACCACAACTCACCCGACAAGAATACCAAAATCGTCAAGCATTACTCACTAAAGTCAAGAAATTCTGGGTCAAGGGAGTTTTGGAAAAATCCCTTCGTAACCAGGTGCTGATTGAGTTTGGTTTAGACGATAGACCAGATGCGATCGCTAGTTCTTGGGAGGTTATTCTAGAAACTGAGGACTCTTCACCTCAACCCCTTCCGGAAGGTACTAAGGTTATTGATATCTTTGACGAAATTGGTGCAGGACGAACGCTACTAATTTTAGGGAAACCAGGGTCAGGAAAAACCACAACGTTACTCGAACTCAGTCGCGATTTAATTACCCGTGCTGAACAAGACATTAATCTGTTAATTCCTGTAGTTTTTAACCTCTCCTCTTGGGATAAGCAACAGAAGATAGCCGATAAGCAACAGACGATAGCCAATTGGTTAGTGGAAGAACTGAATAGTAAGTATGATGTACCTAAAAAAATTGGAAAAGCCTGGGTAAAGCAGCAGCAACTACTACCATTGCTTGATGGTTTGGATGAAGTAAAGGCGGAACATCGAGACGACTGTATCAAGGCGTTGAACCAATTCAAGCAGAATTATGGTGTTGAACTGGTGGTGTGCTGTCGGATTGAAGACTATGAATCTCTTTCTAACCGTCTGGAATTTCAACGTGCAGTTTATTTGAAGTCGCTGACCCCAGAACAAATCTATCATTACTTGGATAGTGTCAGGACTAATTTGACGGGGTTGAAAGCATTAATTCAATGGGATAGGGTATTACAAGAGTTGGTACAATCACCCTTGATGCTCAATATTATGACTCTGGTTTATCAGGGAGTAGCGGTTGAGGATTTGCCTAAAACTGAGGTGCTAGAAGAACGGCGCAAGCAGCTATTTGATAATTATATAAAACTGATGCTTAAGCGCCCTAATCGCTCGAAGGTTCAAGACAAATACTCACAAACCCAAACAAAGCGCTGGCTGATTTGGCTGGCACAGAAGATGGTTCAGAGGTCGCAAACAGTATTTTTAATTGAGCAAATGCAGCCAACTTGGTTAAAAAGTAGAGCAAAAAATTTTTACAGGCTAAGTCTTGGAACCATATTTGGAATTTTATTTGGGTTGATAAATCTATTGGCATTTACTTGGATGGCTGGACTGATACATGGATTAATATGGGGAGGAATATACTTAATTATTGGAATATTCGCTGGATTATTTTTAAAAGAAATCACGACAGTTGGAATTATTCAAGTTAACTGGAAAATAATCTTAATTCCCCCTTTAAAATTTGGAGTAAGTTTTGGGCTATTTATGGTGTTTTTTGATGTGCTATATAATTTAATGCATCAAGGGCGATTGCCAGATTTAGTACATATGCTGACATTTTTTTTGAAGGGTTCGCTATTTTTTGGGATTATGTTGTTATTGCAGAGAGTACTTCCTCAAATAGGAAGAAATATAGAATACTTTGTAATTGAAAAAACAACAAATCCCAATCAAGGTATTTGGAAATCACTTCAGAATGCATTGATGATATCTGTCAGTCTCTGGACACTTACTGGATTCGCAGTGGCACTAATAGCAAGACCTGAGGAGATAGCAATGAGATGGTTTAGTTTTAGCAACTATGGATTTGGTGCTGGGCTAGTTCTTGGAGGTGCGACTTGCATTCAACACTTTATCCTCCGCTTTATCCTTTACATCAATAATAACATCCCTTGGAATTATGGCCGCTTCCTCGACTACGCCACAGAACGCATCTTCCTGCAAAAAGTAGGTGGCGGCTATATCTTTATTCATCGAATGTTAATGGAACACTTTGCCCAAATGCAGCTTGAGAGCAGAAACCTTCAAAGCTGATTCCATTTCTGATATCGCATAATTTCTAAAGTTACTTTACTAATCCCCAATCGCCAGTCGCCAATCCCCAAATATAAAATATTGAATTTACATAAATTAATAGTAATTTTTGTGTAAAGAAGTTAAGATCGTACCACGGGCTTAACCAGGGCATTTTCAATGGTTTGCCAGACTACAAAGATAAAGAGAGATAAACAGGTTTTACAAGCGTTGTTTTTTAAAAATTGGCTGTAATGGCATCTACCACTGATAAATAGTTAGTAATTATCGGTTTGGCGAATAGAAAATATGATAAAGGGTAAAGGTTTGGGATTCCGAACCTCTACCCTTAATTTTTCCTAGGTATGTTTACGAGTTAAGTATTTTTACCGTCTCGCCAACTTCTTGGACATCTTACGCAAACGAATTGACTCGGGAGTTATTTCCACTAATTCGTCTGGCCCAATGTATTCCAATGCTCTTTCCAAGCTCATTTCTACGGGTGTTTGCAATTGGACCAATTCATCTCCAGTTGCAGAACGGTGGTTTGTTAACTGCTTGGTTTTGCAGACATTCAAGTCTAGGTCTTGAGGACGGTTATTTTCCCCAACTATCATTCCTTTGTAAACTTTAGTACCTGGGGTAATAAAGAAGGAACCGCGATCCTCAGCATTTTTCAGAGCGTAGAAAGTTGCAACACCTTCTTCAAAAGCAATTAAAACGCCATTACGACGGGTAGTAATTTCACCAATAATCGGACGATAATCCAGAAAACTATGGTTCATGATACCGTCACCGCGAGTGATACGCATGAATTCACCCCGGAAACCAATTAAGCCACGGGCGGGAATTACGAATTCTAGTTGGGAGCGTCCGTTACCACCCATTTGCATGTCTTGCATTTCGCCTTTACGCTGTCCGAGTCGTTCAATACAACCACCTACAGCTTCTTCAGGAACATCAAGAACTAAAAGCTCGTAAGGTTCGCAAGGTTGTCCATTAACTTCACGGTAAATTACCTGTGGCTGGGACACTTGGAACTCATAACCTTCCCGGCGCATGGTTTCAATTAAAATACCCAAGTGAAGCTCGCCACGACCGGAAACTTTAAATTTATCGGGGGAGTCGCTTTCTTCAACGCGCAAAGCAACATTAGTTTCCAATTCCCGCATTAGGCGATCGCGAATTTGGCGAGAGGTAACAAAGCTACCTTCTTTACCAGCAAAGGGCGAGTCATTAACCGAAAAGGTCATTTGTAATGTCGGTTCGTCGACTTTAATTAGTGGTAAAGCTTGGGGTTCGTTAGGACAAGTGATAGTTTCACCAATGTTTGCATCTGCAAAACCAGCAACAGCAACCAGATTTCCTGCGGATGCTTCTTCCATCTCAACGCGCTTGAGACCTTCAAAGCCCATTAGTTTACTAATTTTGGCTTTGACAATTTTGCCATCTTCTTTAACTAAAGCGGCTTGTTGTCCGGCCTTAATAACACCGTTATGAATTCTACCAATTACGATTCTACCCAGATATTCTGAGTAATCTAGGGTTGTAACCTGTAATTGTAATGGTTTTTCTGCATCGCCGACTGGGGGTGGAACGTGGCGCAACACAGCTTCAAATAAGGGTTGCATATCCTTGGGTTCATCATCCAAGTCATTTTTGGCGTAACCGGAAAGACCAGAAGCGAATAGGTAGGGGAAATCACACTGATCGTCATCAGCACCTAATTCTAAGAATAAATCTAATACCTTATCGACTGCACCATGGGGGTCTGCTTGGGGACGGTCAATTTTGTTAACTACAACAATTGGGCGCAATCCTTTTTCCAATGCTTTCTTTAACACAAAACGTGTTTGTGGCATTGGACCTTCGTTAGCATCAACAATAAGGATACAGCCATCTACCATACCGAGTACCCGTTCGACTTCGCCACCGAAATCGGCGTGTCCGGGAGTATCAACAATATTGATTAATGTTTCTTGATAGCGAACAGCTGTATTTTTAGAAAGAATAGTAATACCCCGTTCTCTTTCGAGGTCGTTGGAGTCCATGACGCAATCAGGAACGTCTTCCCCTTGACGGAAAATGCCGGACTGTTTCAGTAGAGAATCAACGAGGGTTGTTTTGCCGTGGTCAACGTGGGCAATAATGGCGACGTTACGAATTGAGAGCGTCATAGGAACATTCCAGAAATGCGGGTAATATAACTTAATATTGTGATCCAGCTCTTAATAACAGAATTCGGAAAATTTTGCTAATTCTGTAAACAAGCCTTAATAATTCTATCTCAATGTTAACGATCCACGTAAATTTTTGAAAGCAAAACTTTGGGGTTTAAAGTGGCGAAAAGTAGGTTAAATCACTACAAATAGAAGATTGAAGGCTAATATATGTATCACTTACAATTTTTTTGGTAAAAATTATTTAATTAATCATCCTAAAGTAGCTACATTGACTTTCACTGTTATGCGATTTTAATGGGAACTACTGAAATTATTTCTCTTATTACTACTCGATGAAGTTCTCATACCGATTCAATAAATTATTGCAACAGATCCTTCGATAGAGACCTTGCATGCAAGGTCTCTACAAAATATATCTGTCTCATTATTTTTCCAAATTGGTATAATGTTCAAAACATGTAATATTAGTTACTAGTGGTATGGATTGTTCAGTATCCAGAACCATGTTTTTGTTGTGTTAGGGACTTCCAAAAAATAATTTATACCATTATTTGTTGACTGTAGGGGCGCACCGACGTGCGCCCTGACAAGTCGTATGTTTTTTTACTGAAAGTCCCTTAGAGACAGCCTAACCCAACTTACATCAATTTAACTGCTTATTCTTTTGTAGTGTAATGACTTTCGAAAGCTTCTGAATCAACATGAGAGTCATTGTGGCTATAACTGGATACAGGTATGTTATCTGCAACTTTCTGTAAGTGTGTTTCTGGTTTGGCTCCATCTTGATGATGTATTAACTGCCCAACTTGAGATATTAATTCTCCTAATTTACCTTCTTCCAGTAGGTTATT
>JGI1201J43222_100215_pt1 | contig 17676 bp, 14 predicted proteins | sample MastesBC008_FD_43222 | JGI IMG/M metagenome (IMG submission 43222) | reverse complement strand
CTTTATAACTGACTTTCAGTTTTTGAACTGTACCTCACTTAGTTGCAATCCGCTATAAGACAGAATACAAGAGTCACTAAAAATTAGTTAAATACTGGTATTTCTAGTAGTCACGAGCTCGGTTGTTCTCATACAATTGGGCTTATTTGTTATTCTTGTTCTGCTAGTCAATACTTTTGCGTTTATTTACTACAGGTTTCTGTAAGATAAATTTTGTGTCGATTTATTTACCTAAAAAATACGTAAATAAAGACTTTTGGTCTGAAGAATTAACTAGAAAATACAAAAAATCTTTCACACAGATCAGAAAAAATAAACTGATGCAAATTCCCAATCAACAAATAATATCAGAATTTCCACAAATAAAATTACATCATAATGCTTGGAAAAGTATACTGATGCAAATTTTGAATAAACAAGCAATCCCAAAATTTCCAAGAGCAAAAGTATCTTATGACCCCCAGGAGAATATATGGACTTTGCAAGAAAAATATTCTTATCGAGATGAAATTAAAAAATCTACAATTATTCTAGATAAGGGTTTTGAGTTCGATCTCTCTTCGATTCCCAGATTATTTTGGATCGTAATTGGAACTCATGAGCTTTCACTGGAAGCACCATTAATTCATGATTTCATGTATATGAGTAGGGGAGGGACCCGAGAGTACTTCCAGCAAAAACCAATATTGGGTAGTATTAAAACTAAAGGTGTATACTATTCTCGCAAAGAAGTCGACGATCTATTTCTTCGAATGATGCAACAAGCAGGTGTAAGCAGATGGCGTAGATTGTTGGGATATATAGGTGTTAAGTTTTGTGGTGGATGGTACTGGAATTCCAATGAGAAAAAATTTGAGGAAAATCCTGCACTGAAATCATGATTTATTGGATAACTTAAAAAATCTATATATGTCGTCAAAAAAAATTGACTTTAGTTTGAGGATTTTCAAAGTGAAATTAACCAAATAAAATTTTGCAAATATTTAATTTATTTTATTGTATTTTATTTTATTTAAAGCTTTAGTTGGAATCATCTTTGTCACGCTCTAAATCGTAAATTACTGTTTCCAGATACCATTCTTCAGACATCCCTGGATAGTAATGCTTAGCTTGTTCGATTAATCTTTCTGCGATCGCCCAATGTCCCCCAACTAGTCTTAAAAGACGCTGTCGCAGAACTTCATCGTTTGTTTTTTGAATTTCGGGACTGGGAGATTTAAATTTTTTCATATGATTTAAGACTGTTTGGTAATTTTCCCAGTCTTCTTTTTCGCAAAATATGCTGATAGCGCGTTGACAGTCATCTACAGCGCGTTGTACTTCTTCAATGTAGGTGTAAGCAATACCGCGATTATAATAAGCGTGAGCATTCTTGGAATCGTATTCAATGGCCTTGGTATAATCCTCTATAGCTCCGATGTAATTTCCCATTTCTCGGTAAGTATTACCTCTACCAACATAAACTGAGGTATTTTCTGGATCCATGCTAATGGCAGAATTGAAATCCTTAATTGCTCCTTGAAAATCTCCTAAATGGGAACGTACCTTACCACGACTCCGGTAAACTATTGCATCCCGAAAATCTAATCCCAAAGCTTGGTTAAAATCTGAGATTGCTTCTTGGTATTTACCTTGTTTGAAGCGGACTATACCTCGACAACAATAAGCTTTACCATCTTGGGGATCTGTTAAGAGTAACCAGTTCAAGTCTTCTAATGCTTCTGGGGTATCCCCACGTTCGGCTTTATCTAATAATTCAGTAAAATAATCATCTTCGGATACTATCGGTAAGTTCTGATTTTTAGATTGCTGATGTCTAGATTCTTGAGTAACCTGTCCTATTGCTGTTTGATATTCTTTTGGCTGTAACTGTTTAATCTTTTCTAAACAAAGTCGACAATTTTCTTTATCTTTCTGTCGCAGATATAAATCTGCTGCTTTTTTAAAGTTTGCGATCGCATCTGTGGTGTAACCTTGTTTACGCCGAACTATCCCCCTTAAATCGTAGGCTGCGGCATAATTGATATTGATATTAATAGCTTTTTCAATATCATCTAAGCTTCCAGGTAAATTTTTCAATTCTAACCTTGTCAGTGCGCGACAATAATAAGCTTCTCCATTCCTGGGATTTAATTTTAGACACTCACTATAATCGGAAATTGCTTGGTATATGTCTCCTGATTCATAGTATGCTAAACCCCGATAGCGATAAGCATCGGCAAAGTAAGGATTTTCCTGCAAAGCATGAGTAAATTGTTCGATTGCTGCTTTGTAGTTTTTTTGCTTTAATTTTTCTAAGCCTTGATTGTAGTATTCTTGACTCATAATCTTTTTGGTGAACTCAGGAAAGTTGTTTTAAGAATGGGTTACGCTAGCTTTTATGCTTACTTATTGTTAATTTAGTCGTTAAGTTACAAATAAGTTCATAAATACCCATTCTAACTAACCCATTTCAGCAACCGACCAAGTACAAATGTTAAATTTGCTTGAGTGTTGTAATAAATTATAGTTACCAATAGATTATCTATTCACCCACAGACCAGATAGCAACACTACCTCCATTATCTGCACCACTACTTACAAGTACAAGGGTTTTTCCAACTGAACTGAGATTCAAAGAGTAGACATGACCGGTTTGACACTCCCCATGCCTAAAGGCTAGGGGATTCTTGGTTCTTAGAGGATACTTGCTCAACCAGGTTTACACCAGACTGAGTAGAGGTTTCATCTCCCCAAGCGTTGCTTGCGTCTAACGCAAAAGTTCCGGTGTGCCCCACCGTACTCAATCCTCGACGAAGGATATTTCTAGCTGCATTCTCATCTCTATCCATCACACAACCACATGCACAAACATGAGTCCTAGTAGATAGGGTTTTCTTTACAACTTGTTCACAGCTAGAGCATTCTTGGCTTGTGTATTGGGGAGGTACCGCAACTGTTACCCGCCCAAATACTCTTCCAAAGTACTCAACCCAGACACGGAATTGATACCAAGATGCATCATTAATGGATTTAGCCAGACAATGATTTTTCACCAAATTTTTGATCCTCAAATCTTCATAAGCGATCAAGTCGTTAGACTGAACTACGCACCGCGCTAACTTCACAGCATGGTCTTTACGTTGCCTACTTATTTTGAGGTGACGTTTACCTAAAATCTGTCTAGCTTTTCTCCTGTTGTTTGAACCTTTAACTTTTTTAGATACTCTACGTTGAGAGCGCTTGAGAACTTTTTCACCTTTGCGGAGAAACTTAGGATTTTCAACAATCTCACCATGAGAATTGGTGTAGTAATATGCAATTCCAACATCTAACCCAATAGTGCAATTAGTTGCCTCAATATTCTCAGAACGCTTTACATCAATACAGAATTGCACATAAATGCCATCTACTCGTTTAACTAAGCGTACTCGTTTAATCTGCTTTATTTGATAGAAATGCAAATCACGAGTACCTTTTAGTTTTAACCGCCCAATACCTTTTTTGTCGGTGAAAGTTATGTATTTGCGATTGTCAGCAAGCTTCCATCCTGAGGTTTTGTATTCAACAGAGCGACAATCTTTCTGGAATCTAGGATATCCTTTCTTCCCTGGCTTGCCTTTTTTGCAGTTGTCATAAAACCGAAAAATCGATGACCATGCTCGTTCTGCACTTGCTTGTCTTGCCATTGAATTGAGTTCGTTAGCAAAAGGGAATCGAGACGCCAATACAGCACAATATTTCTGCAAATCGTTTTTACCAGTCTTGGGTTTATCCATCCATAACCGAATGCAGCTATTACGGATAAACTTGGCTGTACGAATTGCTTCCTCTACTGCTTTGTATTGACTTTCTTTCCCGTATGCTTTGAGCTCAAAAACCAACATAATTTTAAAACACCTCTTATCTTATACTAACATATTGAGTATAAGATTGCCAGATAAATTAAGAAGGGGAATCAATTCCCCTGCGCCCTACATCCCCACAATTAAAATTAGGGGCTTTGGTCGCATCTTGGTAAGGTAAACTAGGTGTAACTTGGACATTTCCCCTACTTTTAGGTGCAGACATACCCAAGTCTGAATTTATAAACCAAAACCACCGACTACAAGGGTTTTCCCAATCCCCTGCGGGGACGCTGCGCTAACGGGACTAAAAGCTACTGTATGGAGTCTGTTCATCTTTACATCGAAAGTATCAAAAACTTCTCCTGTCTCTAACCCCCATATTATTACTGCTCCGTGGGAGTAAATATCTCCTTTCATACGGAAATAACCAGCAAGAAACTTACCATTAGGATCGATCACCAGAGAATTTACCCCACCTACGGAGCCATCAGTCAAACTACGAACTAATTTATTCGTTATTATAATATTCCAAAGCTTTATTTCTTTATAGCCAAAACTCCTACTAGAGCACCAGTCCAGTAGAAGATATTGACAAAAGGTACAGTTTTTGCAGAGGCTAATATTGGAGAACTGTGGTATCAGGAGTGCATACAGATGCGTCCAGAAATTTGGAAGCCTCCAGTAGAATTGTCAGTAGCAGAACAAAAAGTAGCCAAACGTATACGCAAAGCAAAGTTGTTCGTATTTTTGAGAAAAATACGTCACGAGTTATTCGACCCAGATTTTCAAAGGGAATTAGGGACAATTTTCAAAGATAGTAGTGTAGGATTGTGCCCAATAGCACCAGCACAATTGTCACTGGCAATCATTCTCCAAGCATATACTGGAGTTTCAGACGAAGAAGCAATAGAAGCAATTGAAATGGACAGACGGTGGCAGCTAGTTTTAGATTGCCTCGATTGCGAGAAAGCACCATTTGGAAAAGGAACACTGGTAAGATTTCGAGCACTCTTAATAGCAAATTCTTTTGACCGACGGTTAATTGAAAAAACAATTGAAATGGCACAAAGTTCGGGAGAATATAACTCACGTTCATTAAGAGTAGCCCTTGATTCGAGTCCACTATGGGGAGCCGCACGAGTCGAAGATACGTATAATCTATTAGGTCATGCACTACGAAAAGCGTTGGAGGTAATATCTCAGAATTATCAACAGGACTTAGTAACTGTTGCTACAAGTGCAGGAGCAGAAGTAGTGACAGGAACAAGCCTCAAAGCAGCTCTGGATTTAGATTGGGATGACCCACAAGCGCGAAATTTAGCACTGTCAACAATTTTACAAGCTTTGAATTCAGTTGAGTCCTGGGTAGAAGAAAAAACCGATTTGGATCACAAAACAATCAGTCAGGTCAACAAAAGCCTTAAAGATGCACGACAGATTGAAACACAAGATGTAGAGGAGACATCAGATGGCTCCCCAAAGCTCCGTAAGGGCGTTGCCAAAAATAGACGTATTTCAATTCAGGATGAGGAAATGCGTCATGGACGTAAAAGCCGCAATAAACGTGTTGATGGTTACAAACGCCATGTTTTAAAGGATTTAGAACTACAAATGGTACGGGCTGTTGGCGTTACACCTGCAAATGCACCTGAAGCATCAGTAACTCCAGACATCGAAGAAGACTTAAACTCTCAGCAAGTAATAATTCAAGAGTTACAGATTGACCGCGCATATTTGACCAGCCATTGGGTCAAACAGCGTACACCTACAATGACTATTATTTGTAAGCCATGGAAGGTCAGAAATGGTCATTTTTTTGATAAAAATGCCTTTGTTCTTGATTGGGAACAGCATTTGATTCGCTGTCCAAATGGAGTCAGTTTACCATTTACTGAGGGGAGTGTTGTCCGCTTCCCCAAACATGAATGTGACAGTTGTCCAAAACGTTCTCAATGTACCCAAAGCAAGCATGGTCGTAGCATCTCAATTCACCCAGATGAATCTTTACTTGCAGAATTACGGGAACGTCAAACTAGTAACACAGGACGTGCTAAACTCCGCGAACGTGTTAGTGTTGAACATACTCTAGCCCATATTGGTCAATGGCAGGGAGATAAAGCTCGCTATCTTGGATTACGCAAAAACCTTTTTGACCTCCGACGTATGGCTGTTGTACACAATCTGCACGTTCTTGCTCGCATGTGTAAAACTAATGATACTGTTGGCGAACTTGAAAATTCAACGAAAAGGAGAATAAGTACAGGCTAATTAAAGCAGCAAAAATTTAATTCACAAAGAATATTAAAACTCCCGTTTGCGTCTAATACATGGAAAGAGGGATTAAAGCACGTATTACACGGAAAGTTGTTTTTGGTGTAGAAACCAATTCAATTAATCGCAAGCTTTCCCTGAATATCTCGCTTCACTACTGCAATTCCCGTGTATTACATGGTTGATTTTAACTGATTTTACCGCGTAATACATGGGGCAAGCATGCTCCCAAATAAAATGCAAGCACCCGATAAGCCTGTGAATGCTCGTGTTTAGGCAACAAAAGCGGATGTTTGTTGATGTGGCTGTGTCTCATGGTAAACCCAAATCTCTATTTAACTTCTATTTTCCATGTATTACATGGGAAGGGGAGTTTTATTTCCCTACGCTTCTTCTGTTTTCCGGTAAATTGTGAAGTCCCCGCTACAGTGTCAACTATTGTTGGAGAAATTCCTAATTTTCTACCACATAATCTACTTAATTTGTCAACAGCTTCTACTGGACTGGTGTTCTAGCAAGGAACTTACCATTAGGAGCAAAGGCAATGGATACAATATTACCGTTAGTATCCCCACTGACAAGGATTTTCCCGTCTGGACTCCAAGCGATTGAATATACCGCCCGAGAGTTTTGCAAGTTTAGGAGTAATTTCCCATCTGGCTGCCACAGCTTAATTGTACCATCAACGCTAGCACTCGCGATAATTTTACCATCGGGGGCGATCGCCACTTTATTTTTATTTTTATGTTTATTTTTGTCTCTTATTTTCCAATCCTTTTAGTGCGATCGTAAGTAAAGCTATAATATATGAAATTTTAGCTGAAACGCAGTAGACCCCACGTCTCTTCTATGGAAAGCATGAGCGTGGGATTAAGGATTTGCAGCCAAACAGCAAAGCCAACTTTACCTCTGTTAAAAAAATCTAGAGTTATGAAAGAGTTATGAATTTGAAATTTTTTCTTTTTCAGTTATTTTTTCTGTTTCAGATACTTCTTCATCAGTAGTTTTATTCGCCGGACCTTGTACAACTAGTACAGAACAACATGCATGATGTAATACATAATTGCTAACACTACCAAGGAAAAATTCACTTAAGCCGCGACGACCGCGACGACCCATAATAATTATATCTGCACCCCAGCTAAGTGCAGTATCACAAATGGTTCGACCCGCTTCACCAACATATTGGTTAAATTCAGTTACAATACCTAAGTTTTTCGCTTCTTCGTACCGAGCATGTAGCCATTTCAACCTATCTTCCTTAAGCTTTTTCCAGTCTTTGAGGTGTATCTCATTCCTTTGAGCTTGGTACTCTGGATAAAGAATGGTTGGTTGAACAAATACGGGATCGATATATTGTTCGTCTAATGGATTTAAGATATGAAGCAACAGCAAGCGTGCATCATTTATTTTTGCTAAAGATACAGCTTCATCAAAAACGTACTGACTTATGTCGGAAGTATCGATTGCAACCAAAACGTTGTGAAACATATTTTACTCCTTGAAGATTGGGAAATAGGATGAATGATTGAATTGGTTATTTCTGACTTCTTACTTTTGATTTTCTCCCCACAGGGTGCGAATACATTTCATTTCAAACACTATTTTCAGTTTCAGTTTTAGTGTCAGTTTCAGTTTTCAACTTTTGTGTTTGAGATACTTTTCGAGCGTCGGTCTCAGTAACTGGACCTTGTACAATTAACACCGAACAATGGGCATGATGAAGTACATAATTACTAACGCTGCCAAGAAAAAATTCACTGAAACCGCGAAGACCGCGACGACCGATCACAATTAGATCTGCATCCCAACTATAAGCGACATCACAAATTATTCGGCTTGGTTCGCCAATGTGTTGATTAGATTCAGTGACTATACCTAATTTTTCTGCTCGCTCGCACTTGGATTTGAGCCACTTTAACCTTTGTTCTTCAAGCCTTTCCCAATCAATACATTTTTTATTACTTTCGCCTTGGTGTTCTAAATAAAAAATAGTTGGTTCTATAACCATACCATTAATATATTGCTCATCTAAGGGATTTAAGACATGAAGCAACATTAAGTTTGCATTATTTGTTTTTGCTAAAGATACTGCTTCATCAAAAACGTACTGACTCATATCAGAATTATCGATTGCAACAAGAAGCCTGTGAAACATAGGTTAACTCCTTGGATGTTGGGAATTTTAGGAGGTATTGGGAGTGTTAGATGTTTGGAAGGTAGGGAGTTCAAGAATTTAGAGATGAATTTGAATTGAATTTGAATTTGAATTTGAGCGTAAATAGGAATATGAATTTCTAATCTTGTATTCCTTACTTTATCTCTCCCTGTTCTCTTCCAAGTAAATATGTAAATACAATTTTAACTTTTCTGTTCGACAGCGGCGACTTTCAACATGGTCTTCAATACTGAATCAGGATTGAGACTTATAGAATCAATACCTTGTTGGACTAAGAAACGAGCAAATTCTGGATAATCACTGGGTGCTTGTCCGCAGATACCAATTTTACGTCCGTGTAGTTTGACAGTAGTTATAGCTTTAGCTATTGTTCGCTTAACTGCTTCATTGCGCTCGTCAAATAAATGTGCAATCAATCCTGAATCCCGATCCAAACCAAGTGTTAACTGGGTCAAATCGTTAGAACCAATGGAGAATCCATCGAAAATTTTGCTAAATTCATCGGCTAATTGAACATTAGATGGTAGTTCGCACATTACATAGACTTGTAGGTTATTTTCACCCTTAACTAAGCCATTTTTCGCCATCTCTGCTAAAACACGGTTACCTTCTTCTGGAGTACGACAAAATGGAACCATCAAAATTACGTTGGTTAAACCCATTTCATCTCGTACTCTTTTCATGGCTTGACATTCTAGAGCAAAGCCCTGACGATAACGTTCATCATAATAGCGAGAAGCACCGCGCCATCCCAGCATTGGGTTTTCTTCTTTGGGTTCAAATTCCCTTCCACCTAAAAGGTTTGCATATTCGTTACTCTTAAAATCACTCAGACGAACTATGACAGGCTTGGGATAGAATGCTGCAGCAATGGTACCTATACCCTGGGCTAATCTATCTACAAAGAATTGAGGTTTATCTTGGTATTGTTTGGTTAATTCTGCAATTTTGGATTTAGCGAGTTTGTCTTCTAATCTATCAAAGTTAATTAATGCTAATGGGTGGGCTTTTATGTGGTTGGCGATAATAAATTCCATCCTTGCAAGTCCTACCCCATCATTAGGTATAGCACTCAAGCCAAAAGCTTCTTCTGGATTACCCACATTCATCATAATTTTAGTTTGAGTGTGAGGTAATTTCTCCAACCTTACTTCTTCGACTTCGTAAGGTAATAATCCTTGATAAACTTTACCTGTTTCTCCTTCTGCACAAGAAACAGTAATATTTTGTCCAGTTTTTAACACAGTAGTAGCATTACCGCAGCCAACTATTGCAGGAATTCCCATTTCTCTAGCAATGATTGCTGCATGACAGGTGCGTCCTCCTGAATTTGTTACTATTGCACCAGCTTTTTTCATTATTGGTTCCCAATCAGGATCGGTACGGTTAGTTACCAATACTTCTCCTGGTTGGAACAAGTTAAGATTATGTACGTCTAGAATAATTTTGGCTTTACCTTGTCCGATCGTTTCGCCAACACTGCGACCTGTGACCAATAAAGATTCTTTCTTGGCTATGTTTGCATTATCTTTGAGGCGATATGTCCGGAGGATATTATTTAGCTTTTGCGATTGGACTGTTTCTGGACGAGCTTGGACAATAAATAATTCATTAGTAATCCCATCTTTTGCCCACTCAATATCCATGGGGGTATAAGTACCCCGTGCTTGGGAATAGTGTTCTTCAATTATGTAAGCCCAGTGTGCCAATTGTAAAATTTCATCGTTATTCAAAGCAAATTTCTGACGCTGGCTTGAAGATACAGGAATATTCTTAGTCAACTTAGAACCGCCTAAATCGTACACCATTTTAATTTCTTTGGTGCCGAGGCGTTTATCTAAAATTGGGCGATACCCTTGTTTTAGTGTAGGTTTGAATACCAAGTACTCATCTGGATTTACTGCCCCTTGAACTACATTTTCACCTAAACCATAGGCAGCTGTAATTAACACCGCATCTTTAAAACCACTTTCGGTATCGATAGAAAACATCACACCGGAAGCTGCTAAATCAGAACGTACCATTTTTTGTACGCCCACTGACAAAGCCACATTGAGATGATCGAAGCCTTTAAGTTGTCGATAAGAAATTGCACGGTCTGTAAAAATAGATGCAAAGCACTTATGACAAGCTTGTAAAACAGCGGATAGACCGTGAACATTTAAATAAGTTTCTTGCTGTCCAGCAAAGCTCGCGTCGGGTAGGTCTTCCGCTGTAGCGCTGGAGCGAACTGCTACGTCAATATCAGGACCATACTCAGAGCAAAGATTTTTATAAGCTGTTGCAATCGATTTTTGTAATTCCTGTGGAAAGGGGGTTTGTAGGATCAAATTCCTGGCTTTTTTGCCACACTTGCGCAGACTATCAATGTCTTCTACATCTAACGAAGCAAAAATATCTCTCAGTTGGGTTTCTAATCCCCCTGCTTCGATAAAACGACGATAAGCCTCAGCGGTAGTTGCAAATCCTGTGGGGACTTTGACGCCTTTAGGTATGAGTCGCTGGATCATTTCCCCCAAAGAAGCATTTTTACCACCCACTAGAGAAATATCTGCAATTCCTACTTCATGAAAAGATAATACTAGACATTGTTCTTTAGATTGTTGGTGGGTATTAATTACTTTGTTTAACATAGTAAAGCTTCCTATCAAAGGTATTGCACAACAAAAGAAAGTACTGATTTAAGCTCTTTTATCCTCTTCGCTCGATATTCACTGTTATACAAAGATAATTTGAGGAATTTGTGAGGATGGGAAGTGTGGGGAGTGTGGGGAGTGTGGGGAGTTTGGGGAGTGTGGGGAGTTTGGGGAGTGTGGGGAGTGTGGGGAGTGTGTGGAGCGTGGGGAGTTTGGGGAGTGTGGGGAGTGTGGGAGGTGTGGGGAGTGTGGGGAGTGTGTGGAGCGTGGGGAGTGTGGGGAGTGTGGGGAGTGTGGGGAGCGTGGGGAGTGTGGGGAGCGTGGGGAGTTTGGGAAATCTGTTGACTGAGTTATGTTTCTGGTTCCTCATACCACGAAATATTAAATTACGGCTAATGTGAATTAAATTCAGCCTTGTAATATGAAGGGTTTCAAGAACCGGTTTAAGTCATGTTCGTAATTATTTTTACAAATTTCCGTTATTTCAACTTCTAATTCACACAATACGTAAATTAATTTTGCCCAGGCGCTTAAACTTATAATGGCTGCTTTAAAATCAGCAATAGTTTGGCTTATTTTTTCGCATGAAAATTCTGGTAGTAGATGATGATGAATTTACTGCACAAGCACTTAGCTCTTTTCTTGAGGTGCAGAACTATGTAGTAGAAATGACACATGATGGTGAAGCAGCTTGGGATCTAGTACAAGCTTTTGATTACGATTTAATTTTGTTGGATGTAATTTTACCGAAGTTAGATGGTATAGCTCTGTGTCAGCGATTACGTAAGTACGGATATCAAATGCCTGTTCTACTGCTGACAGGTAAAAACAGTGGTCATGAAAAAGCTGTAGGTTTAGATGCAGGTGCAGATGACTATCTTGTAAAACCTTGCGATCCAGAAGAGTTGGTCGCACGGGTGAGGGCTTTACTGCGTCGCAGCAATGCTACTTCTATGCCAGTGCTAGAGTGGGGAAATTTACGTTTAGACCCCAGAAGTTGTGAAGTAACCTATGACGGGAAGATAATTCATTTTACTCCCAAAGAGTATGCCATGCTTGAGCTTTTCATGCGAAATCCCCGTAGGGTTTTTAGTTGTAGCGCCATCTTAGATCGGGTTTGGTCTTTTGATAGTACCCCAGGGGAAGAAGCTGTGAGAACCCAAATCAAGGGTTTGCGACAAAAGTTAAAGGCTGTTGGTGTGGTCGATGCAATTGAAACAGTTTATGGAATCGGTTATCGTCTGAAAATTTCCGACACCAAGAAACGGAAAAAAACTGCGAAAAAGTCTGCCAAGAATGACTTATCTGAAATTAGCAAACAAACTCAACAACAAACATTAGCAGCTTTAGCAGGAGTCTGGAGGCAATTTCAAGGTAGAGTTGAACAACAAATAGATACATTACTACAAGCCACTGCTGCAATTGAAGAAAATAAAATTGATCGAGATTTACTCGCACAAGCACATCGGGAAGCTCATACTTTAGGCGGTTCTTTAGGTACCTTTGGTTTAAGTGAAGCTTCCGGTTTAGCCCGTAAAATTGAAAGTTTGCTCGACCCGGAAAATCTCAAGTCTCAACAATTATCTTTACAACCAAAAGCAATCAAACAGCTGAATCTGTTGACGATCGCCCTGCGTCAAGAAGTAAATAACTACAACAATACCGAAATATCCATTTCTAGCCCGACTTCTACCTCATCAATTAGTTCTGATGAAAAACCATTTTTATTAATAATTGAAAAAGACCGCCAACTTATAAGCGAGCTATTTATTGAGGCTGATGTGCGGGGAATTAGAGCGGAAGTTGCAACAAATTTACAAACGGCACTAAAAAAAATATACAATCAAATACCTCACCTGATACTTTTCGATCCTTCCGTTGCGGGAACAATCGAGAAAGGTTTGGAATTCTTAAATGAAATTAGTGTTTTTAAGCAACCTATACCGATTATTGTATTCACATCTGAAGATAGCTTAAATTATCGCGTTGAAGTTGCTCGCAAGGGAAGCAAAGTTTTTCTACATAAACCCCTCCCTGCAAATGAGGTTTTAGAAGTAGTAGATCGAGCTTTAAGACAAAATGACCAAACTTCTGAAGCAGTTATTTTAGCTGTTGATGACGACCCACAAACCTTAGCAATGCTGCAAAGCTTACTACAGCCTTGGGGACTAAAAATTGTAACTTTGAGCGAACCACAAAGATTTTGGGAGACCTTAGAAGAAACGGAACCAGATTTATTAATTTTAGATATTAAAATGCCCCATGTAAATGGTATTGAGTTGTGTCAGGTCGTGAGGAATGATGCTCGTTGGGGTGGTTTACCAATTTTGTTCCTCACTGCTTATAAGGATATTGACAGCGTAAATCAAGTATTTAATGTTGGTGCTGATGATTTTGTTAGCAAACCAATTATTGGTCCGGAACTGGTTGCTCGGATTATTAATCGTTTAGAAAGAATAAAACTAGTCCGTACTCTTGCAGAAACCGACCCTGTGACAAAATTAGCCAATCGTCATAAGTCATCCCAGGAAATAGAAAAGTTCTTGCATCTAAGCCAGAGATGTCGTCAACCTTTATGTTTCACAATTTTAGATTTGCAAAACTTTAAACACATTAACAATACATTTGGTTATGCAATTGGTGATTCTGTGTTGCGCGAAGTAGGGCAAACTTTAAGAAAATCTTTTAATCAGGAAGATGTAGTTGCCCGTTGGGGAGGGGGGGAGTTTATTATATGTATGTATGGTGTGGATCGCGATCGAGCACGAAAGGAGATCGGGAAAATTTTAGAAAGCTTAAATCAACAAGAGTTTTTCGCTCCAGATGGTAATAAGCTCAAAGTAAATGCTTGTGTAGGGTTGGCACTATATCCTGAAGACGGTACTGAATTGCAAAAATTATATGTATCCGCAGTCCGGGATTTGTCCAATGCAAAATTGGCTAGAGGTTCCCATGTTTAGCGAAAATCAATTGAAACATTAAACAAAGTAGATTTAATAAGAGGATATTGAACAAGTATAATTGGATTAATTTCCCATTTTTACAACCTTTTATTATTTCAAAAAAAGCAAATCAGGTAAATTATGGCTTTAGCAAGGTCATTCACAAGGATTAGATTAACTTCAAAAATTTTTGGGGCAATATTTTATGTATAGCTTTTCACAGTCCCGCTCTTACAAAAATATAGAAAGCAGATTTACGGTTTGCATTTAGCAATTACTGTAACTATTTTTAGATTTAAAACCTGATTTAAAAACTTTGAATACCGTTTTCTTTTCAAGTTTATAAAAAGTTCCCATATTAGCGAATTTATGTCTTTACGAAGTAGAGAATTTAGTCATTAACTAATTAATCAAAAAAGTATTTAAGAATGAACAGTTCTAGTTCTGAGTATGAGACAGAACGTATTGAGGCTCTTTATGAATATAAAATTTTAAATACCGAAGCAGAGCCAGTGTTTGATAATCTGGTTTATCTAGCTACAAATATTTGTGAAACCCCTGTAGCTGTAATTAATTTGATTGATACCAAAAAGCACTGGTTTAAATCTTGTATCGGTTGGGAAGGAGTAAAAAAGAAAATACCGTTTTGTGATTTTACTATTTCCTACCCTGATCTGTTAATTGTCACAGACTGTTTGGAAGATGAACGTTTTGAGCGAAACTCCTTCACGATCAATGGGAAATTAGTTCGTTTCTATACAGGTGTTCCCTTAAAAAATGCTGCTGGATATTCTGTTGGAACTTTATGCGTACTTGACTATACACCACGTTCTTTAAGCTTAAAGCAGATTGAAAGCCTCAAAGCACTTGGGAAGCAGGTGATGATGATTTTGGAACTCAGACGAGATTCCATTGACGTTCAACAGAAGTCAGAAAAAATTCAACAACAGGAATTGAGTAAAACTGCAGAATTTATTGAAATCAATCAAAGATTGGAATCAGAGGTCAATCAACGCCAAGAAATAGAAAAAGCTTTGCAAATATCTCACAAGTATCTTTCTGGTATTGTTGATATTGCTGACGATGCGATTATTTCTATGGATAAAGAGCAAAATATTCTTTTATTCAATCAAGGTGCAGAAAAAATTTTTGGTTATACCGCAGCAGAAGTAATAGGAAAACCCCTCGATATACTTTTACCAACAAAATACCATCAAAGTCATAGAAAATATGTTGTCGATTTTGAAAAATCAAACGACAGAGCTAGGAGAATGGGTAAACGTCAAGAAATATTTGTCAGAAGAAAGAACGGTGAAGAATTTCCAGTAGAAGCTTCAATTTCTAAATTAAAGTTAGATCGAAATATTATTTTTACGGCGATTTTACGTAACATTAGCGAAGAAAAAAAATCAAAGGAAGCTTTATCACAACTTTCTCAAAAACACGAATTAATTCTGAATTCTATTGGAGAAGGTTTATTTGGTTTAGATAAATCGGGAAAAATCACATTTGTAAACCCTGCAGCAATCAGTTTACTTGGATATGAAAAACAAGAGTTAATCGGTCAAAACATAGATATGCTGCTAGCAAATAACCCATGCATAGCAAAACCTGACGCAGATATTGAATGTGTGGTGAGAAAGTTCAAAATACAAGAAGTCAGCAACGACATATTTCGACGAAAAGATGGTTCGGTATTTCCAGTGGAATATATTCATAATCCAATTTTAGATCGGGGTAAAGTTGTCGGAGCGGTTATTGCATTTAAAGATATTAGCGATCGTCAAATTATCGAACGGATGAAAGATGAGTTCATTTCTGTTGTCAGTCACGAACTCCGTACCCCCCTTGCATCAATTCATGGGTCTTTATGTATTTTAGATCGCGGGTTGATAGATACGAGTTCAACCAAAGGTAAACGCTTGCTACATATTGCTGCTGACAGTACAGCACGCTTGGTGGAGCTGGTTAACAACATTCTAGATATCGAGCGCATCACTTACGGCAAAATGAAGATGCATAAACAAATTTGTGAAGTATCTGAAATTATTGTTTATGCTGCAAATAAAATGCAAAATATGGCGCAACGTTATGGAGTCAGCTTATCCGTATCGACTATTTCCGCTCAAATTTGGGCTGACGGCGATCGCATTATTCAAACTCTAACTAATTTACTGAGTAACGCGATCAAATTCTCCACATCTGGAGGAAATGTGCGCTTAAGTGCTTATATTTGTGAAGATTTAGAAACTTGCATTGGTAACAATAAGAATTTATCTGAATATTTCTCCCGCAGGTATACTGGTACCTACGTTAGCTTTCAAGTAAAAGATGAAGGATGTGGCATTCCCATCGATAAGCTAGATAATATATTTGATAAATTTCATCAAGTTGATACTTCTGACACTCGGAAAAAAGAGGGTAGTGGCTTAGGTTTGACTATATGTCAGCATATTGTGCAACAGCACCTAGGGAAAATATGGGTTGAAAGTAAATTAGATCGAGGTAGTACTTTCTATTTAATTTTGCCCCTACATTTATATGAGGAGTAATATATAGATGAATATCAAAATACCTCAACAATTATTATAAAAAACGTAAATTAATTCTAGTTAAAAGTGCTTCTTGAGTAAAGTTCTGTAAGAATATCAATATTAGAATATTGAATAGTATTTTAATACTTATAAACATTCACTCTATAATTAAAGATGGAAAATAAACGTATACTAGTAATTGATGATGAAGAATATGTTCGGGAAGTCGTTCAAATTTGTTTAGAGACTGTAGCCGGATGGGAAGTTATCGCTGCAAATTCTGGTATTTCTGGTATTGAGATAGCAGAGAAAGAACAACCTGACGCTATTCTGCTTGATGTTATGATGCCTGAAATGGATGGGATAATGACTTTCAAAAAATTACAGCTAAGTCAATTAACTAAAAATATACCTATAGTTTTATTGACAGCAAAAGCAGAAGTTACTCAAGACCAAGAATTAGCTGAAATTGGTATTAAGGCTACTATTCCTAAACCATTCGAGCCCTTAGAACTACCAGTTCAAATCGCCAAAGCTCTTAATTGGGATGTATAAATCTAATTAATTATATTTCACAAAAAATATTTGATAAATCAACCAAAATTAATATTTTAGTTGATTTATGGGAACAGAATAATGCTAATAGCATAAAAGCACTACTAACGAGCCATATTAGATTTTTGATTATTGATTTTTGATTGTTGATACTTTATTCTCTATATTCAAAATAATCCGCGTTATTTATGTAATTCCTCAGTTATTTAGCTTCGTCGTTTTGAAATGGATGCTCTCCAACCTTCAGTAATTTCTTACTTTCTTTGAGTTGTTTCCAAAGAATTTTTATTTCCTTGAAAGCTTCTTCCCCGGAAATTTTTCCATTACTTTCTAGATTACAAATGTATCCAACCTTTTGAGCGAATTCCTGTAGATTTGCATTAAACACTAAATTTTCAGGCTTGACCTTACCGTGATAGGAACTGTGGGGATAAAGAAAATCAAATTTAGTACTCATAGAATTTTCCTGGGATTATCTATACGTATCCTGTCGTTCTTATTCCAAAATTAAAGAATAAATTTGAGGAAATTGTGAGGAGGTCGTACAGTTAACAGTATATTGTACAAAAGTATACATTATACCTCATTCTCTGGAAATTAAATATTATACTGCGATATTTTATTTAAAATATAACCAACCTTTTTGCAATTCTAAACTTAAATTTGAGTGTAACAGGACTTACGCAACGGTCTTCGTAGCGTGTCCGTAGGACATAGATTTGTCATTGCGAC
>JGI1201J43222_100214_pt1 | contig 17858 bp, 15 predicted proteins | sample MastesBC008_FD_43222 | JGI IMG/M metagenome (IMG submission 43222) | reverse complement strand
CACTGCTAACGCAGTGTTAGCAAGGTGTGACGCGTAAGCGTCATATGGTAATTGGTAAAAATCTAAGTTTTCATATCAAGTTAAGTTAATTTATCTGATTAATTTTAAAAATATTTGTGTTAAATCAGATTGCTCTTTTTGGACAAATTGTAATGGTAATGGTTTGAGAACTTCTAAAACTTTATAGACTAAATTTATTTCATCAATATAAATGATTTTATTATTTTCAATCTTGACGTTGATTCGTTCTAATTTTTCCAGTCGCACTTCATCCAATTTACTTTCTATTTCAATTGTGTATGTTGTTCCAGAAAACTTTTGAACGAGTTCGACGGTAGGTAGTTCTGTAATAATTGTCCCCTTTTGAATGATTGCAACTCGATCTGCAAGTTCTTCTGCTATACCAAGTTGATGAGTTGTCAGCAAGATTGCACAACCAGAAGCTGCAACTTCTTTAACTAAAACTTTTACATCTTCAGTTGCTTCTACATCTAATCCTAATGTTGGTTCGTCTAATAACAATAGTTGCGGTTGATGGACTAATGCTACAGCAAAAGCTAGCTTTTGCTGCATTCCCCGTGAGAGGTTTTGCACTCGAGTCTTACGCTTATCCTGTAAGCCAAATCTTTCTAAAAGCGCCATTCCCGATTTTCGAGCTTTTTGATGGGAAAGTCCTTTCAGCACGCCAAAATATTCTAAATTCTCTTGGGGAGTTAGTCGCCAATAGACATTACGATTACCTTCGAGGACTGCACCTAAATTTTGTAATGCAGCAGAATTACGATGTGGGTTTTTCCCAGCAATTCTCACCCCACCCACATCTGGTTGAATCAATCCCGCCATCATTTTAATACTCGTGGTTTTACCCGCACCATTGGGACCTAGAAAAGCCAATACCTCTCCAGCAGCAATACTTAAAGAAACATCTTTAACTGCTTCTACAACTTGCTTATTTTTACGGTAAGTCTTTTTGAGATTGTAAGTTTCCAATACTTTCATTGCGAAAATCCAAAACGACCTATATTAAGAAAGTTTAACAGTATTAATATCTACAGTTAGTCGTTCGATTTTTTTTTCGCGAATTCTGGAAGAATATCAACTTCAATCACAGCGTAATAGTAGATAAGAGTGCTTGCGATACTCGATTACAGATGAGCTACTTCTTACTTACTTTTTACTTTTACTTCTTACTCCTTACTTTTTACTTATTAATCCTCATTTCTCACCCCATGACCTCTCATAAATGTATCTACAGCATCATTAACTAAATCCACCGCATCTTCATCACTAATAGGTGGAGTTATATCTAACATTATTCGTAGATGATTTAGGCAATAGAGCATACTGTAAAATTGCTCTGCTGCACGGTAAGTATTACATTTTCTCAATTTACCCAATTCTTGCTGTCTTTTGATATATTTTTCTAGAGCCTCACAAGCCCGGGCTGGTCCTGCTTCAAAGAACATTTTACCCATTTCCGGAAATTGTGGAGATTGGGCAACAATTAACTGATGTAGCGCGACCGCTTTTGGTGATAAGATAACGGAAATAAATTGGTGACCGAGAACTGTCAAAGCTGCACGCGGAGTTAAATTCATTACTTCTGCACTTTGAAGTGACTCCAATAACTTCTGACAGTTATTTTCAATAATAGCTTTAAATAATCCTTCCTTATTACCAAAATAATTATAGATGCTGGCTTTTGAACCACCAACCTGTCGCACAACAGCATCAACACTTACGCCATCATAACCTCTTTCAATAAATAAATCTGTTGCTGCAGCAATAATAGCTTCGCGTTTTGCTGCAGAACGAGCGACGGACGAAGCCATAGAACACCTCCTGTGTAATAATTTCTAGATATTTCTTACTTTTGGCTTTTCTCAAAACTGTACCAAGCAGTACTATTTTTGCATTGAATGTTTTCAGTTTAACTGTATTTCAAATATCTATCAATAAAATCTAAAAATCTACTAACCCTTAGGAATATATATAATTCTGGGGTTATCAGCAAATCATCACTTTACGAATATCTTAATGCAAAAAGAGATTGTTTTTAGTATATTGTTTTGTACTGTACGGTATGTTACGATAAGCTCGTAAAAAAGGTAGTAAAAAATAAGGCAAAGGAATGACCTATGGATGCTTTGGACACAGACCAAACAAGGGAAGTTTTTGAGCAGCCACCTGCTTTACAGAAGAAAAATACTACTGCTGGGAACAAAAGAAAATTAATGCTGCGAGGATTAATTGGATCTTTTATCTTTTTAGGGGGGTTAGGATTAATATTTACTTTCAGGAATATTCATTCCAGTGCCGAGAAACAAGTCGAAGTAGTAACAAGAACTCAAACTCTTCGTGTTAAAACTTTAATTGTCAAACCAGTTCAGTCCTATGAAGTTTCCCGTACCTACACAGGGGAAGTTGCAGCACTCAGGGCTAGCGAACTTGGATTTGAACGTTCTGGGAAATTGGTTGAATTATTTGTTGATGAAGGAGACAGAGTTACTAAAGGAAACCCTTTAGCAAAACTTGATACTAGTAACTTAAAAACTCAACGTCTTCGACTCCTCGCAGAAAAAGCTCAAGCTAAAGCCAGATTAGAAGAATTAGAAGCCGGTCCAAGACAAGAAAGCATTGCAGCAGCACGAGCAGCAGTGCTAAACCTGGAGAAACAAACTCAGTTAGAGCGAATTAAACGTTCCCGACGAGAATCTTTATACAAAGAAGGAGCAATTTCCCGAGAACAACTAGATGAAGTTGCTTTTAACGCTGAAGCGATCGCAGCAAGGCTTTTGGAAGCTAGAAGTAACTTAGAAGAGTTGCTTAACGGTACGCGAAGAGAGCAGATATTAGCCCAAAGAGCGGTGGTAAAACAGTTAGAAGCAAATATTTCTGACCTAGAAATCAACATTGCTAAAAGTACCCTCAAAGCACCATTCTCCGGCACAATTGCTACCGGTAAACTTGATGAAGGAGTTGTAATTAATGCCGGTCAATCTGTAATACGTTTGGTAGAAAATGCTAGACCAGAAGTTAGAATTGGTGTACCGGTTAGTATTGTTCCTCAACTCAAAAACAAGAATGGGTTTTCTCGGGTGGAAATAGGAGGAAGAACTTATCAAGGAAAAATCAGTTCATTTTTGCCAGAAATTGATTCTAGAACTCGCACGCAAACAGTAGTTTTGAGATTAGAGCCGTCCTCTTTGGGGACAGTAACCCCAGGACAAACAGCACGTTGGCAAATTACTGATAAAGTTGCTCAAGAAGGGTATTGGATACCAAAAAAAGCTTTGGTTAAAGGATTGCGTGGTTTATGGTCTTGTTATGCCTTAGTTGAAGCAGATCGAGAAGCTTCTGTTAGTGAAGAGAAAACCTTTCGCCTTAAAGAACAAACCGTAGAAATTTTACATCAAGATGGAGAGCGAGTACTTGTACGAGGAACCCTAAGTCCTGGGGATATGGTAGTCGCAGATGGGGTACATCGTCTCGTTCCCAATCAGTTGGTACGTCGAGTTGAGGAGTTATGAGTAAGAAGTAATGAGTGACCAATTACCAATTACCAATTACTAGTTACCAATTACTAAAGACAAGTAATAAATGACTAAAATATTTTATCGTAATGGGCGACTACTCATTTTAACTATTCTTCTAATTCTTGTTTGGGGACTTTCTTCTTTTCAAGTACTACCAAGACAGGAAGATCCAGAATTGGTTAAACGCACTGCAGTAGTCACTACTCAGTTCCCCGGAGCTAGCGCCGAACGGGTAGAAGCATTAATTACAGAGGTTATAGAATCAGAACTATCGGAAATTGAGGAAATCAAGACAATCGAATCCGATTCTCGGGTTGGTTTATCTGCTGTCAGTATTGAATTACAAGATACGGTGATCAACAGCGACCCTATCTGGTCAAAAGTTCGTGATGAACTTGATGACGCAAGGCGATTATTTCCTCAAGGTGTTTTAGAACCAGAATTAGATGAAGCAGAAGTCAACGCATATGCGGTAATTGCTGCTTTAGTTTGGGAACGGGATGAGCCCCCTAATTATGCAATTATTCGCCGTTATGCCGAAGAACTAAAAGTTGTAATGAACGGGATACCTGGAACAGAGCAGGTAGATCTATTTGGCGACCCCCAAGAAGAAATTGTTGTAGAAGTTAACCAGTCTGAATTAGCTGCAGTAGGATTAAACGTACAACAGTTATCACAACAAATCAGTAATAGTGATGCCAAAGTAACAGCAGGACAATTACGTAGTCGGACAACTAATCTGCCCATAGAGGTAGAAAGCGAACTTGATTCTACCGAACGCATACGTCAAATTCCCATTCAATCAAATAGTGATGGTAGCGCCCAGTTTACCCGTTTGGGAGATTTGGCAAAAGTTAATCGGGGAATCATTCAGCCACCAACCGATCTAGCACTTATCGAAGGGAAACCCGCCATTAGTGTGGGTGTACTGATGGAATCTGGCAACAGAATTGACCAGTGGGCGCAAGTGATTCGTGAAAACTTATCACAGTTTGGTAAAAGTCTTCCTAGTGGTTTACATTTAAAAGTCATTTTCGACCAAAGCAGCTATGTTGAAAATCGTTTAAATGGTCTTATTTCTAACTTACTTGTGTCTGCTGCGTTGGTTGTTGGCGTCACAATGATTTGTATGGGTTGGCGGTCCTCTCTGATTGTCGGTTCTGCTTTACCACTAACCGTATTTGCTGTTTTCGGTTGGATGCGTGTGGTTGGAATACCTCTACATCAGATGTCTGTTACTGGCTTAATTCTTGCTTTGGGTTTACTGATTGACAACGCAATTGTCATGGTGGATGAAGTGGCAATAAAGTTGCGTAAAGGACTAAAGCCAGAAGCTGCAGTGATTAAAAGTGTAGGTTATCTAGCCGCACCACTTTTAGCATCAACCGCTACTACAATATTTAGCTTTATGCCTATTGCTTTGCTACCTGGAGGAGCAGGGGAATTTGTCGGCTCGATTGCGGTGAGTGTGATTTTAGCATTGATTTCTTCTTTAGCGATTTCTCTAACAATTATTCCCGTACTAGTTGGTAAAGTACATGAATACAGGCTCCATAGAGAGAAACGTAAACCAAAAAAATCCTCCTTTTCACTTCCTCTTCCTCATTATGTGAGAAATTGCTTGGATTCTGGTATTTCTTTCCCTCCGGTGGAAAGGGTCTATGCTTGGACTGTAAAAAAAGTAGTCGCGCGACCAATTATTGGTTTAGTTTTGAGCCTGACAATTCCTGTAATCGGCTTTATCCAAGCAGGAACTTTAGAAGAACAATTTTTCCCTTCCGTTCTGCGCGATCAATTTCAGATAGAACTAGAAATGCCAGCGATGACGGCGATTGAGGAAACTCGTGATCGAGTTTTAACTGCTCGCCAACAAATTCTCCGTCACCCGGAAGTTGTTGATGTGCATTGGTTTATTGGGGAAAATGCACCCAGATTCTATTACAACTTACTTGGAGGGTTAGAAAATGCTCCCTACTATGCTCAGGCTCTAGTACAACTGAAATCACCAGAAAAATCACGTCAGTTGATATGGAAGCTACAGGACGAATTAAGTGAAGAATTTCCCCAAGCCCGAGTTTTAGTTAAACAATTGGAGCAGGGACCACCCTTTGAAGCACCAGTTGAAATGCGAATTTATGGACCAGATATTGAACGTTTGCGTCAGCTAGGAATGCAAGCAAGAGCTATTTTGACCCAAGTTGCTGACGTAACTCAAGTTCGTGACGATTTGACAGAACCCCTACCCAAACTAGGGTTACGAGTAGATGAAGAACAAGCACGTTTAGCGGGATTAAACAATACTGCGATCGCTCAGCAATTAGATGCTCAACTTGAAGGGATTACAGGTGGTTCAATTCTCGAAGCAACCGAAGAAATTCCCGTGCGCGTTCGCATCTCGTCAGACAAAAGAGGAGATTTAAGTCATATAGCTTCTCTCAACTTACTGCAAGCCAATCAATCTTCCCAAAATGGAAGTCAATCTTTTCGCCCCTTATCTGCTTTAGGAAATTTTAACTTGGTTCCAGAACTGGCAAACATATCCCGTCGTAACGAACAGCGAGTGAATACAATCCAAGGTTTTATTACTGCTGGAGTTCTACCTGCTAAGGTACTCAATGAATTTCAACAAAAACTAACAGATAGTGATTTTAAGTTACCATCCGGTTACCGTTATGAATTTGGTGGGGAAACAGAAGAGCGTAACCGAGCGGTAGGCAATCTTTTTGCAACGGTGGGCATATTAGTAGTATCAATGATTGCTGCTTTAGTATTATCTTTGCATTCTTTCCGCCTAGCAGCAATTGTGGGAATAATTGCTATTTGCTCGATTGGTTTAGCAATGTTTGCACTTTGGGCATTTAATTCTGTTTTTGGGTTTATGGCCATTGTTGGTAGCATGGGCTTAGTGGGTATAGCCATCAATGATTCAATTGTGGTACTTGCAGCCCTAAATGATAATCCTGATGCTCGTCAGGGCGATCGTAAAGCAGTAAGCAAAGTTGTTGTGGAAGCAACACGTCATGTTATGACAACTACCGTTACGACAATTATTGGCTTTACACCTTTGCTAATTGATGGCGATCCATTTTGGTTACCTTTGGCAATTGCGATCGCAGGGGGTCTTAGTGGAGCTTCTTTGCTGGCTCTTTACTTTGTACCATCAGCTTATTTACTTTTAAAAACTAAACCTCGTCGAAACGGACCCGGAAAGACAAATTCCAACACTCCCAAGATTCTTGCTTAGGTCGATCAATAAAAACGAATCACTTAATTTTTATTGATTCAGACTCTTATCTTCTGAATTTTGATCGCTGATTGCAAGGAAGTTAGCCGGAACTAGAAAGCTAAATTCCAAGTGCAAAGAGTATAGCACTCCTGATATCTGTTTTCTGAATTTTGAATTCGCAAATAAGTAATGCTTCTTTAGATAGTCTTTAGTCATTAGTCATTAGTCTTTCCTGAATCTAAACGACCAATGACTAACGACAAAGAACAATCTTTAGAAACAAATATGTCGGATTGTCTGGATAACAAACAATCTATTTTTAAGGGATATTTATAACCTCAATGCTTTGTATATCAAGGCTTACATGCTTTATCTAGAACATAGTTTATAACAAGAAAAAAGTTTGATGCTCTACTTGTAAATTAGAGTTTCAGCAAGAAGACTTGCAAATACACAAATACGAGCGAAGAAATCAGTTTTTCAAAGCACTCCATTTTAAATACTGGATTTCAGCCCAGGTTTCACTTTGTTGGAAGACTTGAGCAATCTTTGACCATGTTGTACGTGAAACCGCAGAAAGATTATATTTTTGGGGATCGGACTCAGAGCAAAACATTTTATATGCCCAAATAGGTTCGTTTCCGATAGTTCTGGCTATAGCTATCCAGTCAGCTAAAGAGAGCGAACTCAGATCCCATCTAGCTGAAACATCAGAGATATTTAGGAGGCCATTTGGTTTGATAGTTTGAGCCAATAACATATTAGACCTACATTTAATTGCAAGAGGAATAGCTCCATCTTTACTGCCATTAACCGCAGCTGAAGTGAAGTGGTAGAATACACCATGTTTTTTACACTAATTTTTAGAAATGTCAAGGCATTCTCGGAACGATTATCTCCACTACATCCCATGAGGCAAGATGTACCACCAGTAAAAATTCAACTTATAAGCGCTTATTGGAGAATATTCAGCCAATTTAGGTTTTTTGAAAAACTATCGCTAAAAGAAATTACTTCTGCTTATGCTCAAGCTTTTATTCCCTTATAATGTTAAATAGAATACATATTATGTAGAGAATAATATCCCATTCGTATAACTACAGGTGAAAGCGAAACAGAAATTTTGACCTACAAAATGACTGACAACTACAGAAAGAAAATAGGCTCAAAGTATACAAGCAGAAGATAAAGCAATAATATTTTTGTGCAATATTAATAAGTAAAGCATTTTATACTAAGTAATTTAGGTTGGCATCAAGAGTTGCACTCATCAGTCTATAACTGCTGAGTTCATTACAAATTGAGTTTAAGGGAGTTAAGTGGAATATAAATTATTTAAGATCGTAAATAACTCACTAAACTCCTAAAACCTCCTTAAAAAACAAAATGGGTTATTATTAAGACATAATATTTCACCGTCATAAGGGCAGAGCCAATCGCAGCCGTCATAATTTTTAGGATATTTCTTTGTTTCCGATTCAGGACTCTCGTTACAGTAAAATAGATATCTGAATTAATATATATGTTGCCACAGCCGAAATAAAGGAGTGTTTCGGAGTTTATGTAATAAAAAAGATTAGGATTCCTGAATATAAAAGTGGAGCGATAAACATAGATAAATCAGCAAGAAAGAGAGAAACATTTAGAATACGAATATCTTATTTTTCTCACTTATCACCAATCGGCCTTTCAAATTTAACTAAAAAATTTAACTGAGACTTAAATGTGCATATAGTCTATTTATTTACTTTTTATTACTGATTTTATAGTAAAAACAAGGAGAAGGAAAATCAGGAAACATCTAAAGATAATTTTTATCTCAAAAAATAAAAAACAATAAAAATTACGACTTAATAGTAAACCAATCGCAACAAAGATATACAATAGAATAAGAAATATGAAGAAAAGTAAAATAAATCAATGCCGCATCAAAGTGTTGGCAAGCAGAAAAAACGTGTAATAGTTATTGGCGCTGGGATTGGCGGATTAACAGCTGGAGCTTTACTGGCTCATAGAGGTTATGAAGTCCTGATTTTAGATCAAGCAATTGTACCTGGTGGCTGTGCTTCAACTTTTAAGCGCAAAGGCTTTACTTTTGATGTTGGAGCAACCCAAGTAGCAGGTTTAGAATCGGGAGGAATTCATCACCTAATTTTTTCTGAGTTAGGAATTGAGTTACCACAAGCAACTCCATGCGACCCTGCTTGTGCTGTATTTCTACCAGGTGAGGAAAGCCCTATTAATGTTTGGCGCAATCCAGAAAAATGGCGAGAGGAACGACAAAAACAGTTTCCTGGTAGCGAAGGTTTCTGGCGATTGCTCAAAAATTTATTTGATGCTAGTTGGAAATTTCAAGGGCGCAATCCGGTTTTACCCCCTCGTAACCTTTGGGATTTATGGCAATTGACTAAGGCTGTACGTCCCAGTACTTTAATTACTGTGCCCTATACTTTATTTACTGTAGGGGATGCTTTGCGTTTTTGCGGACAGGGAAATAATCATCGCCTCCGACAGTTTCTGGATTTGCAGTTAAAGCTTTATTCCCAAGTAAATGCAGAAGAAACAGCATTACTTTATGCAGCGACAGCTTTGAGTGTCTCTCAAGAACCACAGGGTCTATATCACCTTGAAGGTAGCATGCAGGTACTAAGCGATAGACTTGTAGAAGCCTTAGAAAAATATGGTGGCAAATTATTGATGCGTCATACAGTGGAAGGTGTCGAGCTTAAAAACGGTAAGGCTAACGCTGTAGTCATTCGCAACCAAAAAACAGGAGATGTGTGGACTGAAGATGCAGAACATATAGTTGCAAATGTTACAGTTCAAAATTTTGTCCAGTTATTGGGCGAACAAGTACCCCAAGGTTATAAAAAACGGGTTGAGAAGTTACCTCCAGCTTCTGGTGCATTTGTAATTTACTTGGGTGTAGATGAAAGCGCTGTTCCTCCTGGATGTCCTCCTCACCTGCAATTTATGTATGATGCTAATGGCCCCATTGGTGAGAATAATTCTTTATTTGTTTCAGTTAGTCGCTCTGGTGATGGTCGCGCACCTGCGGGTCAAGCTACCATTATTGCTTCTTCATTTGTCGACCCAACGCCGTGGTGGAAAACTCAAGATTATCAGAAATTGAAACAACAATATACTCAAGAAGCAATTTCTCGTCTCAACACATACTTTTACTTAAAACCAGAAACTATTATTCATGTAGAAGCTGCTACACCGACAACTTTTGCTAAATACACCGCACGCGATCAAGGAATTGTGGGTGGTATTGGTCAACGCATACCAACTTTTGGTCCCTTTGGTTTTGCTAATCGTACCCCAGTGAAAAATTTATGGTTGGTTGGTGATTCAACCCATCCGGGAGAAGGTACAGCAGGGGTGAGCTATTCTGCGTTAACTGTTGTCCGACAAATTATGAAAGCAACAAGGTAATAACTGAGCTTTTAATTTTACCAGCAGAAAACAGGAGTGAGGAGTCAGGAGACAGGAGATAAGAGTGAAATATTCTTTAAAAATGACTTTTAAGTTTTGACCTATATCTCACTTATTTGCAATCCGCGATAAATTTTTAATATATTGCAGAAGTTCTGACCGTCAGGGAATCGACGGTCCAATCTCCAATTTCCTATCAACTCCCCATGAAAGCAAGAATCGAAAACGATATTCTTTTGTTAGATCGCGAAGATGTCCCAGAGTATAAGAAAGGTGGCTCTACAGTTAGGAATAGTTATTTTTGGGCTTTGCGTTCTATTGCTGGTAAAGCTGGGCGTTATGGTGACTGGGAATATGAACCTGAAGTATGGTTAGCGTTGAGACGAATGTTACTATCTTTTGCTGAATCTGGTTATTTAGGAATCAGAGAAACTTTATTAGAATTTCCCTCATCACAAGTAATTCCTGAAGTATTGCGAGATGCTGCGACTTGGGAATAGTGGTGTGGGTCTAAGTGTTGATGGTACAAATTGGTACCGCTTAATTAGTTTAACTGGCGACAACTCACCGCAACCTTCTCAGACGGCGTTACTCGATAGGCGTATCTTGCGCTGTGCATAGCATCGTAGGATGATTTTACCCGCCTCTCAGATTTGTTGTCGCTTGTTTAGTTAGATAGAAATATTAAGTAATTCTGTGTATACTTAGTTTTTATTGCTACTTATATGATAACCTTTGGAAAAGAGTTCAATAACAAATATATATTTTATTGAGAAGTAATTCAGAAAACATGTTACTGCTCAATCATTTTCTAAGCTCTATAGCCTACTGCCTATACTTTACAGCCTATACTTTACAGCCTGTTAAACCTGCCTATGAATCATTACCTAATACTTTAGACTCAGTTGAATTAGTAAGATACATTTGTCATATTTCAGCAGCGGTAATTACGGGGTAATTGTATGTCAATTAACTTTCGGCTTGCATGATACTATGTATACTTGATTCATGATTTATATCTAACTTTGAAATTTCAGAACAACTCTCCTTAAAATATATCGGCGAGGCATCTGTCATATGAAGCTTTTATTCTCTGGTGTTATTATATTTAGTGGTTTAACGTTGGCAGACATTGAACCTTTGAAAGCTCAAATACCTAATAGTTTGCACAATCAGGCCAATAGTCAGCTATTTTATAGATATTACGGTCGAAAAATTCCTCTTGCTCTGCAAGGAGATATATTTGCTCCTCGAAGGCTTGCTACTTCTTCTGAGGAAGAATATTTGGGACAAAAAAACTATATCAATGAAAATTTGCCTGCGTTGCCAAACCGTTATAGAAATAAAGATAAAGTAACATTATCGAACGAGATTATTGTCAGTTTTGATGAGGGACTTTCCCAAAGTAGTCAAAAATCTATTCTCCAGAAATATAAACTGAAGATAGTCCGTAAACTACGTTTTACCAAAAACCGTTACATAGTAACGTCAAGATCTACATTGGGTACTGGGATTCTTAATATCGCGAATCAACTAGATCGGGAACGTGGAGTAAAATCTGCGAGTCCAAATTTCACGTTACATCATTAAATCCAAGTAATTACTAGGAAAAATTGTAAAATCGTTCGAATTAAGCTTAATAAATTACGTAATTATACTTAAATTAGTGTAGCTTGTATTTCTAAAAGCAGACAACTTATGAAGATAGAGTATACATTAAGTAATTAATGTATATTTTTTTATGCATCTCTGTTGCTAGTTGTATTTTAGAATCTATTTGCGAGGCAGCTATACTATGAAGAGTTTTTTGTCTGGCATTCTTTTATTGACTTGTTTTTTGCCCATATTTAAGACTCAGCCTTTAAAAGCACAAACGTCAGTAGTGACAAATTCTCAGACAAATAAAAAATTATTTTATACCTATTACAATAAAAAAATTCCTCTGATTTTGCAAGAGGATATAGTTGCTATCAGCTTTAAACCCAAAGCTCAAAGTAGAGCTTCATTACCTCTACATTTGAAATTACAACTAGATCTAAATCGTTCCGTTGGAAAAACAAATTTCAATCAAGCAAATTTAAGCTTGGAAAACTCAAGCCTGAGAATTAAACCATTTGGGAAGCGTTATGCTTTAATGAGAATCCCCTCCACAAATCCTAGGGATAGTAGCACCATCCAAAGACTCCTCAAAAAACAGGCTTATGTTGAGAATACTTTACCTGTGTTTTCCAGACAGAAATCTTCTCCTCAAATAAGTGGTGGATATAGGGAAAAAATTATTCTCCCCAACGAAATTATTCTTCATTTTGACGAACAAACATCTAACAGTCAGAAACAAAAAATTCTGCGAAGACATAATTTAAGTATTATTCGTCCGTTACGTTTCAGTTCCAATCGGTATCTGGTTAAATCTCTATCTGCGTCAGGGGTACAAGTATTAGATGTAGCTAATCGTTTATATCGCCTTGATGGAATTAAATCTGCAACGCCTAACTTTAACTTATCCCATAATTTAAAAACATCCACAAATGTAAAACCAATAGATCTATCAATACCATTTTTCAGTAAAACTTCCTTTGATAATTCCCTTTTGTCCCCATTTACGAGAAAATTTGGCGGGATATCAAATATCACACAAAGAATTAGACTTGGTACTATTAGAGATCAAAGAAAAATCAAAAATCCTTTCCAAACAAGTTTGCTACCGTTACAATGGCATCTCAATAGTGCTCCTTTCAGTTACTGTTTAAATCAGTTTCCTAGTTTTATTAATAGGTGTTTGAGCGATAACTTATTTAATCGTTCTAGATCTCTTAAACCCAGTACTGATATTGGTGTAATTCCGGCTTGGTCTAAATCAAAAGCCGGTAAAGGTGTTGTAGTTGCAGTACTTGATGACTTTATTCAATGGAACCATCCAGATTTAATCGGTAGTCTTTACCGAGTAGGTAACGTTCAGGATAAACTCAGAGGTGAAAAACACGGTTGGGATTTTGTTGGTAACGATCCGGATACTCGAATTAATCCTCGCGAGTTATCTACGTTTCGTCCCATCTTCCAAGATAGTTTTTTGTTATCTGATGATGAACTACTGGAAAAATACGCAGACGATCCTTTTTTAGCAGAAATATCCTCAGTTAGGAAAGAACTGATTAGACATCTTACTAAAGCACAAATCGCCCAAGCTTTACGGGATCATATACGCAAAGAAGTAAGTAGTTTATTCCATGGAACTTGGGTTTCTGGAGTTATTGCTGCACGTCCTCAAGGTAAAAATGGGGTAGTTGGAGTTGCACCTAAAGCCAAATTTTTACCTGTAAAAGTTAGTAAAACAGTTTATAGTCCCACTTCTGGCTTTGAAACAATGTACCAAGTATCCCAAATTATTGAGGGAATTGGTTATGCGATCGCTAGAGGTGCGGATATTATTAACATGAGTTATGGTTCTTATTTACCAACTGCTGATGAAACAGATACCATAGTTCGAGCACAGAAAGAAAATCCCGATCTGGTATTTGTAGCTGCTGTTGGAAATGAAGGTATTGGAAGAATCGGATTTCCCGCAGCGATCGAAGATGTAATTGGGGTAGGAGGTGTCAATTTTAAAGGAAATCGTGCTTCTTATAGTAATTTTGGTAATGAATTAACTGTAGTTGCTCCCGGTGGAGATGTTTCAACTCGTTCGGTAGGGGTTAACGGTGGAATTTTGACAACTGGTGGTCAATGGGTCAATGGATTATGGCAAGGAATCGACAAACCAAGGTATTCTTGGAATACTCTCCCACTATCTCGAGGTAAATATATTTGGGTTGAGGGTACTTCTTTTGCTTCTCCCATGGTTGCGGGGGTGGTTGCGCTAATGAAGGGAGAAGATCCACAAAGAGTCCTAAGTCGAAAAGAGATTCTGGAGATTCTCAAAAGAACTTCATCTTACAGGGGATTAAAACTTTCCAATGCAGAAAAAAAATTACACCAATTATTGATGAAGCGGGGAAGGGTACCCAGATCGGTTTCAGCAGAAAAATATTTTTTTGGAAGTGGTTTAATTAATGCAGATGCTGCAGTAAGGGAAGTTCAAAATCGTTTAGTTGGAAGGACGCAAAGAACCAGGAGATATTAGATTTAGTGCAGCATTTAAGTCAACCGATACAAAAAAATCGATATCAGAGACATAATAAATGTAGGGTTTATCTTAACAAAAATACATATGCACCTTACTTATTTAGATAGCAATAGCTGGTTAATTGAAATCGGTAGCAAAAAAATACTGCTTGATCCATGGTTGGTTGGTAACTTGACTTTTAATGGTGCTGATTGGTTTTTTAAAGGTTCTAAACTCAAGGAACGACCAATACCAGAAAATATCGATCTAATTTTATTATCCCAAGGTTTGGAAGACCATGCACATACACCAACTCTCAAGGAGCTTGACCACAATATTCAAGTTGTTGGTTCTCCTAATGCAGCTAAGGTTGTGAAAGAATTAGGTTACACTCAAATTAATTCTTTGGACCATAACGAAACCTTTACTTTAGATGGAAGTATTGAGATTAAAGCTGTTCCCGGTTCTCCCATTGGTCCAACTTTAGTAGAAAATGGCTATATTCTGACCGAGTTGGAAACTGGTTTTACTCTTTACTATGAACCCCACGGATATCATTCACCTTCCTTAAAAGAATCTGCACCAATAGATGTGGTTATTACACCCCTGATTAACTTAGCTTTACCTTTGGTCGGACCTTTTATTAAGGGTCAGCAAAAGGCTTTAGAAGTTGCACAGTGGCTACAACCACAAGTTATGCTACCGACAGCAGCTGGTGGTGATGTAGAATTTGAAGGGCTATTAGTAAAATTTCTCAAAGCTGAAGGTACCGTTACAGATTTTAGATCGCTATTAGAAAAGAACAATTTAACAACTCAAGTAATCGACCCATCAGCAGGAGAACGCTTTGAAGTTGAGTTAAAGCAAAGAGTTTTGTCGGCTTAATATTTTGCTTGATTTGATATTCTGCCTGTAGTGTATCATCTTTATTGCAAATTAGTGGTTTGTCCCATTGAATATGATGGGTTAGCTTGTTCCACAAAACCTTGCAGAGACGTTGCATACAACGTCTCTACAACCCCTCAAAATTAATGTTCGTAGTAGCGCTTTAGCGCTTTAATATCAAGGCTTTACCGGGGCTAAAGCCCAACTACAAACCCGTCAAAGTTGGTGTGACACAGTACTAGTTTTGAATCGTTGGACAAATTTTTTAGAGTTCTTAGTATCAATTATTTATTCACGACAGCTTCCAAGGTTTTTACCTGCATTTTCAACTCTTCTACTGTTCGTGAATGTGATTTCTCTAATTCATAACCCAACCAAAGAAATCCACTGCTAAAAATTGTAATTATCCCAATCAACACACCTGTCAACCACTTGATTCGAGAACGAAGATGTTTGATTTCCCGACTTTTTTCTCGGTTCGCTAATTCTAATTCTAGTGTTGAGTTTGCCGTTGTTGCAGCTTCTAACTGTGCATTTTGTTGAGGAATGGTTGTAACTGGTTTCTGTACTTTCTTTTTCGAAGCCGTATTAAAAGTAACTTGTTTATAAAGCCATTTGGTGATTAAAGGAGGAAAATTTTTCAGAAACCATCGCCAAGCAAAGAAGCGGAATGCAGGCTTGGACATTCTACTGATTGGTTTTAAGATTTTTCTTAAGGGACCATAGCTAAATTTTTTATTGATTAAATTAACTGAAGCTATATCATAAAGACTATCTATTATAAGTTTTATTGTTACTTCTTCTCTATTCGACAAATTTTGTAAGAGTAAAAAAACGTCATGCATACGTTCTTTCTCTTGATTTTTTTCCGCTAATACATCCGGCAATTTTTCTGTTTTTACTAGTGATTTATGCATTATGTTTGACCGGCGGCAATTTATATTTTTAAACGGCTTATTGTGATGAAGACTTTATTCTAAACATCATCAAGTCATTTAAAACATTATTTTTTATTAATTAATATATTATTTAGCACAACAATATTATCTTACCGCTATTATTTTAATTTTATTCATAATCCTTAGTATGAATCAAGTTATATCGTTGGGATGTTTTATCGCCCAACGATAGGAGTAAAATAAACAAAATACGTTGCAAAAGTTACAGAATAATTGGAATTATTTTGCTGTAAATTTTTTACTGTTAGAAGTTATATCCTAAACCAACAGTTAGATCGAATTCTGTATCGCCTAAAAATAGCACATTTGCAGCGGTTGTAGCGGTTAATTTGGGTGTGAGTTTAAGGTCCATACCACCGGTTAGCATTAGGTCTGCATCTCCACCAGAGTTTATCGCAATTCCTCCACCTGCATAAGGTTTGATTCTACCGTTTAATTCTCCCAAGTCTCGATCGACTTTTGTTATATCTATAGTTGCAGGGATACGCAAATCCAAGTCACCATTGCTGAAAACGGCTGAAGGTCTAATGGATAAGCTTTTGGAGCGACCTAGATTTAGTAGTTTGACTTTACTAATGATCGCTGCATCTATAAAATCACTGTCTCCACCAATAACAGTTCCTAAACCTATATAGTTTTCACCTTTTGTGGAAGTTTTTTGATTACCGTTAAAAGTCTGAGCTAATTTTTGCTCTCCTGCGAAAGCAGATAAGGAAGTCGCAAGTAATGCAGAAACAGCTAAACCAACGGAAAGTAATGGATTAATAGTGAATTTCATCGTTTTATGAACAGGATTAATGAGATTATTGAAGTGCTTATTTGCGGTCTCGGAAATCTTAAAAAAGTAGAACAATAAAATATCAAATACTATTAATATCTAGCTCTAGCTGATAGTTGAAATAGAAAATGATATTTTTTTCTCAGAAATACAAGCTCTACTAATTAAAATGACTGTGGATAATAATGCTAGAAAACTGATGAAAGAGAAGTAATCAAACTGGAGGGCTTTAAAACTACTTCTTAGTAAATAGCAGATTTTGAGAGGATAAATAAAGGATAATTTGTGCTACAAACTCAAATTTAATCTTTCGATATCCAAAATTTTCTATTTTGAATAATTTACCGATTGAATTAAGAGTCGATGTTAGGAAATTCTAGGTTTATTCAGGGAAAAAACAGGGAATAGAAAACAGCTAATAGATAGCAAAAAATGTCCTAATTCAAAAACCTAGTAATATGAAACCTAATGCTACTCAAAAATGTAGATAATCTGGGAAAAGGTAAATTATAAACTTGCGCTGTGTTTGAAGAAAACTGTGTAGTGGGAACTATGATTGTCGGAGGTCGTCATCCCAGCCCTTTAATGTCAGTATATATGAGATAAATATGTGATATTTATAGAAATGTGCCAATAATTTTGGTGTCATCATATGGCGCTATGCGCAAGTAAAAAGTAAGAAGTAAAAAGTTTCTTACTTGGTTTCATAATTTACTTACGCCCTAACCTAGTTACGTGGTGCGATAAATCAGCTTTACCGATTTTATAAAGTAAATAAATGCATGCATGCAAAAATACAAGAAATCAGCAGCACCAGTAAATAATCTGGGGCTACTGACAATCGAACCGCATATTATAGCGCTATGCGCAAGTCAAAAGTCAAAAACTTATACCAATTCGATAAATCATTGCAACAGATTCTCCGGTAGAGACG
>JGI1201J43222_100213_pt1 | contig 18044 bp, 12 predicted proteins | sample MastesBC008_FD_43222 | JGI IMG/M metagenome (IMG submission 43222) | reverse complement strand
TAATTACCCCTTTTTAGAATGAGAGAGGGAAGTGTGGGAGGTGTGGGAAGTGTGGGGGGAAATCCCAAAAAATATAAAGGGTTTTTAAAAATCGGATTTGGTATAAGGAGCAATTTCTTCTATTATATTTAATTCTAATAAGTAAAATTATTATCCGCGATCGCATTATCTAACTATTATTAGGTTTTCGATCCAAGCGAGTTGCTTCTTCTATAGCTGCTTTTTCCTTTGCTCTGCGAGCATAGGGTTCTAATTTGACCAAATCCCAATTAGTTATAATGCTAATATTTTCCAGGCTAACGCCTCGCATTAACATCTCGACACACCAAGTTTGTTGAGCTTGTGCTACGTCAGGTGGTTTTCCTTCTGGAGTTAATATTTCTTCAGTCCAAACTCTCCATTGGGACTCAATTTCTGATTCTGATATTGGTAAACCATCATCGTTGAGAAACATCGCACTTTCACTATCTTTACGAATTTTCAACCATTTAGTTAATGGATTTGCAGTATAAGAGCCATAACGTTTACCCATAATCCATTGATTTACAGGGACTTGGCGCATTTGTTCGCCACTTGTTGTTACTTGTAAAAGATGTTGGCGAGTGTCTGTAATTTGATGCGATCGCTCTAAGTTGCAAATTTCTGTAGGTGACAATCCAGATCCAAACAAAACATATCCTAAAGCATAATCTTGTAATCCTGCTTTTTTGGCTTGTCGCAAAATTTGATTAACTAAATTCGCCGGTAAATCAGCTACTGTCCTAATATTTCTATCGTTCTGAGGGACCAATAATCCAGATGAAGTGTCATTTGCAGATGATATTGCTCCATGCAAAAATAATTCCACCAAGTTGTCTAGAAAATCATCGCGGTCTTCCCAAAGTCCGTGGAACTCACTTGTGAACTCGATCGCCGTATAGCCTAATATAATTCCATTTAGTAAGCTGGCTAACTTTTCTGCTGTTAAATGAGTAGTTAAATGACCCTGTTGAATTACTGAAGCTAAATATTCTGCCACATGACCGTTAGCTTCAGTTAATACTTTTCCTAAAGCACGACGATTTTCTGTAGGATATTGGTCAGCCTCACCAACTACAGATCTGACAAATTCTGGATTCTTTTCTAATGCATGCAAGCAAACACTTGCATAATCCTTGAGTGCTTGGTAAACATTTTCTGGAGGATTCGCTTTCTGGATAAGAGATTCCCCCAAATTCCCAAATACTTCTGATTCTTGAATTACAGCCAATAATAATCCGTTTTTATTACCAAAATGTCGAAATAAAGTAACTTCATTGACTTGAGCTAACTCTGCTATTTGGCGAGTGGTCGTGCTACTGACACCTCGAGATATAAATAACTCCAAAGCTGCTTGGATCAGACGTTGTCGAGTTGAATTGGTTCGAGCGCACATAGGCGATAGCTTGCTCCTGGGTTGTTAAGTTAATTTTTTTGCTATAGGCGGAAGTACCGCACTGCTCACCATCTTTATCTCTGAGGTGAATGCTAAATCTATAACAATTACGGGTCCAACCACAAGAGTTATTATAAATAAGCAAGTAGCACTTGCATAACAATTCAAATATTGTTAGCATATTTAATGTAAGTGACACTTGCTTTCATGGTTTCAGTAATCTGTTGGTTTGACAGTTTGTTGTTTTGAAGTATTTGTTTTGAAGTATAGAGAGAAAACCTCTCCCTAGTTAAATCTTAAGTTTTCACCTATCTATTCATAGGATTTTTTATGAACACAAAATTGGCGATCGCCTCTAGTGGCAGTAATTATGCTGCAATTAATCGGGTAAACGTAGCATTTTTTGCTACATTTCACCTGCTAGCACTATTGGCTCCTTGGTTTTTTTCTTGGTCTGCATTAGGTCTAACTCTATTTCTCCACTGGCTATTAGGGAGTATTGGTATTTGCTTGGGTTATCACCGTTTGTTAAGTCATCGTAGTTTTCAAGTTCCCAAATGGCTAGAATATATAATTGCAACTTTGGGAGCACTGTCCCTCCAAGGAGGACCAATTTTCTGGGTTGGGGGACATCGTCAACATCACGCTCATACTGAAGATCTGGATAAAGATCCTTACTCTGCAAAAAGAGGATTTTGGTGGAGTCATATGCAATGGATTTTGTCCCCTCGTCCAGAGTTTTTTGACTACCAAATATATAAGAATTATGCTCCCGATCTAGCACGACAAGGATTCTATCGTTGGCTAAATCGCTACTTTTTATTTTTACAAATTCCTTTAGGACTCTTACTATATGTTTTAGGTGGTTGGTCTTTTGTTGTCTATGGAATTTTTGTTCGGTCAGTTTTACTTTGGCATTCCACCTGGTTAGTTAATTCTGCTACACATATGTGGGGCTATCGCACCTTTAATCATGATGATAACGCTCGTAACTGTTGGTGGGTATCTGTTGTTACCTATGGAGAAGGATGGCATAACAATCACCATACTTTTCCTCACTTAGCTAAATCTGGCTTGCGTTGGTGGGAAATTGACATGACTTGGTGGGCGATCGGGTTATTAAAGACTTTAGGTTTAGCTAAAAAAGTTGCACTACCCGATCCATCAAAAATGCCAAATATTTAAAAGATTGGTAGGTAGTAACAAGTTTATATTGTAGGTATCTCTCTCTTGTGTCACTTTCTAATTATCGAGGACCGTTAAATAATCAACTAGATCTATCAAATTAGGTAAAGCAATGGATGTAGAGCAATTTCAACCTTTTCAGCCTACATCCAGCATTAAACCATTCCTAAGGCAAATGCTAACACTGCGTTAGCAGTGCGGGCGTATACCAATTACCAAAAAACTGTTATTATTTCATCAAATCAAAATCATTTTCAAGTGTCTGATAAACATTCATTAGCAATAAGATTAGACAATATTTACCATCTGCTTGAACTTCAGCTTAAAAGTTTAATTGTTTTGAAATAATCGTACCCTCAGCTACAGTTAAATAACTCTGAAATCGGCAAAATTGTGAATACATATCCCATAGGCTCATTCTTATTCAAGATTGTCTATGACCTAGTACATAATCAATTTTTGACTTAAGAATAAACTCCTAAAACAGTAAGCTAATTTAACTAATAATATCGGGAGCCGCATCATTTCAAATCATAATTTACCTGTCAAAAATAGGGATTGCGATTATAACTGTAGGGATTTCACAAATGCGTCCGATCGATGTAAATCATGCAGCCGTTTCATGAAACCTAGAATTATTGTCTGTAGCTTAGGACGTACTGGATATAAAGTCTTTCGATTGCTTAGACAGCAAGGAGCATTAGTTGTCGGTATACATCACAAACCAATTGCAGGAGAATGTGCTGGAGATGTGATTATCGGCGATTTACATGCAGCTAGTACCCTAAAAGCTGCAGAAATCGAAAAGGCGAATACTTTAGTAATTGCTGGTGAAGACGATGCATTGAATTTATGGATTGTGATGCAAGCGCGAGTGCTTAATCCCCGCATCCGGATTATTAATCGCTTTTTTAATACTAGTTTGGGTTCGCGTTTGGATCAAACATTACCCAATCATTTGACCATGAGTGTTGCTGGTTTAGCTGCACCTGTATTTACTTTTGCAGCTTTGGGCAATCAATTAATTGGACAATTAAAATTATTTAATCAAACTTGGCCGATTCATGAAGAATATATTCATAGATATCATCCTTGGTTGGGCAAAAAATTAAATGAATTATGGGAAGACCGTTCCCGGATGCTAATTTATTATCTCCCCGTTCAAGGTGAGATAGATTTGGTTTCAGCGGTTACTTCCGGACAGCAATTAAATGAGGGCGATCGCCTAATTGTTGGTACCCAACCCCGTATTCGTCCAACCCGCAAATCATTAATTACCAAGTTACTTAAAGTATTGACTAATCTGCGGCAGTTTCAATACCATGCTCAATCGGTAGTTATAGCTGCGATCGTGTTAATGGTTATTATTACCATTGCTACTCTTACTTATGTTTCTGCCGAACTAAATATTTCTATAGTTGATGCTTTATATTTTTCTGTAGGTATGATTACCGGTGCTGGTGGTAGTGAAAAAGTTGTAGAACAAGCTCCCAATAGTATCAAAATATTTACTGTAATAATGATGTTGATTGGAGCAGCAGCCTTTGGTATTTGGTATGCTTTGCTCAATGAATTTATTTTAGGAACTCGATTCAAACAGTTTTGGGATGCGGCTAGAGTACCCCGTCAAAATCATTATATTGTTTGCGGTTTGGGTGGTATTGGGATCAAAATCGTTCAACAATTAAATGCTAGGGGACATGAAGTAGTAGTTATTGAACCAAACATCAATAATCGCTTTGTTAATACAGCCCGTAGGCTTGGTATTCCCATAATTCAGGCTGATGCTAGTTTTCCTGAAACTCTCAAGTCGAGTAATATCGAAGATGCTGCTGGACTACTTGCTGTTACGGGTAACGATGCAACTAATGTTGAAATTGCCTTGAAAGCTAAGGGTCTGTCACCTAGAATACCCGTAATCGTCCATTATGCCGATCCAGACTTTGCTCGGATGGCGCAGGAAGTGTTTGACTTTGAAGCTGTTCTTAGCCCAGCAGAACTAGCCGCTCCAGCTTTTGCAGCAGCTGCTCTTGGCGGACGAATTATTGGTAATGGAATTACTGCTGATAGCCTTTGGGTAGCATTTTCTACTTTAATTACACCCTCCCACCCTTTTTGTGGACAAAAAGTCAGAGATGCAGCAATGAGTGCTGATTTTGTTCCCTTGTATCTGGAAACTAACCATCAAACAATTCATGGTTGGGATCTATTAGAAACTTCCCTGAGTGGTGGAGATACATTATATTTAACAATGCCAGCAAACCGACTGTACGAACTATGGCGACGCGCACCATCCCAGGTCATGGTTAATTGAATTGTGGTTAATTAAAATATGCTTAATTGAAGTAGGCTCGGCTCGAATCCAATTTAACAATCAAATTATTGCCAATTATCTATTCCCATTACCCATTACCTATTACCCATTACCCATTACCTAATCTCCAATCCCCAAATCAAACCTGCTCTGAAATAATAAAAGATTTCAAAAAACCTCTAGCTTCAGGAAAATATATCTTGCCATATTTAGATACTACAAAAGCTTGATATAAAGTTCTTTTTCTCGGGTCGATTAATATCTTCGCCCTATAAGCAAATCCATTATTACCCCGCATAATTATTTCTTTTCCAGGGTATCCATTATCACTAATTCTCTTTTGTCTAATAATTTTAGAATTGGTACTTTTAGCAATAATACTAGTTGCCCTATTTAAGTATCGGTTAACATTAGATCTGGAGGAACTACCAGAATATTTAATACTTGAAGTGAAATATCCCCGACCTGTTGCTCTGTCTTCATAGGTTACCAAGACGTAATCTTGTCCTTTGTTATTAGAGCGACGTTGTTGCTTTGGACGTCGAGGAAATTTAACAGTATAGCTACCATCACCTGAAGTATAGGAATACCAGTTTCTAAGTTGAGAATTTCTAGTTTGAGATCTAGAACGAAAATTTCTCAGCCGAGAACTTCTTAGTCGAGAATTATATGCTTGTGAACTTCTTGAGGGAGGAATTGAGTTTTGGAAGTTTCTGGGAATATTATTTAATGCTGTGAGTCTGACAGGAGAGCGATTACCGCCATTGTCGCAATTAATAACGGTTAAAGAACCATCAAGTTCTGTTCTAATCAAAAAATTATCTGGGAAATAAGTAGCAAAGCGCGAGCCAGTTTTTGTATTAATTGGATTGGAACCAAGTAAAATTAATCCGTGTGAAGAAGTATACAATTGCATATTCTGCCGAACAGTATTACTACCTCCTCTACCATCGGGAAATTTAACTAACATGTTTCCCCTACGTCCTTGCATTTGTAGTGTCGCGACATAAAGAGCAGTACCACCGGTCCATTGCAGTCGCCAATTTCCATCTATATTGTTTCTCCCCGGATCGATCAATAGTTCCTGAGAACCACAGATATTAGCTTTACGACTGTTAGAAGCAAAAACACCGTTATTTGCTCTAATTGAATTACTTCTATTTTGCGGTTCTGAAGAAGTGCTTTGGGTGTTAACTCTATTTGTGCTACGACGATTAACATTAGAATTTGCTGTAAAACTCTTTTGTGGTATTTGCGATACAACTCTTCCTGCTGCGATCGCACCAACAAGTAATCCAACTAATGGTTTCCAAGGAATTTTAACGTTTTGGTCTTGACCTTTAACAACTAAACATCTTGCAATAATGTCATGAAGCGCTTGTTTTTCTGGAGTAAAAGCCGCCATTAAATAGCCAAAAAAGAAAACTCCTGCTCCAATTAAAAATAATAAGAGTGCTAAATATTGGTAAGGCGATTCTCCTCCCCCGATATTTTGAGCCATTAATGCTACTAAGCCAGCAGCAAGCCAAATTAGAATCGAAAAAGATTTACCAAAATACCTTGCAGTAGCTTTACCAAAAGAAATTTTATTACCTTGGGCATCAGTAACCATTATTCCTAAGATTTTTTTACCAAATGTAGCCTGCAAGGGAGAACTTTCCATAATTGCAAAGTACATCCAGCCAACTACAAGTGTAAAAATGTTATAAGCAATTACTTTTGGGTTATCCCAACCATTGTTAGAATTACCCCAGGTCGGCGGTACACCAAAAGCAACAATGAATTGCAATATTAGTAGAATAATACCATCAACTAAAACTGCGACAAATCTTTTCCAAAAGCCAGCATAATTATTTGTAATAGACATTTTACTATTTTCTAATAACTAAAGAATTAGAAATTTTATCGTGCAGGGTTTGTTTTTTATCTGTAACTCCTGCCATAAAAAAACCAAAGCAAGCAGTTAAATATGAAAGAGATTTACTGATATATCTTTTGGCAGCTTGTTCGAATGTAATTCGATTTCCATTGATATCAGTAACAGCAATCCCCAATAACATTTTCCCTAAGGTTCCTTGGGTGGGAGAACTTTCCATTACTAAAGAATATATAAAGCCCAAAATTATATATTCAGCTAAAAACCTCAGCCAAAATCCCTCATTATTGTCAATTCCACTGGTAATTAAGTCAAATATTAAAGCACTAACAATTAAAATTGTTTTGTCTATAATGTCGGCAACTACTCTTCTCGAAATACCCGCATACTTAATAGGAACAGGTAAATTATTAAATGAATTATTACATGAATTGCTTGACGAATTACTAAACGAGCTATTACTAGATGAACCAGTACTAGATGAACCAGTACTAGATGAAGTATTACTGGATAAATTTTGTGCGGGTTGCTGTTTTAAAGATGGTGTTGGGGTTGGTGTTGGTTGTCGTGATGGTACTGATTTTGCTTGTGATGATGAAGTTGGGGGTACAGTAGAGTTAACATTCGTAACATTTGGTACTTGAGGTGTTCCTGGATAAACTGTCTTTGTTAATTCTTGAACTGCTTGTAATGCAGCTGATGCTGAATTATATCGCTGATTCGGATGATAGCTAATCATGCGATCCAAAACATCCGCTAGATCGCTTCTTACTTGAACTAAATGACGCCAAACAACTTCTAATGTGTTGGTATCAATATCTAATTCCAAAGGATATGTACCTGTCAGTGCTTCAATACCAATCATTCCTACGGCATAAACATCACTGCACAACATTGGATGTCCCCGTAGTTGCTCGACTGGCATATATCCTTGAGTACCTACAACTGCTGTTGTAGATGTTATCATCCCTTGAGTATTAAAAACTTTTGTGCTTACTTGTTTAACAGCGCCAAAATCAATTATTACTACTTGGTTATTTTGATAAAATAATATGTTTTCTGGCTTTAAATCGCGATGGATAACTCCGTGTTGATGTACAAAAGCTAGTATTTCTAATATTTTCTGTAATAAAAAAATAACTTGATTCTCAGACCATTTCTGACCGCGAACTATTTTTTTTCGCAAGTCATCGGCGTCAACAAATTCTTGGACGAGAAAAAATTCTTGCTGTTCTTGAAAATAAGCTAAAAGTTCGGGGATTTGGGAATGTTTTCCTAGTATTTCTAAAGTTTTTGCTTCTTTCTCAAAGGCTTGTTGCACCCATTTAAAGGTTGATTGATTCTGGGGTTTTAGTCTTTTAACAACACAAGGTCGATTGAATCTTGAGGTATCTACAGCTAAATAGGTTTCCCCAAAACCACCTTCACCTAGTTTTTTTGTAACTTGGTAATGTCCTTGAAGTATTTCCCCTACCAGACTTGCTCCTAACATAAATATGCTTACGCAGTTTTCAGGATATGAATATTATTCTGTTTTTTTTTATACTTTATTTTAGGGAGTTTGTTGACTAGCTTGTTAATTAAATCTGAGCAATAATAGTACTCCTACTACCGTGTTTTTATGTAAGTATAAAATTACAGACAGACTCTGTCGAGCTGATGTCACGAAATTCTACAAACAATTCACAATCTCAATAATTTTTTAAACGAAATACTAAGCTGTTAATATATGTTTAATATTGAGTTTATATTGAATTGACATTTAATATATACAGTAAATGTTTAAAAATTTCTGATAATTGTGTGGAAAAATTATGATAATCAAACCAAATATAATCAAATAAATCTATCAATTTTATTTTTTATTTTTTTAGCGCGGTCTTCCTGTTTTAGTTTTACTTATTTTCATTCGTTCAGTATATTGCTATAATTGTTACCACATAGCATCAACGTTTATACGGTTATTGAATTTATGCGGTCCACATAATTTATATTTTTTCCAAAGAGATACTTTATAAGCTTTATACGGGGTTATAGTAAGAAATTAATTCCGTCACAATTAGTCTGTCTTCGTTATTAATGTGATGAAATAATAGATAATTTATAGATGATTGGAAGATATAGTAAATAGCTAGCATCTTTAAATTTGATATACCCCCATTTTTTCCCTTTCTACTGAAAGCGTTTGCCTCAAAATCAGTATTTCCCTGACTTGTGATTGAAGAAGTAGAGCGAGTATAAAAGATTTATTACAGAAGTAAAAATTTAGCTAGCTTTAAGTCTTCTATGAAAATAAGTTATTTCAAACATCAGACAATCAATTCAGCACCTGTCCCCTCCAATAGCTTGCTTGATCGTGTTGCAAAAGTTTTTATCATTGCTAATAAAGAACCCACCGAACAGCTAGAAGCAGCTTTGCAAAAAGAAGGTTTTGATTATCAAATTCTCAGACAAGAACCTTTGCCGAATTTAGAACAATATTCTCGTAGTTATCTGTGTTTGATGAATCATCGTCGAGCTTGGGAAGAGGCACAAAATCAGACCAAATTGACTTTGATTATTGAAGCAGATTTTGTTCCCGTCACATGTATGGGTCAACTACCCTTACCCTTTAATCCCGAGCATTCTGATGTGGGAGTTAGTTGGATTTATACCTGTGCTTCCCAAGTATACAGTATTGATTGTGAGGGTTATGCTCAAGGCTTTTCCGTTTCTACAGTTGCTTATATTGTTACTCCCCAAGCTGCAACTTATCTATTGGAACTAGCTACAGAAATTAAGCAAAAATATGGAACCGATCAATATTCGAGTTGGGATTCGACGATCGATAAATTCCTTCGTCAACGGAACCTAAAAAATTATATTCCTTGGCGCAACTATGGGGAACATGGTGGTATACCCAATCCCGAACACCGACAAAATAATCTCAGTTCTAGCCACCGTGCAGATGTTTTATATGGAAAATTAGCATTTATGCCAATATATGCCCTAGATAAGAATCAAGGTAAATTAGAATTAATGAAAGTTAGATTAAAAGCACGCCTCAAAGGTATTGCAAGATTACTGAGTGCACGCTTTCTCAGAATCAAAGTCATTCAAGGTTCTAATGTACCGGGTCGATTGATTCGTTTTGCAGTATTTCGCCAACTTTCTTGGTTACTGTGAAGTTAATATAACAATATTGGTGCTCGAAAGCGATTCTATTTACTAATTGTTTTGACTTTATGATCGCAATCTATTCTCAAAAGAATACTACATTAATTTTGTTTAAGAGAATGTTTATAAGTAAATTATAAAGTAGGGTATGTTACGGCAAAATAAGGATTTAATCGTGTAATAATTCAAAATTTGCTGCAGCGCACCGATATAACTGCAGCAATTTTATTTTTTGTTTATAAACAACTCCCAAGTACTTAATCCTCTTTTGTCACTTTCGGCAGATAATAATCTACAACCTTCGTGTTTCAAAGTTTTCGCAATAATAGGGTATAAATGGCATTAATCTTAGTACGAACGCCAAAACTATTGTTACATCTAGAACTCAAAATAAGCTCCATGTATTTATTTCCCCAGAATAACAGAAGAGAATTAACCTTATCTTGTTTAACCTAGTATCATTAGTTTATACCTAACACCTTAAGATATTTTTCAGCACTATATTCCAAAGTAAATTGATTTAGCCAATCAGAATCTATTTGCTTTGTATTTCCAGAAAGTACTTTTAAAATAGCCTCAGCCATAGCCTTAGGGTCGCCAACTGGGGTTAATTCTCCGTATTTACCTCCCGCTAAAATCTCTTTGGGACCGCTAGGACAATCTGTGGAAATTACCGGACAACCACAAGCCATAGCTTCAATTAATACGTTACCTAAACCTTCCCATAATGAAGAAAGTACAAATGCGTTAGCCTTACTCATGTAAGCATAAGGATTATCTACAAAACCCTCCATGTAAACATCTTTTTCTAAGCCTAATTCAGAAATTAAATTTTTTAGATTATATTTTTCCGATCCATCTCCCAAAATTACTAACCGACAACGACGCATTTTTCGTACTAGAGCAAATGCACGTAATAAAGTCGGATAATCTTTTTGGGGTTTTAACCTTCCGACAGCAAGAATAACTGGTGGTTCTCCCGGTTGAAACCATGGGTGATGAACCGCTTCTTTGGCTCTTATAAAAGTTTCAGAAGTTAAAACCGGATTATAAATTAAATCAATACGTTCCCGAGGTAAGTGGGTAACATTGGCTAAATCTTCAGCGACTCCTTCAGAAACAGCCACAATATTATCCGCAAAAGGGTAAAAAAGTCTTGCTGCGAAGGGTGTCAAACGTACTGATAGTCTGGGAATACGTTTTGCTTCTACAGAAATAGTATTACGTTCTGATACTATAATTCGCGTTGAAACCCTAGCAATATGCTTCGCTAGAATGGCTATTTCACAAGGATAGTGTAAAGCAGCTAATAAGCTTGCAGGCTTTTCAAATCGCAGATATTTAGCTAACTTTAAGGGAATGCTAAACTTAGATTGACCTTGTAAGTCTATAAGTCGAATATCTGGTGGTAATTGCTTTAAAAGAGGACCTTCTGCTCTTGCAAGGACCATATCAACTTTTAGATTTTGTTGTAAAAAAAACTGAGCTAAATTTAAGCATACTCGTTCGGCTCCACCACCGTTAAGGGTACGTAGAAAAATTGCAATGTCGGGAGAATTTTTCAAGATTGTGTTATTCATAATTGATTCTCCATAATCACAAAATAGCAATATATTATACTTTTCTTGTCCTAGTAATTTCTGAGGGTTAAGGTGGCAATTGCAAAAACTACTAATGCTGAAAATAACCACTATAACCGTTAATTGACCTTTGATGGTAATAATCTGATGGTAATACACCGGTTTCCTTTAATGTTGCTACACTTAGAACGCGGCAAGCCGAATGTTTATAGAAGGAAACAACGAACACGAGATCCCGCGCCGCCAACAGGCGTCATCCAACCTAGCCACCCCACAGGGTGGAAATGCTGACCAAGACAGGGAAGAGGAAACGGGGAACAGATTCAAAGAATTGATGTGTAGTGGTGTTTTTTGCAATTGCTAAATAGATTACTTTAAAGAAACGTTTTCTCGTCTTTGAAGCTTCTTAAGAAAACATTCCAGTTTGACTTTACTTCTCTTAGTCTCAGTGTAGGAATGTTAAATTATTCAATACAGTTAGAATTGATTCTTATAATAAAAAAGCTACATTAAGGATAGATATGAAGTTTGGTTATCTACTACCTGCAATGCTCTTCGCTGTGTTCAATGTAATGCAATCATATCGATTTGTAGTGGCATTAGAACCAACAGAAGTTAATGCGATCGCTCAAAAAATTACAGTTCGTATTAGCGGTCCTGAAGCTGGTAGTGGAATAATAGTTAACAAGGAAGGTAACACTTATACTGTCCTGACTAATTGGCATGTAGTAGATACCACAGGAATTTACAGGATCCAAACCCAAAATGGGGCATCTTACCGAATTAACTCTAGCGAAATCAAACGCTTACCAAATGTAGATTTAGCTTTTTTCCAATTTCAGAGCAACCGAAATCACCAACCTGCGAATATGGTCCCTGATTCTGGCAAGGTAACGGAAGGAACAACAGTTTATGCTGCTGGTTGGTTAGATCCCGATGCTATTTGTCCCCAACGTTGCTTCCAATCCCGACCTGGAACTCTTTCCGTACGTTTACCTAATGCAAAAGATGGCTATGGTTGGATATATACCAATATTATTAAGCCAGGGATGAGTGGTGGTCCCGTACTGGATGCAAAAGGACGATTAGTGGGGATTAATGGACGAGGTATAAGGGATCCAAGAACTGGTACAACAGATTTTTTTGCAATTCCCATTAATACCTACAATACCTATGTAAAACCTAGCTCAACAACCCCGGTTTCAACAATAAGTCCTACTCCGTCTCCGACTCCAACAATTACAACTTCCCCAAAAGTTAGATATTTTACTCAACCACCGCGTTTGACTTACGCAGTTGCCACCCATGATAACATCAGGGAATGGGCAGTAACATATTATTTCACTGTTAAGCTACCAGAGAACGCTGGAACACCATTGCAAAAAATCACAATTGAGCAACGCAAAGGCTTAGAATACATTCGCTTTAATCTCAAAAAGAGTTTTGTCTTTGAAGGGACGCGTTCAAAAAAAGGAAAGAGGCTGCAACTCAAAGATATAACTAGCGATAAAAAAGCAAAAACAGTATCACTAGTATTCGATCCAGCAGTTGCACCTGGTAAAACTATCACAGTTGACCTACAAGCAAGACAAAACCCTACATCGGAAGGAATTTATCTTTTCGGAGTCACAGCGTTTCCCGTAGGTGAAAAATCTCGCGGTCAGTTTCTTGGTTTTGGACGTTTACATTTCTACAGTGGTACCTAATCTCTCCTGTTAGCGCCTAGCGACAGCGTACCGGTTTGGACGCGTCTAAAGACGAATGCACGCGTCTGACGACGTTAGCGCAGCAATGCCGTAAGGCTTAACCGCTCTTAGCGCAGCTATAGGTATTGCGTGACCGCAGGTCATATTCTGTCTCCTGACTTATGATATTTTTTAAACAGTTTTCATCCACTCAATACATTCTTGTAGTTGTTGCTGCATAGTATTAAAATCTGCATGGTGGCGACGACCATGTCCCGGTAAAACCCATTCAAAAGAGTACTGAGTTAATTTAGTCATAGACTTGGCTAATTCCGACCAAGAATACCAACAAGCGCGACGGAAAGCAATTAGTTGTTTAAGGGAATCTGACCATGCTAGATGATCGCCAGTAAAAAGAAACTTGTTTTTATAAAGTAATATTGTATGTCCCTTAGTGTGACCGGGAACGGGAATAATTAAAACTTCAGGTGTGAGTTGAAATGGTTCCAAACCTGTGAGTTTAATTTCCACATCGCGAGTATTATGGGAGATCTCGTCTTCATGAAGAATGCGTTGACAGTTAAAATGTGAAGCAAATTTATCATGATCTGCAACATCATCACGGTGAGTCATGTACATATAGCTAACTCCCCCCATCTGTTCCAAACGCTTGACTAGTGGAGGTGCAAACCGAGGGGAATCTACTAAAATATTACCTTCTGGCATTTGAATAAGATAACTTGCAGCACCAAAAGATTTTTCCGAATGGTAACCACAATGATAAATATTTTCTGCAACGAGAATTGGAAAAGTTAACTGAGCATCTTTAATATCTAGGGGTTTCTCAACAGTACCAATAGAACTAGTTGGACAGGCTAAAAGTGCTTGTAGTGCACCCAATCTTTTTGGTTCACTATTCGGTTGATTGTAAACTGTGGATTGTTCGTCAGTACGATTAAAGATATCAGGAGCCATCCAGCGACATGTATCACAGTCTATACAAGTTGTGTCTACGTAAAAATCGCCTTTTGTATTTTGCGGATGACGTAGATTTAAATTAGCCATGTGTGTGCTCTCTCTTACCCTGTTACTTTTTAGGTAGATGATGAATTTAGTATATACGAAGTCGGTATGACTACGATAAAAAAATTTAGAAGTATTCGTGAGGGTTACTAGCCCTCACAAATACGATAGGTATTTAAGCGCACATAACATAATTGGTGCTTCTATGGGCTATACAGCACATTTCAGGTTGATGAGATACATTTACATGGGTAGTAATAACTTTACCAAAAGAGTTTGAGGATATGATTTTGTATCTTATTTAATTTTTAATTGCAAAGTGCCATATCATACTTGGCGTTGAATAGAAAACTGAAGCCAATCCCCGACAAATGTATTCCTGAGGTGATGCCGGAAAGAAAGGCTACAATATTGATATATAGCAACCCTCTGCAGACTTGCTAATATCCCTTAATTAACCTTATCCAAAAATCAAAATATAAATTGATTTGGATCTTCTAAATTAAGTTCTTCAGGGGAAACTCCTTCCACAATTGCGATTAACTCAGGTGTTGAACCATCATTTAAAAATATTGCTGTTCCGGGTGGTAAATTATCAGGAGATGTACCCAAGGAATAATTACTTGCTTCCCCTACTAGTTGAATTTTGTCTTTAGTTTTCCCTTCAAGCTCGAAATCTGCGATCGCAGCATAATCGTCAGTTCCAGCAGTATTAGGATCGCCGTCATTATAGAAGACAGTCTCGATCGCATTTCGTAATAGTTGTCCTAACACAAAGACATCATTACCAGCATTACCAATCAATACATCTATTTCACCAAAACCAGGTTGGGGACTTAAAGTAGTAGTTCCACTCAAAGTGTCGTCACCATCACCACCCGAGACAAAATCATTACCCGAACCACCATTAACTCGGTCGTCACCGCGATCGCCAAAAACTAAATCGTTCCCTGCTGCACCGAAAACTTGGTCGTCATTTGCACCACCACTAACCAAGTCATTACCCATGCTACCACTAAGAATATCTTTACCCTTGTCACCGAAAACTTGATCGTTTCCTGGACCACCGTTAACTTTATCGTCCCCTGCTCCACCCCTGAGAACATCATCTCCGATTCCCGTGACGTCATCTACATCACCGAACAATAAATCATTCCCCTTACCCCCATTGACAACATCATTACCATTTTCCCCAATTAAAATATCAGGTTTAGCACCACCATAGAGAGAATCATTACCATCTCCCCCTCTAATAAAATCAGTTCCACCTTCTCCTTCTATGCGATCGTCACCACTTCCACCGAAAACGTTATCCTCTCCACTCCCAGCTTTAACTGTGTCGTTACCATCACCAGCACTGACGACATCATCATTACCCTCTAATGCATTGATGAAATCATCTTCTGGAGTACCAAAAAGTAGATCGTTATCTTTTGTACCGAAAATATCTGCCATATTTATCTGAACCCCCCAATATCCAAAACAGATTGATGCCAAGTCTACGAAAAAAACAATTAAGAACTTTTGTTATAGCGATCCTAAACGATTTTGAGTAATTAGATGCCAAAAAGATGCTGTAAGCTGTTAATTATCCTTTTTTAACAAAACGTTGAGTTCGAATTTCAAGTTCAAACTTTAAAATTATTACCTAAAATATTCTGAAATAATATTTTGACCAAAATGTGTGGTGAGGGTTTCAACTAGGACTAAAGGTACGGGAATACCTGTTTGTAAACGTTCTTCGCGGGTAATTACTTCTAACTCACCGGGATAATAAATCGGTTCCTCTGCTTGGATTCGTGGAGTTGCTTTTAGAGAGCTGATTGCTTTTTGCACTTCTTGTTCAAACTGTTTTCTATCGGTCCATGCTGCGACATCTAGTACCCACAATAAATGACCAGTACCGTTTGCTGCATCATGAATTGCTTTATTTTTAAACATCGCAGTTGTAGTTCCTAATAAGGGTCCGCATAATAAATCTGAGATGAATGCTAAGCCGGAACCTTTATAAGAAGCTGGTATATTAACTGCTACTTCCCAGGGATTATTCGTTGGTTTACCTTCTGCTGTTATCCCCCATCCCAAAGGAATTTCTAAATCTTGGTAAGCAAAATGTTTTACCTTTCCTCCACTTACCGCACCTGCAGCCATATCGATAATTACGGGTTTATTTGTACCTGTGGGAATACCCCAAGAAATGGCGTTATTACCTAACTTCGCGACCTTTCCACCAAAGGGTGCTAAATCCACAGCATTGGTATCTGTAGTTGCAAAACCAATCATTCCGGCTTCGGTAGCCATGCGGGTGTAGTATCCGGCGACACCAAAGTGATTGCTGTTAGTAACGCCAACAACTGCAATTCCTGTTTTACTTGCTGCTTCGATCGCCATTTCCATTGCAAACTTAGCTGCATATTGTCCTGGTGCTGCATCTGCATCTATGCGAATCAAACTAGGACGTTGGGAAATTATTTTGATTTGTGGTTTGGGGTTAATTCGTCCGCTTTTTAAACTTTTATCGTAACCAATTATTTGCTGTAAACCGTGGGAATCAATTCCACATAAATTTGCTTCTACTAAATGAATAATTAATGCTGTTTGGGCTTCTGATGATAAAAAATGGGATTTGAGTACTTTTGAGAGGAATTCGAGTAAGGTTGGCGATCGCACTGATAGGGTTTGCATAATCAGCTAAAACTTAGTACTAGTACCGCTATGCGGAAGTCAAAAGTTAAAATAGTTTTGCTAACAAAAGTCAACAGTAAGAAATACTGTTTCTTCTAGCTTTGACCTTTTATGAATTAGTATTTTATTTCCGCTGCGATTTACTAGTAGTCTACCCTTCAGGAAACATATTTCAAAATCCTTATAAAGTAATTTGAATTCTCCCTCGTGGCGCTCTTAACTTTCAATTTCCGATTCAAAAGGTTTATAAATATCAATGGTTTTATAATTCACTTCCCATTGTGTATTTATATCAATATTTGTATTGCTGCCTGCATCAATTTTCTTTTCGTTTTCTTTCTTGAACTGGGATGTGGTTTTTTGCTGTACAAAACGCTTAGTTTCTACTTCCCAACCGGATATTCCTTGAGATAAAGGCGTTAATTCTTGTAATATTTTTGATTCAATTTTTACAGTAAATGGTATAGATTCAGTGCCCCAAACGCTCGCTGTAACTTCGGCTTTTTCGGGAAAAACTTCTAAACGCAATACTAAAGGTATATCGCTCAAATTCCTTACAATTAAATCTTTATAGCCATAAGCTACAGTTGCATCTTGACCCAAGGTAAAAAAGCGTTTTTCTCCGTGAGCATCAATGCTGTGGTTATAGCGTTCTAGCACTTGAAAATTAGCCCAAAGTAAAGCATTAAATAGGGTTGTAGAAATCTGACATAACCCACCACCAACATCATGAGTTAGTTTACCTCTGAGTAACATGGGTCCAGAACGAAAACCATTTTTTATTATGGGACGAGGGACGCGATTCCAAAAACCGAAAATTTGCTTTGGTTGGATAATCAATCCATTTATTTGATCTGCAGCTAGCTGCATATTATAGATACGATTTTCGTTTATATCGGCTGATCCAGAACGTTGTTTGATGGGAGTAGTGAACCCACTCCATTGATATGGATAGTTATAAAGTTCTGTATAATTTTGCTTGTTTGCATAGTAAAAAGGATAGCCATGTAAAAGATTTTCTCCAGATTTGCGAAGATGACGGATGTAAGCTTTCAGGCTTTGTAAGGATTTTCGCATAATTGTGTTTAAATAGACTTTTTAGAATAGTGATATTACTTGTTTTTTT
>JGI1201J43222_100212_pt1 | contig 18226 bp, 13 predicted proteins | sample MastesBC008_FD_43222 | JGI IMG/M metagenome (IMG submission 43222) | reverse complement strand
ATTGCTTTTGCTTATGGTTATGATATTTTCCCCGATCTGGAAATTATATTTTGTGTTTTGTAGACCATTAAAGAGGCGTGAAGTTTCTCGTCTCTACAGTAGGGATGAGTGTATTTATGATGCACTCCTTATATTACCTGGGTTAGGGGAGCGGTGAAAATACGTAACCCAACCCTTTCTTTCGTCTGAGACTTGCTACAAGTATCAATTGTTTCCTGAAAACATAAAATAGCAGCCAGCGATCGTGAACTAAAAGAAAAATTAATTTCCCAATCGCTAATCCCCAATGCCCAGTCGCCAGTCGCCAGTCGCCAATCCCAATTAAAATTAATCTAACTAACACTTGTAAGATATTAATCTAACCGTGCTGCAGCCAGATTTATTAGGCTTAGAAATTTCTAAAGGGGAATTAAGACACTTAAGTGGATTTGACCCCGATGATATTTTTCGACCTTCTATTTTTAAAAATCGCCAAAAGCGACTGAATTTTTTTATTAATGAATTAATTGTGGCGCTAGCCCTAACTCCAATAGTTATTGGATTTATTTATGCATTTATTATTTTACCAATAATTGGTTCTTCCATTAAACTAGCAATTCTATTGTTAATCGTTGTTCCCACACTAGTTTTTCTTGGAAGATGGTTGTGGCGACGCAAGGTTTCTCCACAAAGTCTGGCAAAACTTTTAGATGAAGTTGATGAATATCATAAACTAATCGAAGCCATAGATATTAACGACCAATTAGCAAGTTCGGGAAATTTACAAAGTAATCTCGAAGACCGAGAAAAAGTAATCGCCGCTTTAAAATTAATCAGAGAAGATTTAGTTCGGGCTTTGAAAACAGAGCGAATTTTACGGGATAATAAAAAGTTAATTGCTCAGAAGCATGAATTATTAATTGATAATTTATCTAATCTGCAAGCCTTACAAGCTAGTTCAGAAGCCAGCGAATACGCTCAACTTTTGAATCAATCTTTGCAGATAGCTCTTGACGTGCAAGACCAAATTAGAAAATTACGAAAAATGTAAGCGGGAAGTTTCCGTGGAGTCAATCTCCATAAATTAATCTGTTTCGAAGAAGATGAATTCTTCGAAAAGCCAATCTTTTTCGAAAACCCCATCTTTTTAGAATTGCAGTCGCGCCGTTAACTCTTAGCCGTTGACTTTAACATGAATTCCAAACCAAAAATAATTGTTTTAGATGACGATCCCACAGGTTCGCAAACAGTTCATAGTTGTTTGTTGCTGATGCGTTGGGATGTGGAAACTTTATGTCGGGGACTCAGGGATGATGCGCCAATTTTCTTTATTTTAACCAATACAAGGTCTTTGACCCCAGAACAAGCAGCCTCTGTAACTAAAGAAGTTTGTCAAAATTTAAAACAAGCATTGGAAGAAACCCAAACTAAAGATTTTCTGGTAGTTAGTCGCTCTGATTCAACGTTGCGGGGACATTATCCCATCGAAACTGACGCGATCGCTGAAGAATTAGGATCCTTTGACGCTCATTTTCTAGTACCAGCTTTTTTTGAAGGCGGGCGGGTAACTCGTGATAGCATACATTATTTAATCATTGATGGCGTTCCCACACCAGTGCATGAGACTGAATTTGCCCGAGATTCTGTATTTGGCTATCACTATAGCTATCTACCAAAATATGTCGAAGAAAAAACCGCTGGAAAAATTAATTCAGACTCAGTAGAAAGATTTTTATTAGAAGATATTCGTACTGGAAGTCTGGAACGCTTGATGAGTTTAAGCGACAATCAATGTGCTGTAGTTGATGGTGAAACCCAAGCCGATCTGAATTTATTTGCTCGAGATTTGCTCAGTGCTGCAAGTCAAGGAAAACGTTTTTTGTTCCGTTCGGCAGCAAGTATCTTGACAGCATTAGCCGCTTTACCTTCCCAACCAACCGCTCCTGAAAATATGTCTGATTACGTCAGAGATGGTAATCCAGGAGCTGTAATTGTTGGTTCACATGTAAAAAAGACAACTCAACAATTAGAAGTACTGTTGCAAACTGCTGGCACTGCCGGTATAGAAGTGAATGTATCCCGCTTAGCTAATGATGCTGGTAATACATCTGCTAAACTGCTAAGCGAAATTCTCGAAAAAGTTAACGCAGCATATCAATCTGGAAAAACACCAGTAGTATATACTAGCCGCGAAGAACTTACTTTTGAGGATGTCACAACAAGGTTGCAATTTGGAGAAAAAGTTTCCAACTTGTTAATGGATATTGTTCGCGGTTTACCATCTGATATAGGATTTTTAATCAGCAAAGGGGGAATTACTTCTAATGATGTACTTAGCAAAGGTTTAAATTTGACTTGGGCGCGCTTGCTCGGTCAAATTTTACCTGGTTGTTCAATAATTTTGACAACTGCGGAGCATCCTCAGTTTCCGAATTTACCTGTAGTACTTTTCCCAGGTAATGTTGGTGATGCTGATGCTCTAAGCCTGACTTATAGAAGACTCAGGAAACCAAATACCTAGGAAATAAAAAACTTAGGAAACCAAAACTCAGAGTCAATTAGTGTAAATATTTTAACTAAAAAGTCATTATAGTTGCTCTGGGATAATCGATCGTCCTTCATAATTACTAGGTTACTACCTCTGTTTTGGCTGGTGTTGCATGACTTCCGATTCCGTCATTCCCGATTTAGATTCTAATTCTGCCATCCCTGATGTAGAGTCACAATCTGATGTGTCTGATATAAAGCCAAAATCAAAAGCTGCTGTTGATGGAGAATCAAAATCCACTGTTTCTAGTCTCGAGTTAAAAGCTAACAACACAGATGTTAAATCTTCCAGTCCCAGGCTAAAACCTGAAACTTCTGAAGATGAATCAAAATCTAATGAATCAAAATCTAATAACTCGAAACCCACTAACGCCATCTCTGAATCTCAAGAAGGCGAAATAGATACTGAGACTAACAGTATACAACTATACGATACAGCACTGCAAGAGAACAGTCTGAGAAACGATGTCCAAGTTCAGTTTAAAACTGAAGGTGGAAGACTGTTACTAATTTTGCCTACCCAATCAGAACTCAGTAATGCGGAACATCATTGGTTAGAAATTTGGCAACAAATTAAGGTGCGATTGAATGCCAGCTATCGCTTACGAACGCCAAATACCAACTTACATCTGGTAGCAGGCGATCGCCTTTTAGATGGCAGACAACTACAACAGTTAGCAGAGACTTTAAGTGAATTCCAAATCCAACTAAAATCAGTATCTACTAATCGTCGTCAAACAGCAATTGCTGCAGTTTCTGCAGGTTATTCGGTGGAACAAATGCAAGCACCCAAGGCTTTAAGTTCCGAGCCGAAACATGCAACTGCTCCAGGTGCTGCACTCTATATGCAGATGACAGTCCGTTCTGGAATTGAAATTCGTCATCCTGGAACAATAGTTGTTTTGGGTGATGTCAACCCAGGAGGGATTGTAATTGCTGATGGCGATATTTTAGTTTGGGGTCGTTTACGTGGTATTGCTCATGCTGGGGCTAAGGGTAACCGCGAATGCCAAATTATGGCACTGCAAATGGAACCAACCCAGTTAAGAATTGCAGATGCTGTAGCCAGAGCGCCAGAAAAATCTCTGACGCAATTTTATCCAGAAGTGGCTTACGTCACCCTAGAAGGAATACGTGTAGCTAGGGCTACTGATTTTACCAGGACGCAGTTACCCAAAACCGATTTGGAGCTGTAAATCTTTTATTCTATATATTGCTAATTCCTCATCGAGCGTGCTCATATCATGACCCGTATTATTGTCATTACCTCCGGTAAAGGAGGGGTAGGTAAAACGACTGTTACAGCCAATCTGGGTATGGCGTTAGCCAAAATCGGAAGTCAAGTTGCTTTAGTTGATGCTGATTTTGGTTTGCGTAATTTAGATTTGTTGTTAGGTTTGGAAAACCGCATCGTTTACACGGCTGTGGAAGTTTTAGCTAGAGAATGTCGTTTGGAGCAAGCTCTAGTCAAAGATAAACGACAACCAAATTTAGTTCTACTTCCAGCATCTCAAAATCGTACTAAAGATGCAGTTTCTCCCGAACAAATGAAATTACTTGTCAATGCTCTAGCACAAAGATATAAATATGTTTTAATTGATAGTCCTGCAGGCATTGAAAATGGTTTTAAAAATGCAACTGCTCCTGCAAAAGAGGCCTTAATTGTAACAACTCCAGAAATTGCAGCCGTTCGCGATGCTGACAGGGTAGTTGGGTTATTAGAAGCACAAGGTATTAAGCGTATCCACTTAATCGTAAATCGGATCAGACCCGCAATGGTACGAGTCGATGATATGATGTCAGTGGAGGACGTTCAGGAACTTTTAGCGATTCCACTAATTGGAATTATCCCTGACGATGAACGTGTAATCGTTTCAACCAACCGCGGTGAACCATTAGTGTTATCATCAGAGAATTCTTCTTTAGCTACTGTAGCTTTTGAAAATATTGCCCGCAGATTGGAAGGAGAAACGGTTGAATTTCTCGATCTTGATTCACCCAACGACAACATCTTCTCCCGTCTCCGAAGATTGTTGTGGACAAAGATACTGTAATATTTAAACACTTGTGCTCAAGCACTAATGGCTACAATGATTCTCGAACTTCTTGAACGACTTCTGTTTCGCACTAGTGGAAACAGTCGCGATCATGTCAAACGTCGCCTACAATTGGTGATTGCTCACGATCGCGCCGATTTAAGTCCTGAAATGTTAAACCAAATGCGGCAAGAAATCCTACAAATTGTTTGTCGCTATGTGGAAGTAGAGTCGGATGGTTTGGAATTTTCGTTAGAAAGTAATGATCGCACTTCTGCTTTAATTGCTAACGTACCGATACGCAGAGTTAAGGAAGCTGATAGCCAGGTTAATAGCCAGGGTAATACTAGCGAAGCTTCCCAATAACTTTTCTAATTAGTACTTGTATTTTTCCCTGTGTTGAAATTATCACAATGTAACTTTAATTAACAAATCAAAGTTAGGCAGCATATCAAATTTAGAGAAAATTTTAGGGATGTTGCAATGCAAAATCTCGGTAGAAACTGATGAATAATATTACTCATGAGTTGAAATATAGCACTACGTAACAAGGCTAGAAGATTAGTAAATTCTGTTTGTCTTACAGCTACGCTACCTTATGGATCCGCTAACGTCGTAGAGACGCTAAAAGCTATCATTTGTAAGCTTTTATTGGTGTCTAGCGTTAGAAGCATCTACGATGTTAGTGATAGCGTGACGTTAGTTATATGGCTTTGTCATGTTCTAACCGCAGTGTAGGTATTGCGTGACTGCAGGTCATATTTGATTTTGCTGAGCTACCTATAGCTATAGCTGCGCTACCTATAGCTGCGCTACCTACGGATCCGGAGCCGCTACCTACGGATCCGGAGCCGTTACGCTTTGCTAGCCGCTAAGCGCTAATATAGTCAGATGCGTGCAATCTACCAAGCTACCGCTAAGGTTTAACATCCGGCTCTGACGCGGTCACTTTTGACTTTTTACTTGCGCGTAGCTCTATACCCATAAAAAAATACCCGTTATTGCTGTTTGTTAAGCATAACGGGAAATTATTGATATTTAATATTTATCAACTCTTTTATCTGTAAGCGACCTCTGACTGATCCCAAACATCGGAAACTTTACTACCAAATGTAATTGGTTGGTCTAATTTTTCTGCTGCAAATGTTTGACCATCATTGGATACTGCAACTAAAGGCCATTCCTCTTCACCTAGTTCGCCAGTGCGGAAGAGAACATTATCAGGTTGAGATTGACTCCAACCCAACATCACTGCTACTTGCTCGTGGGAATCTCTTTTATTTTCTGGAGATATTTCGTCAACGTTATTTTTTTGTCGGTTCCAGATAACTGCACTATCTGAACCGTCTGATGTTTGAAATTTAGATACAAAAGAACGAGCTAAGAAGCGATCGCCTTGTTTCGACCAACTCACAGGAACTAACACCCCTAAAGTTCCCTGACCATTTCGGTCTGCTTGGTCATGCTTAACTTTCAGTAAGACATCTGTATTACGAGAAGTTGAAGATATTACCCGTAACTGTTTTGTTTTTCTATCTTCAATAAATAAAACGCTGCTCACACGACTTTTATGTAGTTCGGGCTCAGCCTCTAGCTGTACTCGGCTGTAAACAGCATATCTACCATCTGGAGAAACCACAGGTACACTGCGGTAGTAACGAACTCCTGAACCACCTTTAGCGCTCATTTTCTGTTGAGTATCCATAATCCATTTCCAAGGAATGGGATGGGGACTTGCTAATGGATCTTGTTGTTGTGCTGCTAAGCTTTCTGGGTCTGGCTCCTCTTGAACTGGTATCTGCTTGATTTCAGACTCTACAGCTTTTGCCCAAGGAGCAACCGAATCTCCATCTAAAGATTCAACTCTTACTAAAGTTTGCACCTTGTGTGATTTTAAGCGAGCAACTAGCTTGCGGTCACTAGGAATTTCCTTGCTTGACCAGGAAGCTGCATTTGCATTGGTTGATGGCGCTAATTCAACAGCCGCTAATAATTCATTGTCAGTTGTGTCTTCCGTTTGGTCACTATTTTCAGCTTCTGACAAAAAATCAATAGCATCCGCCTGAATAAGTCTTGGTTTACCAACCGCAGCAATAGAAATTGGTACTGAATTAAATTGATTAAATGTGGAGTCAATTTGGGAAACTAAACGATCTCGATTAAGATCGGTATCCCCAGAAACAAGTGTAGATATTAACTCAGGTTCTAAATTTTCTCTGTCTGAGTGAATACTACTAGCCAGCTGTGATTGTTTTGCAGAACTAGAACTACCTGATGCAGCAACTAGTGGAGCAATAAAAACGACAACTAGAACATATTTTAAGAACGGTTGCACGCGGAACCATCCTGATAATAAAAGGGATTTAAGCATCTAACTTTGACTCTCTAAAAGGGGTTGCGGTGTGAGGTTCAAGACTTAGGGGGGGACCACAGGGAACACTACAAATACTTGTATAACAAAGAACTTAGATATTTATAGCTATAGTTTACTCAATTTACATAAATTTCGCACATTTCTGGAAAATCATGTATCATGAACTACTGCATGTCAGGTTACGATGCTGATAAAAAACCAATCTCCCAGTATCGTCGGAATACTAACAATTTGATAATTCTTGCGTTGCAGAAGTTTTGCCCCCCAACAAAACTAGGACTTGCACCTTTATCAACATAATGTCCAATTATCGATACTTGAAGATTCCTATCCTCCCGATACCCCCGATTTATTGGAGGATTTGTGTAAATCCTTAAACTTAACTGATGGGTCAGAAAAGTTTGATTTCTATTAAGTCTTTATTTATTACGAACATCTAGTTGGATTTTCAAATATAGCAAACAACTAGTGAAGTTGAACGCTGGAATTGGATCTGATTGCTGAAAGTAAAATCTATTTATTTATGGAATTACCAGGTTCGCAGAACAAATGTTTGGTAAGAGCACCAGCTGATTTGAGTTATAGAAAATACAAAGCCTGGTCGCGCTTAAGATTTCCTGAAATATCACTTTGAAAATTGTCACTTGCTATTTAACTCAAAATAGCTTTCACAAGGGGAAAAACCGATTCACGTGTCTAATCGCGAAACCGAACCAAGCTCAAGTACGATATTTCTACTTAGCGACAGACTCTGACCATCTTATAACCTTGATGTATATACAACGAATATAATTAGGTTATTTCCTTATCAAGAGTAGATGCATTAGAAGCTTATATTTAATTTTTGCTTCTCCCCCGTAATCATATCAAAATATGCTTTGTTCGGCAATAACGAAACTAAATCTTTATTTACTTCACAAAGTAGTTTTAAATGGAATATTTTATAGGCTAGAAAAATATATATTTCGTAAAAGTGACTATATAATTACTTAGTATCTGCTGCTATTAACAGCTTTTTTAAATAATTTTTTCTTAAAACTGTTATTTCTTAGAGATGTTATTCCTTAGAATGTTTAAACAATGTAATACATGAGTAACAATTGAAACAGATATGTTTCGATTTAAATGATTGTGATGACGACTTATGTGAAGTATTTTATTTATTAATATTTGATTTGATTCATCAGGCTTGAGTTACAAAAGCTTTACTTAACAAAGGTTTAGTTTTTCTAAGACATAAAACTATATTTGATTTGTTTTACTTGGTTTGTTCTACTTACTTTGCTCTACATTTAATTGCTAATTTTGTGGTTACAGGGCATAATAATCTTTCATTTTGTGTTTATTTTCATCCTATATTTATATTTTTCCTGATTTTCTAATCTATTGGTGAATTAAATACTTTAATTAGGCAAGACTAGTAATCGCTTGAAAAATACTTTACAAAGGTAGTGATAAATTTCACTTTAATTTTTATTTATATGACTATGTAGACTTTAAATGAGTTATGAGTTTATATAACTACGACTTTGTAGCGTTATAAAAAAGTATTTTTCAAAAATTACATTTCCTAATTGTACTATTGACTATTAGCTATTTATCCCTAATGATTAACTATTAATTATTTAGTTTTCATGAAGATGAGAGTAGTATTTTTTGGTACTCCTGACTTTGCCGTACCAACGCTGTTAAATTTGTTAGATAGATCGGAATTTGAAGTTTTAGCAGTTGTCACCCAACCTGACAAACGTCGTCACAGAGGTAATAAAGTAACCCCTTCACCAGTAAAAGAAGTTGCCTGTGCTCATAGTCTAACTGTACTGCAACCCCAAAAAATCAAAAAAGATCCTGAAGTTTTAGAGCTACTCCGTCAGTTTGAAGCCGATATATTTGTGGTAGTTGCTTATGGACAAATTCTATCTCAAGAAATATTAGATATACCTGCACAGGGTTGTATTAACGTACATGGGTCGATACTACCAAAATATCGTGGGGCTGCACCGATCCAATGGTCTTTGTACAATGGCGAGTCAGAAACTGGTATTACTACCATGCTAATGGATGCTGGGATGGACACCGGAGGCATGCTCATGAAAGCTACAACACCAATCGGTTTGCTTGACAATACACAGGATTTAGCACAAAAACTGGCTGCGAGTGGTGCGGATTTATTAGTAGAAACTCTGTTAAAACTGGAAAAGAAAGAAATTCAAGCAATAGATCAAAACGATTCTGAAGCAACCTATGCACCTTTAATAAAGAAAGAAGATTACCAGTTAGATTGGTCAGTGGGTGCTTTGCAATTGCACAATCAGATCCGGGCTTTTTACCCCAATTGCAACACTATTTTTCGCGAACAGCCACTTAAAGTTACTGCTACAATTCCTTTTTGTACTAATTTTGATGGTGAAGTTCCATCTGAAATGGAAGAAATTCAGCAGAAGTTACCTAAGTTACCGGAAGTATCCCCTAAACCGGGGGAAGTATTCAGCATCATAAAAGGAAAAGGTCCAGTAGTACAGACCGGTGATGGTTTATTGCTTTTATATCAGGTTCAACTTCCGGGTAAACGACCCCAATCTGGATGGGATTTTGTTAATGGTTGTCGCTTAAAGGTCGGAGAAATTTTAGGACCCAACTCCTAGAGGTTTTAATTTTCAAAGGTTTTAATTTTAATTCCATTGGAATAATTCAGGTTGATATATCCCAGGGAAGAGAAGTAGGAGACATTTTACTCACAGAAACTTCAGCATACTAAGCCAAATCCAGACGAATTTTGTTTCTCTTAATTTTTCTGATAATTCTAACAACCAAAAAATTAATTTACTTGTTAGAACATTTTAGTTTACTGATTATTATTCGATTTCTGGATTAGGGATTTGTTCTGAATTTTCCGTTTTTATATCTTATGTTTTTTAGATTCTGGATTTGTCCTAGACTCTAAAAACAAATATGAGTATAGTTGTCAGGATTTTTCGTAAAAGTTACAAGATTTACAAGGACCATCAGGATTGACTGCACAGCGGATCATTTCAGAACAAGCATTATAAGAACAACTTGCATCGCCAATGACCCAACGTCCATCAATCCAACTCTTCTCATCTGGTCTTGTCGCACACTGTACATAAAGAGCAATTTGGTGTAATTGGTAACGCCCTGTCTTCAATTGATAGCGATGACGGCGTTCCAATACAGTATAAGTCTGACCATAAAATTCAAGGTAGTTTCCTGGTTGTGGCATCCAATCAAGTTTTACTTTCCCTAAAGTCTGATGTGGATGTATCAAAATTATCTCTGTTGATAAAGAATCCGCTTCCATAGCTACTTGTAAAGATAGAAGGATAATAACGCAGCAACTTGTAATACCTTAACGATTTTATGTTACGTTTAGCAATTTTTTAAGTTTCAATTAAATTACAGCAATATATTTATCCCGATCGCGATTTAAATTAAATTTATACATAAACAAAATGTTCTAAAAGTAACAATCATTCGTCGATTAATGAAGTTATAAAAGTAAAAAAAAGATGAAAAAGTTATCTATTATTCTTGCTTAATTTTCTATTTCCCGATACCAGCAGCTTCGAGTAATAAAAATCACTCTATCTGTGATTTGTTTACTCTTAATGATTAAATTATCAATTAGATCGGACTAAAAATTTAGATAGAATATCTTGATTTTAAACTTTTGCCTAAGATTCTAGCTTATTTTATATTTTCTATCCTTTGATACAGTTATGAAGTTTTTTTTGGTGAAAAGATAGATATAGTTTTTCTTTAGATATCTATAAGTGATGTCAATAATTTTGTCTACTAATAATAGTTCTTGAAAAAGAAGGGTGGCATACTATTTTAAATAAAAACACTTGAGAATCATATGTATCATGTATATTCTTTGTAATCTGCACCAATTTGTATAGAATATCTTTCTAATAAATTTATTGCTACACTCCGATAACATGAGACTGAATAATTTTGGCTATAAAATATCAAAAATTTGGTGGTATTTAATTTTTATGTAAATTAGCAGACTTGAAAATTATCGTTCGCAAAGTTTTAATCACGATATATGTCAAGTTTTTGATTAATAGATATACAGCACACTAGTATTTTTATATACTTTAACTGAGAAGGATGTGATTACTGTTTGATTTAAATCATGGCGATTGTAAAACATACAGATGCTCAACTGAGAATTCGGTTTGTACCGAAGTTGATTTCGATGCTCTTTGGTTTTTGTACTTTACTGCTAATACCTCAATTAACCAAAGCCCTATCTCCTTTAACAAGAGCACATGTCCTGAGTTGTGAAAGATTTACGGGAAACGAGGGGAACTGTAAGTTATTAGGGTCGGAGTTTTTCAAAACGGAATTGAGAAAGATTCCCTTAGTGCAAATGCGAAAAGCTCAAATTATCAAAATTCCAGTGAATAATAGTGAGTCAGTATACCAGCAAATTGTTTTGCTCACACAAAAAGGTGGTGTACCGCTTCATTTCATCCGTACGGATAAATCTAACTTAGAAACGACAGAATTAAATGTGATCGCGCTCAAAATCAACAATTTTATCAATGACAAAAAGCAAAATTCTTTGATCGTTCACCAAGGTACGCCATTTATTGACTGGGTTTTTGCTGGGATAATTTTACTGAATGTTCTTTGGTTAGCTGCTTCTAGCGAGATTGTTACTTGGGATTTCGATTCTTCTCGAGATTCTATGATTTATAAAAGACGATGGTTACTATTTTTTACTACTACAGTGGAACATTCATTAACCGATATCGTTAGTGTTGATTTTGAAGAAAAATTAAGTCAAGGTTTAAAAGCCTACCGAGTAAAGTTACTAATTGCAAAGAATCAGACATTACCACTAAAAATATGTTATGGCAGTTATTTTTTGAGACAAGAAAACACCAAGAAAGTTACAGAAGTAATTGCAAGATTTATTAAGAAAAGACAAATAGTATCTCATACAAGCTAGTATTCTAATTATTACCAGTGTTTTTACCAGTGTATTTATACCGGTTTATATGCTTTAGCGATGTATTTACTAAGATTTAAAATTCACTACTGGTTTATATTTTCTTGAATGTTTTATTTGTCAGCATTGATTCATAAGCATTTTTGATATAGTGCCATATAAATAATTAGAGATTGTACATTGAAGATAAACTAGTATTTCCTCTTACAATTTAATAGAAAGTAGTTGCTGTTGTCCTAAAGGCGTAAAGTCAGCCATTACTGTAAAAGTCTTTTCCGAAGATTTTTTCATGGTGGTTGAAATCGGATCTACGAAATTTTAATTTGGGTCTTGTTACATTCTTTAAAGTTATGTAGCTGAATTATTACGCCGACTAGTGCACTGCGGTAGACTAAGCCTTGATTACGGATCTCTTCACAGAGAAGAACACTTAAAAAAGGAGCCTGTTTTTAATGTCTCATACCGTAAAAATCTACGATACCTGTATTGGCTGCACGCAGTGCGTTCGGGCTTGTCCTACCGACGTATTGGAAATGGTTCCCTGGGATGGTTGTAAAGCTGCTCAAATAGCTTCCTCCCCACGTACCGAAGATTGTGTAGGCTGTAAGCGTTGCGAAACTGCTTGTCCTACCGACTTTTTGAGCATTCGGGTTTATCTCGGAGCTGAAACCACCCGCAGCATGGGTCTAGCTTATTAAGAAATTCATTTAAGAAGAAGTCAGAATACAGAAGTCAGGAGACATGAGGAGCAATTATATTAGGCATTTAAATTCTAATGATTCTAAACTAATTGCGAAGATCGTGGAGATGCAGAACTTGTCCTAGCGGATGAGCATATTATTTTGCTTAGTTTTCCATGATTAATTTTGACTCCCGACTACTGAATCCTGACTCCTATCACATTTCGGTGGTGATTGAGTTTCTGAGCTACGGGATTTACGCATAGCCTCATAATTAATCCGGGCTGGAGGTATTTGTAACATTTATTAATGTTAAGTATTAATATCAAGTTTAAAAACCTCAGTTTCGCGTAAGTCCCTATAAAAGTTAACAATTAATTTACAAATAATAAGTAGTTTTACAGCTTGAATGTAAAAAATTCACTCGCCATCTATATTGGGATGGTGAGTGTTTCTTTATTTGGATTATAGTTATCATTTGATAGTTAATGCACAATACTTACAGTACGCTTACGCTAGGTCGTGCACGCTAGAGCCTGCGGCGTCGGCGTTAGCCTCTAGCGTGCGCGGTAGCGCATTAACTGATAACTGTTTGTGGCTCACCACACCATCTCTTTATAGGTTGTGGTCAACATAACAACTGCAACCAGCCAACCAATCAATCACTCATATAATGTTCGCTTAATTACTTATGAAAAAATATATTTGTAGCAACGCTTTAGCCCCAATATTTGTCTATCGCCCTAAAGCGCTACTACGAAACTTATTACAAGCGTTTTGCCGGACATGATATCACTAATTAATTAATTACTGTGCGGTAACATTATTTATTACCAATCTCCAATCCCCAGTCGCCAGTCACTAATCCCCAATGTCAATTATTTTCCGGAAAGCATCCAAATAATGTTGTTGAAGATTTCTATATAACAATTTGCCTTCAGGGTAGAAACTATACTTGTTAATAAATACTTGTATTCATGGTGTGAGTAAATGTGCGGAATAGTTGGGTATATTGGTACGCAAGCAGCTACAGAGATTTTATTGGCAGGCTTGGAGAAGTTAGAGTATCGAGGCTATGATTCTGCAGGATTAGCTACAATCTGGGAGGGTGAAGTTAATTGTGTCCGTGCAAAAGGAAAGTTACATAATTTACGTTCCAAGGTAGAAAATTTAGAAACTCCAGCCCCCATCGGGATTGGACATACGCGTTGGGCGACCCATGGAAAACCAGAGGAATATAACGCCCATCCCCATATGAACACTGCAATGCGAGTTGCAGTAGTGCAAAATGGCATTGTGGAAAATTACCGCGAGCTAAGGGAAGAACTCAAGTCTCAAGGTTATGAGTTTCTTTCGGATACGGATACGGAAGTTATCCCCCATCTAATTGCTCAGTTTCTCAAAGAAGAAAAGGCTTTGGGAGGAGAATCGAATTTTGATTCCCCCTTCTTTGAGGCGGTAAGGAAAACTGTTAATCAACTGACAGGAGCTTTTGCTCTTGCTGTTGTTTGCGCAGATTATCCCGATGAATTAATTGTGGTTCGTCAGCAAGCACCTTTAGTAATTGGCTTTGGTCAAGGTGAATTTTTTTGTGCTTCTGATACTCCAGCGATTTTATCCCACACTCGAGCCGTTCTCCCACTGGATAATGGAGAAATTGCTCGCCTAACTCCCTTGGGTGTTGAAGTTTATGATTTTAACGCTCGGAGGTTAAAGAAACACCCCCGGATGCTGAATATGAATCCCATGATGGTTGAAAAGCAGGGATTCAAACACTTCATGCTCAAAGAAATTTACGAACAACCGGGAGTGGTTAGAGATTGTTTAGAAGCTTATTTTAACAGTGATTGGATTGCAAATGATTCCAATGTTGCACCAATTAATCTGGGTTTACCTCCAGAGATTTACAATGATGTAGAACAAATTCAAATTGTTGCCTGTGGTACTAGTTGGCATGCAGCATTAATAGGTAAATATTTACTCGAACATCTTGCTCAAATTCCTACCCAAGTGCATTATGCTTCGGAATTCCGCTATGCACCATCGCCGTTAACTCCGAATACATTAATTATTGGTGTTACCCAATCTGGGGAAACTGCAGATACACTTGCAGCTTTGGAAATGGAAAAGGAACGGCGTAAAGAACAGCAACCGAAGTTTCAAGCGCGACTTTTGGGGATTACCAACCGTCCTGAAAGCAGTTTGGGTCGAATGCTACCCAATATTATCAATACTTTAGCAGGAATTGAAATTGGTGTGGCGGCGACTAAAACTTTTGTCGCTCAAGTAATGGCGTTCTATGCTTTAGCTTTAGATTTAGCATATCTGCGTAAAACAGTTTCTTCTGCTAAATTACAAGAAATCATTAACGGGTTGCGTCAGATCCCAGGAGAAATTGAAGGATTATTAGAAACTCAAGAAAAATATATAGAAGAATTAGTCCATGAGTTCAACGAAACCAAGGACTTCATCTTTTTAGGTAGGGGAATTAACTTCCCGATCGCTTTGGAAGGAGCATTAAAATTAAAGGAAATCAGCTACATTCACGCCGAAGGTTATCCCGCTGGGGAAATGAAACATGGTCCCATTGCATTGTTGGACGAGAAAGTTCCAGTAGTTGCGATCGCAATGCCTGGTACTGTTTACGAAAAGGTGATTTCTAACGCCCAGGAAGCCAAAGCTCGGGATTCTCGATTAATTGGGGTGACACCAATTAGAGATGGAGAAGCTGGAGATATCTTTAACGATTTGATTCCGGTTCCTGCAGTAGATGAATTACTTTCTCCCATACTTGCAGTCATACCTCTGCAATTGTTGGCTTATCATATTGCTGCTCGTCGCGGTTTGGATGTCGATCAACCGAGGAATTTGGCCAAGAGCGTGACGGTGGAATAGTTGAAATTGTATTCCTACAAGTGTTGTGGAGGTACAAAAAAGTTGGAAAATAAGCAAAAAAGTTGGAAAGTGAACAAAAAAGTTGGGAAATAACTTTTGTGGGTAGATAACTCACATCTTTTGAAATGTGATAAATTCTATGAATTGCAACTCTTGTAGAATAAAAATTTGAGCAAATTCTCCAAATTTTTTATCTTTAAAAAACGTTGTTTAGCCTTGTGACGCGCTACGCAAACGTAAGCTTGAGAAACTTCCCAACTTTTTTTTTACTTTTGAGATAGACAACGTATTTAAGAAAGTTACAGTGGCTGAAATTTTCTAACTTTTTTGTTTATCTGAACTTGGCGGTCAATTTTTTACCTTGAGTAGCCTATCTTCTGACTCCCAAAAAATGGGCGAAGGAGTTATAACTCAAATCTAAATCGAGGAGATGTACCTTAAGCACAAGTCACGGTCACGGCAAGATATGAGTCTACAGGAATATCAAATTGTCACTCTTTTAGTAAATTTTGTATGCTAGTTACCAATAAAAACAGCATAAAAGCAATAACAAATGAACGCTGGAAAATTAATTAGTAATCGCTATCTAATTCAGAGGTTTCTTGGACAGGGTGGCTTTGGGCGAACTTATTTAGCATATGATACCCAACGTTTTGGCGAAGCTTGTGTATTAAAAGAATTTGTACCTGCAAACAGAGGAAAAGAAGTTTTTCGTAAATCTCAGGAGTTATTCGAGAGAGAAGCAAAAATCTTATATAACGTGGATCACCCACAAATTCCAAAATTCATTTCTTGGTTTACAGATCAACAAAGGCTTTTCATTGTACAAGAATATATTGAAGGTAAAACATATTCTCAAGTTTTGCAGGAACGCATTTCTCAAACAGGGAAGCCATTTTCTGAAGCTGAGGTAAATCAGTGGTTGTGGGATATGCTACCAGTTTTAGAGTATATCCATAAACGTAATCTAATTCACCGAGATATTTCTTTAGACAATATAATGCTTCGAACAGACCAATCGAAACCAGTACTGATTGATTTTGGCTTAGCCAAAGAAAAAATCAGTAAGATTTGGTCTGTGAATAATACTAAACGGTCTTCCTTTGGTTCTGTTGTAGGTAAATGGGGTTATGCTCCTGTAGAGCAAATACGTAGAGGAGTGTGTTACTATTGTAGTGATATTTACACTTTAGGTGTTTGTGTTATCGTTCTCTTGACAGGAAAAGCACCAGATTTATTGTTAGACCGAAATTTTGATTGGCAATGGCATTCTTACGTAAAATTAAGCGACCGATTGACTGCTATACTTAATAAAATGTTAGCAGAAAAACCAGATGATCGCTATCAGTCAGCTAATGAAGTATTACGTGAATTAGAGTTACCAAATTTTATTGAAGAAAAAACTGCTATTAGTTCGGTCAAAAAAATAGAAATTAATATCGACCAAGTGAAGAGAAAACATGAAGTCGCTGAAATTTGCGCTTCGGATGAATTTAAGCTTATAGAGCAGAAAGTAAATAATTTGAAAAATAGGAGAAAAATATCTGAAAATATTTCGTTAGAAATACAACGTTCTGCAAATATAGTTTTTAATCAAAAATTTCCTAACCAGAATTCCTCTTCCAAACTTAAAGGAGATTTATTACAAACATCAATATCCCGACCGCTTGAACCAGAATTGATAATATCACAAATACCGATATCTCAGCCACTGGAACCAGAATTGATAATATCACAGACGCCAATATCTCAGCCACTTAATCCTGAATTTATAAACTATTGCGAACAGGAACTAAATCGTATCATTGGTCCTTTTGCTCATTTTGTGGTCAAAGATATTTTGGCTGAGTATCCACACATAAAGCAAGAACAATTTATCGAATCCCTTGCTTCAAAAATTTCTGACTCCAAAGGCTCACAAAATTTTAAACAACGTATTGAACAAGCTAAAAAATATCAGGTGATGAAATATGATAAGAAAAAAATGCAAGGAAATTCTGTAGCTTTGAACATAGAATTTATTGAGCATTGTCGACAAGAATTACTGCTTTGTCTTGGACCTGTCGCAAATTTTGTTCTTGATGATATATTGGATCAATCCCCAGAAATTAGTGTTGAGCAACTTATTAAGGCTTTAATTGAGGCTATTGGCGATCCTAAGCAAGTAGAAAAATTTAAAAAACGACTCCGGCTGCCAAAAATATAGTTAAATTTATTACATAACTTTTCAAGCTAATTAGCAAAAATAATAGTCTTTCTTATTTGCTTTTGATGCAAAATCAGATGATTAAGTTTACGTTTTTGGTTTGAGTGAAAGCACCAATATTCATGTCAATCACCACTAATATAAGTAGGACTTACGCAACGAAAATTTGCTGTTGTGACGGTCACCATGTGTAGGGTTAGTGCTATTACTAGTCCTTATACCAATTTGGAAAAATAATGAGACAGATAGATTTTGTAGAGACGTTGCATGCAACGTCTCTACCGTAGAATCTGTTGCAATGATTTATTGAATTGGTATTAGCAAAGCTGTTAGTGATAGCGTGACGTTAATCATACAGCAGCTTAGAAGTAAATTAGGTACACTACTCCTTCCTCACCCTGTCCTTACAGACTCCCTCTCCTATAGCGGAACTCTTGGGTTCAGCCATAGTTAGGAGAGGGATTCGCTTTGGTTGTACATCATAAATCTGCAATACGCTGTATCTTCATTTTTACCAAAGCATTCACC
>JGI1201J43222_100211_pt1 | contig 18350 bp, 18 predicted proteins | sample MastesBC008_FD_43222 | JGI IMG/M metagenome (IMG submission 43222) | reverse complement strand
GTTGAAACTTACTAAAATCCCTATCAGGGATTGAAACGATGAAAAATGGCGAAACCAAGTTGGCGGATGAGTTGAAACTTACCAAACAAAATCCCTATTAGGGATTGAAACGCGATCAAAAACAAAATAGCCGATCGCTAACTCAAAAAACTAGCAATCGGCTATTGAAAAATTAACATTAAAATTTTTCAATTCTAATTCAACGCTTCTGCACCACCAACAACCTCAAGAATTTCTTGGGTAATTGCAGCTTGTCGCGCTTTGTTATACGACAATGTTAAAGTACCAATCAATTCGCTAGCGTTATCACTCGCATTACTCATTGCTGTCATCCGGGCTGCTAATTCACTGGCTGCAGATTCTTGCAATGCTCGTAATAATTGGTTACTCAAATATAGTGGTAGTAAAGAATCCAAAATCTGCACCGGATCTTGTTCAAAAATCATATCCCGAGGGAAAGCACGAGTTTCAGTCTTGACTGCGTCCCGTTCAACTTCAAATTGTCCCCCACGGGTAGTGAGACGGAAAATTTCATCATCTGCAGCTTCTAAACCTTGAGCATCGAGGGGTAACAAGGTTTGTACCACAGGACGAGAACTAACCAAGGAAACAAACTTAGTGTAAATTAACTCGATGCGATCTACCTTTTCCGACAAAAACAAAGATAATAATTCGTCAGCAATCTTAGATGCTTCGTCTGCTGTGGGAATTTGCTCTAAGCCAGTGTAAGTAGCGCTAATCGGTTGTTCCCGACGTTCAAAATATTGGGTTGCTTTACGTCCAACCAATACATATTTGTAACCTACGCCCTCAGCTTCCAATTCCTTGGCGCGGTTTTCTGCACGTTTAATGACGTTGGTATTGTAACCACCGCACAAACCTCTATCCCCAGAAATTACTAATAAACCAACAGATTTAACTTCCCGTTGTTTTAATAGTGGTAAGGTTACATCTTCAAATCTTAAGCGAGTTTGCAAACCGTAAAGAACTTGCGCCAAACGATCGGCAAAAGGACGGGTTGAAGTTACTTGCTCTTGGGCGCGACGTACCCTAGCAGCAGCTACCAATCGCATCGCTTCTGTAATTTTTCTGGTATTTTTGACTGACTTAATGCGATCGCGTATTGCTTTTAAATTTGCCATAATTTTTTTAAGAATACAGAATACGGAATACAAAGTTTAAGATTTATAGCAGAAGCTAGGAGCCAGGAGCCAGGAGTCAAGGGTATTTAGGGTACTACCTTCTGTTATACAGAAGAAAAACTCAAGTGCATAGAACGCACTAACAGAATTCAGAAATCAAGAGAAAAGAAAATTTTATTTCTGACTTCTGACTTCTGACTTCTGACTTCTGACTTCTTACTTCTTACTTCCTAAACTGTTGCTAAGAAGGTTTTCTTGTATTCAGTAATTGCTTCTTTCAAAACTTTTTCTTCGTTTTCACCCAAGACTTTAGTACCTTGAATACCTTGCTTGTACTCAGTCTTATTGGTGTTCAAGTAATCCCGCAATCCTTGAGCAAAGTCAACGACTTTTTCTACTGGGATCTCATCTAAATAACCATTAAGTCCAGCGTAGAGAACCGCGACTTGTTCGTATACAGATAAAGGAGAGTTTTGAGGTTGTTTCAATAACTCCCGCAAGCGACTACCACGTGCGAGTTGGTTTTGAGTTGCTTGATCCAAGTCAGAAGCAAATTGCGCGAATGCTTGTAAGTCGTCAAACTGTGCTAGTTCTAGCTTCAATTTACCAGCAACTTTTTTCATTGCTTTGGTTTGAGCCGCAGAACCCACACGGGATACAGAAATACCAGGGTTAACCGCGGGACGAACACCACCGTTAAATAAATCTGCAGATAGGAATATTTGACCGTCTGTAATAGAAATTACATTGGTAGGAATGTAAGCAGATACGTCACCGGCTTGGGTTTCAATGATTGGTAGAGCAGTCATGCTACCTTTACCCAACTCATCACTGAGTTTAGCCGCACGTTCTAATAAGCGAGAGTGAATGTAGAAAACGTCTCCAGGATAAGCTTCACGACCGGGTGGACGACGCAATAACAAGGACATTTGACGATATGCCTGAGCTTGCTTGGTAAGATCGTCATAAATAATTAAGGTTGCTTTGCCGTTGTACATAAAGTACTCAGCAATTGAAGCTCCAGTGTAAGGTGCTAACCATTGTAGAGGAGCTGGGTCACTCGCATTAGCTGCAACAACCACGGTGTAGTCCATTGCACCCTTATCTTGTAAGGTTTGAACAACGTTAGCTACGGTTGAAGCTTTTTGACCGATCGCAACGTAAACGCAGACTACATCTTCTTCTTTTTGGTTAATGATGGTGTCAATGGCAATTGCAGTTTTACCAGTTTGACGATCACCAATAATTAATTCCCGCTGACCCCGACCAATAGGAATCATGGAGTCGATCGCAGTAATCCCAGTCTGCATCGGTTCGTGCACAGAACGTCGTGCTACAATACCGGGAGCCGGAGATTCAATCAAACGACTTTCTGTAGTGTTAAGGTCACCTTTACCATCGATTGCAACACCTAAGGCATCCACAACCCGTCCTACTAAACTGTCACCAACACCAATCTGAGCAATTTTAGTAGTAGCAGTAACTGAGCTACCTTCTTGGATATTCAGACCAGAACCCATGAGTACCGCACCCACGTTGTCTTCTTCCAAGTTTAGAGCGATACCAATGGTACCATCTTCAAATTCCAACAATTCGCCCGCCATGACCTTATCCAGACCATATATCCGAGCAATACCGTCACCCACTTGGAGCACGGTACCAACGTTTTGAACTTTAACGTCTTGATCGTATTGTTCGATTTGCTGCTGAATGATGCTGCTGATTTCGTCTGGTCTAATACTGATAGACATTTTCTTTCTTCTTTGTTTTCAATAGATAAAAAGTTAAAAGCAAGGAGCTAAGAGTTGAGATTTAAGCAATTAAGAGTTATTGATGATGAGCAAATATGCTGCTTGGTGCGGCACGTAGTGCTAAGTCCCCCTTCTCAACCGTCGTTATGACTTAAAGTTGTGATTTAAGAGTTATGAGGTATGAGTTAATCTGATTTATAATTCATAACTCCTAACTCCCAAGCCCTAACCCTTAGCTCCCGAGTCCTAATTTTTTCACGGCACTTTTCACGGTACTATTTAAGCGCACTATTTCAGCGCTAAAGATAGACGGCGTAGCTGTCCCCGCAAACTTGCATCAATCACTTGAGAACCAACTTTGATGATGACACCACCAATGATCTCACTATTAATGCTAGTTTCTAGTTCTACTTCGCGGGCATTAGTCATGCCTTTGACTTTATCTTTGATTGATTGTTGCTGTTCGTCAGTCAAAGGTACTGCAGAAGTAACTTCTGCTAATACGGTTTGATTCATTTCCCGAAGCATTGACAAGTACTGCTGACAAATACCTTCGAGTAGAATTATCCGTCCTCTGTCTACCAAAAGCATCAGAAAGTTGCGAAAATAACTGTTGGTATCTTCGCCCAATATTCTATTAATGACTGCTTTTTTATCTTCAGCAGTAACGAAAGGATTAGCAAAAAAGTTAGTTAATTCCTTGCTCTCTTTAAATAAACCGAGCAAGGAACGCACATAATTACCAAACTCTTCTGTTTGGTTATTCGATTTTGCAACCGACATTAATGCTTCGGAATAAGGTTGGACTACTTCAGCTAGTTCTGCTTTGCTTTTCATCTCTAACCTCCTATGAGCGCAATGCTGCGGTCAATCAATGTCTGCTGAGCATCATCAGCAACTCCTGATTGAAGTTCCGATTCAACTTTTTCTAAGGCTGAAGCGACAACGGAGGCTCGCAATTGCGCGATCGCTTTTTCTCTTTCTGAATTTAGATCGGCTGCTGCAGCCTCTTTTAACTTCTTCACATCTTCATCGGAACGTTCCAAAATTGCTTGTTTAGCAGCAGCAGCGCTTGTTTGTGCAGTTTTAAGAATATTTTGGGCTTCTGCTTGTGCTTGGGTTAACTTTTCTTGCGCCTCAGCAAGTTCAGCAGCTGCTTCCTCAGCACGTTGCTCTGCTTCCTGAATTTGTACTTCAATACTTGAGCGCCGTTCTGAAAGGATATTGCTTAAAAGTGGACGCCCAAAATAAACCAGTATCCCAATCAGAAGTCCTAAGTTAATCAGATTGGTTTCTAAAATATCGAAGTTCAGACCGAAACCACCTTCTGCAACTTCGGAGTGAGCAGCGCTCGCTTCTGCTGCTAATAAAAATAAACTCCCGATTGTAACCATCTGTTGCGTTGTTCGATTACTAGTTGGTTAGTTTCTCCGCTCTGGAGATAACAGTGCTTAATTAGACACTGAATTGGGGTAATTAATCAACTGCTTAATCAATAGATTAATTAATAAGTTAATTTATATAGCGGATTGGGAATAAGTGAGATACAGGTCAAAAGCTGAAAGTTAGTTTTAAAACACATTCCACTCCTGTCTTCTGTCTTCTGAATTCTCAATTCTGCTATAAGTAAAAATTACCCCTTGCCATAAAGACATTAATAAATCAGACATGAAGGAACTATTCTAACCATCTTGTCTTTGGAAGTACCACCTGGCATAACCCCAAGGGGTTGCACGGAGCAATCGAATCGAGTATTCTCTCAACTATCCGACAAGATCTGGTCCTAATAGTTTGATCTTAATCTGCCGACTTAACTCGTCTACTTGTTGCTGTAGAGAATTGAAGGCTTCTTGTTTTTGCTGTTCTATTTCCCGAGATGCTTGCTCTCGTTTTGCAGCAGCTTCTTTTTGAGCTTCTGCAATTTTCTCAGCATAAATTTTCTGACCTTCGTCGCGAGCTGCTAAGATTAAAGCTTGTGACTGTTTGCGAGAGTCAGCTAACTGAGTCTCATAATCCTGGGTCACTCTTTTTGCTTTTGCTAAGCGTTCGTCAGCATCAACTTTATTTGTACGGATGTAGTTATCCCGGTCATCAAGTGCTTTGGTCAGCGGCTTATAAAAAATTGCGTTTAATAAAGCTGCCAGAAGCAAAAACTGCAATGCCATTAAGGGCAAGGTCGCATCAAAATCAAACATCTTTTCCCTATGGGGCTTATACTGCAATTTCCATATGAAGCAAAGTTATGAATTTCTTCATATTTTGCGATATATTTTGCGATGGTTCCATGTTCGTTTTTGACACGGGCGACGAGCGCAACGAACGGTTAACCTGAAAACCTCTCTTCCCTGACGCGCAAAAATCGCGACGTGAACGATGTAGAGACGCACTTTTGCGTCCCTACATCAAAGAAAAAGCTTAGGAAAATGGATTCGCAAATAGTAATACTAGAGCAATCACCAAACCATAGATTGTTAGTGATTCCATGAACGCCAAAGTCAACAGCAGAGTACCACGAATTTTTCCTTCTGCCTCTGGCTGACGAGCAATACCTTCTACTGCTTGACCTGCAGCGTTACCTTGACCAATACCAGGACCAATTGCTGCTAAACCAATCGCGAGAGCAGCAGCTAAAACTGAAGCAGCAGAAACTAATGGATCCATCTTGATTTCCTTCCCTTTAGTAAATATCAATTATCGAGGTTTCAGGTTTGAGGAGTGAGACTTTGATTTTTAACTTGGTGTTAAATCTAAAATCTCAAGCCCTAAATCTAAAATTACACTAATTTCAGACCAAAAATGAGTCTTAATTAATGTTTAATCACCGTGCCCTTCCATCGCTTCGTGTATATATGCGGCTGCTAAGGTGGCAAATACAAGGGCTTGAATGGCACTAGTAAATAATCCCAAGGCCATTACTGGTAATGGTATAAACAGTGGCACGAGTAATACCAACACTGCTACTACCAATTCATCCGCCAGAATATTTCCAAACAGACGGAAACTCAGGGAAAGGGGCTTGGTGAAATCTTCTAAAATCGCAATAGGCAATAAAACTGGTGTTGGTTCTATATACTTTTTAAAGTATCCCAAACCACGCTTGCTAAATCCTGCATAAAAGTAAGCCAAAGAAGTTAGCAATGCCAAAGCGACGGTCGTATTGATGTCATTTGTGGGAGCAGCTAATTCACCAGATGGTAGTTCGATCAACTTCCAAGGAATTAGAGCACCTGACCAATTCGAGACGAAGATAAACAGGAACAATGTGCCGATAAATGGCACCCAAGGGCGATATTCTTTCTCACCTATCTGGTTTTTGGTCAGATCCCTAATAAATTCTAGGGCATATTCCATTAAATTTTGAATACCACTGGGAACTCTTTGGATATTCCTAGTAGCTGCTAATGAAGCCACCACGAGAAGCCCAATCACAAACCATGAAGTGAGAAAAACTTGCCCATGCACTTTTAGATTGCCTAATTGCCAGTAGAAATGATCTCCTACTTCCAATTCGGCAAGGGTAAAAGAATTAAAGACAGTTAAGACGTTTAAAACATTAAGCATTTGCATTTCTCAAGAAATTTCCCCAAACAGGAATGATTGGAGTATTCCCTTTCTCAACGCTAACTATTAATGGTCGGGATTGAATGTTATCCGTAGCATGTAAACAATGAGCGTTGCTTTATAAGTTAAAAAACCCAAAAATATGGGAAGCACTTGTAGCTGATGCCATTGACTTGCTATGACTATCAAACCAATCAACAGAGCAAAACGATTTTTTTTCAACCTTACTCTTTCTTGGTTCAATTGCTCAACATCTTTGGCCAACATATTCAAATAAACTATACCCGCGCATGCCCCAAGTAGATAGTTAAGAGCAATGTTTAAAGAATAAAAAATCCATACTGAGATAAAGATTATCCCTATCAGAACAAGAGTTATTAAAAGCAGTTCTTGGGAAAGTTTATAAAACTCTTCCATTGAATTTCCCGAGCTTGAGCCCTCAAGATCTTCTACTGCTTCTTCTTGTCTTGTCGCGATCGGATCTATTGATTCATCTGACGAATTCACGGGATTTCAAACCAGTTTAGTGAACTTATGTTAGCTAGATATTCAGCCAGTTGAATCATATCACGATTGGGTAACAATACTTTAGAAAAAAACAATTAACTTATTGTCACCAAAATGCGATAAGCAAAGGCTATATTCCTCAATATACAGGGCATTTGCGACCCAAGTTTTAATTAGTTGGGCAGAACACATTTTCTGGAACATACGCAAAATTACTGATGACATAAAAGATGTTTTGTGCGTACATTCGCACCTGAAGTTTTATAATTAGCAGAGATATAGAGATGGCAGAAGGGAATAATCTCTTACAACATATTTTAACTCCGATCTTGTCATCTTGTCATTTGCTTTTTGGCTATTCTCATACATTCTCTTAAATCAAAAAAGCAATTTCATCTGAAATTTTTAACGAATCCAGCAATTAAATGCTTGGCATTCTCATTATTCTCAATGAAAGTTCAAAAAATATTAGCAATACATGAGCAATAAACGATAATGCCGTTGAGCAATTACATGTTGTTTAACTTCAAGTTGAGAATGACATTACGGACAAAATTAGAGTCTTGGCTGTTGATGAGGATTCGCCAACAATACCTTAAATTTGCTATGACTTCCGAAGGCAAATCCATAATATTTTTTTATGGAATTATAGGTGGGGAGATGGGAATAATTGGAAATCATTGGAATTTTTTAGGGAAAATTTTAGGGAAATTTTTTGGGAAAATTCTTGGAAAATTTTCTGGAAAAAATTTGTGACATTTTTTGACATTTTACCCAAATCAAAAAAATAAATGTCTTTTCCCCAGCCTAACAGTCTAACTAATAATTATTTAGTTCCCTGACAACATAATTAATTGCTGTTGCTGAAGTTTTCTGATTTCTGGTAAACCTAATTCTAAATCTTTAATAATTTCTTCAACTGTTAAGCTTCCGTTGCAAGCTTGCATGAACTTAAACTCCTCATCTGATAATTTTACTACTTGGTAATTGTAATCAAATATACACTTACTTGGAAACCCATCTATGCAAGGATTAATTTCTGGAGTTGCTCCAAGTAAGGCTTGCTCGTCAGACCAATTGGTGTGGGGTAATGGTGGACGACTGAGGAAAAATTCGTAGTGGGTAATTTCTGGGTTATCTGGATCTAATATTTCTACTAAACGGTAACGTTGGCGTTCGCTCAAGTTTGCTGCTCGCTCCATTAATTCTGGGTTTTGACCCAAAATTCGTTCTAAGTTCCAGTAACCGGGATTAGAAAATCCCACAAATTCTAACCCGGAAGCGTCAACTAATTCAAATAAGGTTTCGGAATTATAATCAATTTCTTGAGGATGAACATACATGTCAGCAAAATTTTCATCCTTGTGATTTTCCAAAGCCCAAAGTTGTTTGTCTCGCTGTAAAATTCGGTTACTTTCTGGTAAGGAAGCAAATATCTGTCTTCCAACCTGTACTCCATCTCGATAGTCACCCCGTTTTTTCCCTTGAAGCATCGCGATCGCTTCTTGCATGAATTGAATTTCTCTTCGTCCTAGTTCCCCATATACAAAAATATGGAATAAACCACCTGGGGCTAATTTTTTGGCTAAAGCTTGAATTCCACGAATTGGATCGGGGGTATGATGTAAAACTCCCACACAATTAATTAAATCAAATTCTCCTTCAAGTTGTTCTACATCAAATAAACTCAGGTGGTGAAACTCGACGCGATTTGCACCGGAGCGTTGACAGCGTTCTTTTGCAACTTCTAATGCACCTTCACTCAAATCGATTCCCACAACTGAAGCTTCTGGGTTGAGGTGAACCAAGTATTCTGTTCCAACTCCAGTTCCACAACCAGCATCAAGAATGCGAATATTTTCACGATCAGGTTTTTGTCCGGTACAAAAGTTATAAGCAGATGACCATTTCCAGCGCCAGTTATAACCTGGTGGGGGCTCATCTAATAAGGGTTCTGGAGGGAAAGGGTAAGTATTATAAAGTTTGGCGACGGCGTTACTAATGCTTTGGGAATCGGACATAGCAAGTATAGTTACAGGATTATTTGCATTATTGAGTTTATCGAATGCTGGTAACAATTAGCTATTTTCACAGACAGACGTCATGCAGAACAATTAATATTTCAGGAAGTGATGAATATTGAAAGGTAAGTAGGGAACAGCAAACAGAAATAATAGGGAACAATTATGAAGATTACGGTATATGGAAATATTTTATTGTGTCACTTCTTTTGTTGGGAGTCAGGAGTCAGAAGTGGAATACTCTTTGCATCTGCTTTCTAGGGTTTTGGATGTACCTCAATTACTTATCATTCGTGATATGTCCGCATATATGCGCTTTTCGATCGATTTGCGAAATTTAAGTAAGATTAAGTGAAAGTAACATCAAATCAAAGCGAAATTAAATCAAAAGTTTTTCCTGGGATTCTATAGCAGCTTCTATAGGAAGAGTAATTGTAAACTTTGTTCCACGACCGAGTACAGAATCACACTCGAGTTTTCCTTTGTGTTTTTCTACCACAATTTTATAGCTAATGGATAATCCCAAACCGGTACCTTGACCTACTGACTTGGTGGTGAAGAACGGATCGAAAATGCGTCTTTGCACTTGTGGACTCATCCCAGAGCCATTATCGCTAATAGTGATGATGCAATTTTTACCCTCCTGTCTTGTTCGTAGAGCGATCTTGGGTTTTTCCTGATTTTTAACTGCTTCAGTACAGTTTGCATTTTTTGGCTGAAGACTTTCTTTGAATGCATCGATCGCATTTGCCAAAATATTCATAAATACCTGATTTATCTGTCCGGGACAGCATTCTACTGGTGGTATGTTGCCATAATCTTTAATGATTTGGATCGTAGAAGATGATTTACTATCCTTGAGACGATTTTGCAGAATCACTAACGTGCTGTCAATTCCTCCATGAATATCTGCTTGTTTGACATCTGCTTCATCTAAACGGGAAAAAGTACGTAAGGAATTAACAATTCCAATAATACGTTCTGTTCCAACCTGCATAGAATTCAAAAGCTTGGGAAAGTCTCGACTGACAAAATCTGGGTCGATATCTTCTATCCGTTCTTGAACTTCAGAGGATAAATTAGGACAATTTTCTTGATATATCTGGATTAAGTTCAATAAATCTTGGCTGTATTGATCCGCATGTTGAATATTTCCATGCACAAAGTTTACTGGATTATTAATCTCATGGACAATACCAGCAAGCATTTGTCCTAAACTCGACATTTTTTCCGAATGAATTAGTTGAGCTTGAGTTTCTTGAAGTTCGTGGATATATTTTTCGATCCACCGAATTAACCGATTAAAATGAATGGCTAAGATTCCTACTTCATCTTGAGTGGTGACCGGTACCCGCAAACTAAAATCACAAATTTCTGTGACCTTTCTCGCTGTTATGGTCAATAGATTGAGGGGATCGGACAAACTGTGGGAAAATTTAACAATGATAATAGATGTAACCGTAGCTAAAGCCAAAAAAATCAAGCCAAACATTAATAATATTTGTTTAGCAGATTTATGAATTTCTGCCAGTTCAATGGAAGCAACTACAATCCAATTTCTACCAGGGACTCGAGCCAAAGTAAAACGGCGATGATTGTAAACCAATGATGTTGTGTATGGTCCGCCATTTTGAGGTCTAGACTGATATCTAATAGCGTGTTGAAGTAATACATCTCCCCCCAAAACCTTCTGAGAAGTTATATTTGCGAGTTTTGTACTATTCAATTTTTTGTTATTCTTAGCGTAATTCATAGTTGTCACAACCATGGGATTCTTTTCATCTGCGAACGATATAATTTGCAAATGCTCGGAACCCAAAAGCTCGATTTTATGGAGTTCTTCAGCTAAGAAGTTGAGGTCCTTAGTTCTATAACCGGCTGTAATAACACCAAGAAATTCACCAGTCTTAGGATCGACAATCTTATTTATCAGGTCAAAATAAAGATTGTGAACCGATTTATGCGGATGTGGTGGAGTAATAAAAGTTTCTGAATCTTCTAATTTCTTTGCCTGTTTCCACCAAGTTTCGTTTCTTTGAATCAAATCAGGAGTAGGTTTACTGGAGGCGATATTAAAACCATATTGCTCTGTAAAAAATACATTTGTAAAACTGCCAATTTTAACAAGCCTCTGCAAATATGAATTTAATAGTTGATTGACATTTAAAACTTTATTATCTTTAAATTGATTTTCTAATTCAGTAATGGATTTTTTTTCCAAACCTTCTTGTTTAACTTGTTTAGAAGCATTACGGAATGCATTGATAAGTAGGGGGTCTGCTGCAGCTGTTTGAAGTATGGCTGATTCAAATTCCAGTTTCTTGCTAGTTAATTCTGCAACTATTATTGCTCGATCATGTAATTGTGTTTCTTTTTGTTCAGAGGAACGTTGATAAGTGATTACCCCTCCTAAGATTCCTGCGATCGCTAATGGAATCAAAGTTACAGGAAGAAATACGAGCAACATTTTTTGACGGACAGATTTTGCCCCTAGTAAATATGAATTATAAATAGGTTTGTGTTTTTTTTTGGTGGTAACATATTTACTCCGATTATTTGCACTATTGAGTGTACCGAATGCTGAGTCTTAATAGCTAGCAAGGAGTAATTTAAGATACCTAGTTTACGATATCTAAATCAAATAATAATAAATAGGCTGTTATTTTCTGTTTGAAATCCTGATTCGATAAAATTGGGACAAATAAATAAGATTTAATCAAGCTTTTAAGGTTATCTTACATCTTGCACCAACAAAAGTTGATGTAAATGTATTACTCAGTAAAAAGCCAGAACCCTTAACTTAGCGATATAAAGTCATAAAAATTAGGTAGTGTTATGGCACGTATTTTGAATTTATCTGGGTTAATACTCACAGGTGCAAGATATGAGTTATTGATACTCCTAATTTATTAAAGAGCTTACTAAGACAGTGAGACTCTAAAGGATAAAAATAAATATATTTTCCTGAGTAAATAATCGCTATCGTTGAAAAATAACAACTTACTATCTACTTGATTTTTAATTTAATTAAATGCGTATATTTTGGTGTATTAAATAACTTATACCTTACAACGGGTATCTGATTTTTTATTTTGTTATTTGTTAACCTTAAATCAAATAAACGATAAGTTTGATGGCAGTAGAAATCTGTTTAAGTAAAAATTATCACTTTTACATATCGGGAAATATATAAAGAATTCAAAGACCGCTACTTATTTTTGAATTTCTTAATAAATTCACTTTGAAGTATAAATAAAAACCATAAAAGACTTTTAAATATCGTAAAGCTTTATAGTGCCTTAACCTTAGCTTAAAGACATAGTGAACTTGATAGTAACATGTAAGCCTCATGCATTATAGAGATGGTAAATTTGTTATTAAAGATTTTAGAGGTCTTTTGGTGTTTAAGATTAACTCAAGGTTAAAAAATATAAGGAAAGATATATTACATCAGCTTCAAAAACTTATACCATTCTTAGTTATTATTTACACTCCCGCACTCTGTATACTAGGGGGTTTATTAATTATGCATTGGTTGATAGGTTTAGATCTTTCCTATGCTGTGCGGGATACTTACGCTGTTTCCTATGACATTATTAAAAATATTCAACTAAGCAATCCAGAAGTATTTCTCGGAAAACTTGAATCTCTTCATTTCCCTATATATATTGGTTTTATTTCTAACTTGGGAGTTTTGCTGTGGTGTAGTACCACAGCCATATGTTTTTTTGCCTGCGTCTTAGTTTCTAAAAAATCGAAATCGAACCTATCCACATTCTTTTTTTGGTCTGCGAGTCTTTCCGGTATTATGCTGCTAGACGACCTATTTTTGATTCACGAACAGATCGCACCCATATATCTGAGAATAAACGAGAAAATCATTTTCATTTTTTACGGTCTATCGATTTTGACGTATTTTCTGCGTTGGCAGCGTCAAATTCTGAAAACTGAATATTCGCTTCTTCTTCTAGCATTGATGCTCTTTGCTCTGTCTATGTTTTTGGACGTAATTAATTATTCGGATGCTTTTCTTGAAGATAGCTTTAAGTTTCTTGGCATTTTGACTTGGAGTTCCTACTATATCCGGACTTGTTATATTCAGATTAGGCGTTGCACAAATCTGGTATGAATCGACGGTTGAAAGCGTTGAAAATTTCTTACAAATTGGGCAAAATCATCCCATTATGGCTGGCGGCTCGTCACTTAATATAGCTATCGCCCGAGCCATATACTCACAAGTCTCTCGATCTAAAGTATTTTGACTAGCTACGGCTATACCTTCTTGTTGATACATGGTATTTAAAGATTTCTCAATCTCAGGGTTACCACCAGTAAAAGCTTGAATTAAATTCATCCAACGTTGGGCTAATTCCTGTATTGTTTGACTTGCTGGGTCTGTACCCTTTTGCATTTCATTTTGAACTTGAGAAATTAGTTCTTTCCAAGCATCTTCCCCCTGACGAATTTGCTCATCTCCCAGTTGGAGTCTTCTTTGTTTGAGTTCTTCCAACTGTTCTTGGCTATAGTATTTTTCAAACATAGTTATTACCTTGATTGTTCCAATCAGATTGTGAATAGAAATATCTTTTTTTTGATTTAAAGTATCTGCGATCGTTTCAAGACGGTTATAAAGTTTGCGAGCAAGTTCTATCTGTTCTCTAAGACGGGATATATGTAAAGTAACTACACTGGATAAATTAAAGTTAGGATCCTCTAAACAGTTATGAATTTCATCTAAAGAAAACTCCAACTGTCTGAGAGATATGATTTGTTGTAAACAGACAATATCTTCTGGGGTATAAAGACGATGTCCTGTTTCAGTTCTTTCAGAAGGTTTGAGTAAACCGATTTCATCGTAATAATGGAGAGTTCGAATAGATATACCAGTCTGTTTTGCTAGTTCACCTACTTTTATTGATATAGGTTCCATATTTTTGACCCATAAACATAATTTTTATCACCTATAGTTGCTATGTTATTTCCTCACGTAACGTCAGGTGCAAGAGGAGATTGCAAAAAAGATAACTAGATATAGGAATAAATATCTTTATTCCTAATGTCCAGTTAAATTTTGTTTCTTATTTTCCTTAAAACTAATTTTGTGGGTGTTGTATAACAGGTATATCTCATTACAACTTGTAGTAACTATATCAATGGCTGGTAAAAACTATCGCGAACAACCAGCGGAGTATTATATGAGTCTGGAGTACCCAATGACAATTATTCCTCAAGACAAAGGAATATATATTGTAGAAATTCTAGACATACCTGGTTGTCGCTTTGAAGGTGAAAATTTACAAGAATTAGTAGAACTAGTAAAAAAATATAAATCAGACTGGATAAAACTTAGTCATAAAAGGGGAGAAGAAATTCCTCTTCCTTCCAACGGAAACATCAAGTATTTGGAAGGTGAAGTATTGCGTCTGAATAACAATTTATCTCGGCTGAAGAAGCGTTCTATAAGAAATAAAATTAAACTGCTTTGGATTTTTGAACAAATACTAGTTTTAATTTTAGGAATTTTTATTGGTATTCTCCTTCAACTGACAAATAAAAATTTACTTCCCCATTTTTTAAATAATCAGGAATTTATAGCAATAACTATTTCAGGGGCTTTTGGTGGATTGTTATCAAGTTTAAACTCAAAAGAACTGAGATTTCCTAAGATTAACAGACAGGGAATCATAAATTTTGGATTTTTGGGAGAATTATTAATTGGTATTGGTGGAGCTTACACGATTTTCCTTTTACTACCTTTTGATATCAGTAATGGTAACTATAATAGTGAAAATTTTATTGATGGAATTAAATTTATTGCGGTTGGTGTTATTGGTGGATTCTCAGGAAATTTAATTACTACAAGAGCAGCAGATAAGGTTATCCAACAATTAAAACGTAATGACGAAGATTTACTAGAAAAAGGTAAAGAACTCGAGCAAAGGAATCAAGAATTAAGTGAAATTATTCGTCGGAGAACTCAAGAGGCTGAATATTTATTAGAACGTATTACAAATGATGTTAGGGGTGTGAAAGAACAATATGATAAAGATGCTGATGCTTTGTCTCTGGTGATTAGACATCTGGATAAACATCATGGCTTAAACTCTGAACAGATTGACTTGATGAAGGAAAAGATTAAAGATGCTAGCCCATCTCAAAAAGTTCAAATGTTTTATTTAGCCAAAAAGGCAAGGGAAGAAAATTGGCAGATAAATAAGGAATATATGGAAAGGACAATTTCAGTATTTCAAGGTTTAATAGATAGTGACTCGGGAAAAAGATTTCATCGTAATTACGCTCAACTTGGCTATGCTCTAAAAGATAAATTATGCCCTGAATATACTCGTGCAATAGAAAATTTTAATACTGCGATCGCGATTAGAGATAATATTAGAAGTCAAGCAGGTTTTGGTCGGTATGAGATTAATCGTGCAATCTGTCGCATCATGTTAGATGAAAACTTTAGGGAACGTATAAAAAGTGATATGCAGATAAGAAAGCTAATATTTGATGATTTGATTGCAGGTTGCAGGGATGTAAGAGCAGCAGAACAAATTCCTTATAATACAACAGAACCAATAACTAGCTGGCTTGGTGTAAATGACATTTCTCTAGAAAATTTCTCATCTTCTATTATTCTCCATTACAAGTGGAATGACACTAATAAATAATATAAATAATATTTAGGTTGTTATAATAAGGTTATATTTATACTTTATTGCCCCCTGATGGTAATTAGTAAGTGAGATGCTTGTAATTATTAAATAATGCAATACTAATGTGGGGAATTGATAGGAACTTTAGTTGCAATTAGAAGTCTTAATAATAGTCAAAAACCCTTGGAACGAATTAATAGCTGGAAAACTAGTATTTAGTATAAAAAATACTGAGTATAAAAAAATGAGTATAAAACTCAATTGCAGCTACTAGCTTGGGTTTATTTTAGTAAACAAATATGTTAGACAGCAAACCTATCAATCTTCATTTTCTTAAGGTCTTTGGACTAAGTCTACCAATTGTGGTCGCATCCATAATTGGAGTTTCACAGTCTGCATATGCATGTTTACCAGACCTGGGAACTGAACCATCAACTCTCGAACAAAGGGTAAAGAGAACTCCAATCTTGTTTGAGGGAGTTGTTAACAAAGTGAGTGAAGAAGTACTTATAATTCAAGTCAATCAATATTTTAAAGGCAATGGGCCTAAAGTTGTGAGGCTGAGAGGCTTTAATTCTACCTCCTGCGATGATTTTATCGATAAACCTGGAGGACGCTTTCTATTTTTTGCTGAAAAAAAGGACAATCGAGCTTGGAAAGCAGTTTATGATGGAGCATTTGGTTCGGTGCGCGCTTGGAATTCCCAAACTGAAGCAGAGCTAAGAAAATTAAAATGAACTGACGTTAAACCTGCAAAAACTTTAAGAGATAAGTTTAGAAGTATTCGGGAAAATCGCTCTAGTAATTATTTTTAGAGTAATTATTTTTAGAATAAGTGGGAGAATTTTCCAAATTCAGGATCATAATTAGGAAATATTTACCATCTTGCTTTCTTTGAAATCTTTCAATTTCTTTAAAGCCAGCTTTTTCACATATCCTTAAAGCTTGTTGATTAAATTCCGCAACGGTAACACGAAACAAAGTTGCTAAAAACTTGGCGTTACCAAAATCAATTATGGCATTGATTGTACGCAAAGCAAGTCCCCGTTTGGTAAACCTAGGATTCATTCCAAGTCCTATATCAAGTGCTTCAACACTGTAATTACCATCACTTACCCGCGCTTCTGTTCCAAAACAGCAATGTGCTACAAGTTCACTATTACTATTGGTCAAGCTGTAATAAGCATTTTGGGGGTTGGTAAATTCCTGTATATTTTCCTCTATGTGGGAGGAGTCGGGATTATAAAAATCATAAGGTTTTTCATAACGCCAGTTTAAGATTATACGTGCGTTGTTTTCATTCATTGGTGAGAAGAAAAAAGACATAAAAATTCTTATATTATTTCTTAATATTCACTTAATATTCAATTTATAGATATTGGGGATTAAGCTTCAGTTCTTTTGAAATTGAAATTAGCGATCGAGAACATCTCAGATTCTTGATTTCAAGAAACAATATTGCTCATAGCTTTCTGGATATCAAGCTTCAGGAATCGATCAACTGCTTGGTACATCCAATAAAGTGGTAATTTAGGGTCAGAACCAGTTTTCTGAAATCCCAATGCTTGTCCTAATTCTGCATAACTGGGATGAATGATTAAGGTATACATATCCCATAAATTGGGAAAATCTTCTTTCATCCTACCAAGAGTTTGTTGCGCATCCTGTAAGAACAGAACTTGAGCTTGTTTTTGATAGGAACTATCAATCATCCAACTGCGGACAAAAACAGAGCGACAGGTTTCATCTCCTGGTAAAGCGATTTTAAACGGGTCGACTTCAGTAACTCGACTTAGATGAAGTCCTTGACTGGGAGGAGCAAAAAATTTAATTTCTGATTCCCGCAGAGTAGGATAAAGAACATAAAACCCTACAGGATTCTGATTATCACTGCGCCGTAATACTCGCATTCCCCCTGCATATTGACTCGCCCAATCGCGGAGAATATTGGCGATGCGGTAAGGTACGGTATCTGTATTCCGATTGAGCCAATTGTAATTACTGGCCAGCATATTAGCAATGGGAATTGCATCGCTGCGTAAATCGAAAGCATCTGGTTTAACGATCGCTGTAGAATCTAAGGTATGGTGCTCTAAAAGTTCTGGGAGTGGTTGAATTTCAATTTGGGTACAATTACCATCAAAGTGTTTTCTAATTAGCCCCAAAGCAACCAATTTATCCAGCATCATACCAGCCGAACGCTCGCCCCCTCGTTCTCGATCGCTATAAAATATATCTGCAGCTTGGTGGCAACTACATTCCACCCAACCTTGAGGAAATGCTAACTCCTTTAAGGGTAACTTTGGCAGAGTATGACGAGTTTGAGAATCTTTCAAAAACAAATATAGCCAAAGACGAACAAAGCATTCAGCTCGCCATCGTGTCATCCCTACCCTTTGCATCAGCGATTTAACATACAGTTGACGCTGTGCTTGGGGGAGCCATTGCTCAAACTTTTCAGGATTAAACGCAGATAATTCTGACATGATGGCTACGGATAAGAATAAGAAAATAATCTTGCTTTGATACCGAGCATAACAAATTCTTCGCAAAAACTTCGATCTGCTTCGACCTCCTTCTTCACCATTCGAGAGTGGTACGGTATGCTCGATCGGGTCATTTTTATTGCAGAGGTATGGTCTTTATATTTAGGGTATGAGTTTTTGCAAGGCTGATGTTTACCCTATATCAATTTAAACCTGCATTCCAAAA
>JGI1201J43222_100210_pt1 | contig 18437 bp, 10 predicted proteins | sample MastesBC008_FD_43222 | JGI IMG/M metagenome (IMG submission 43222) | reverse complement strand
AGCATTCCTTTACACTGCACTTTACTTCTTGCCACTTTACAAATTTTGAAGCGAAGTGTGAAGTATTTTTGATAATTAAATTTTGAAAATTAAATTCTGTAAGAATAATAAAAATTTTAAAACAACACCCAGGAAGCTGCAGACCTAGGAATCTCCTCTTTTTCATATTAAGACCTGGGATTACAATTAGTAAGAAAAATGACTATTGAGCCAATTTAAAAATAAGTGCAATTGCCCTCAATTTACCAAGATGAGGAAATATAAGTTTGCTTGTTTGGGTGTTGTTGTCATTTGAGAAGACAGATGATGAAACAGCGTTTTGACCTCTGGGACTAAATAACAATGAACAATATTGGCTGTCATATCTGCCAAATAAGCTATTTAAGCTATAGTATTTAATTTATCACTATAAGTGAATAAGTTGTTGGGATCGCAACTAATCTTTACCTGATGATTTACATAACCTGGTTTTGACACTTATTCATCCATTCAGAGAATTATTCTTAGTTATAAAAAATTCACTCACCTTCAAAGCTAGGAGTAATGAAGAACTCCGACCTATATTAAGTAATTACATAATATACGTTACAGGCTTTTCTCTATCATCAGTCGGGAGAATTTATAGAGAGCAAATATCCACTTTAAGAAACCACTGATTCTCAAAATTTTGCTGCAAGCATTACCTTAATCGTTAGATGAGCAAGATCTTATCAACTAAAATTCGATTTTCTTCGATCCAAGTATAAGATAATTCTTAATCTTAATTTTAATCGTTAGATGAGCAAAATCTTATCAACTAAAGTTTGATTTTATTTCATCCAAGTATAAGATAATTCTTATAAAATTAGTGATTAATTACAATTTACAATAGTAGATAAATGATTACTATTTGTAAAAATAAATATATACAATTGTTGTAATTCTCACGATTATCATGTTATGTGCAAATTATTTGTGATTCCTACTTATCTAGATATATATTTTATACTTAAACAGATACTTGCTAAAATTTAATAAACAGGTTAAGTTATCATTAATATTGAGTAAAATAAATATAAGCCGGCTCCGAGCATAGATTTGGCAATTTAACCAAGGTTAAAAAACTCGAGATTCTCTATTTTAGTGACATGTTGCTGTTGCACCTCTATAAGATATCAAAATTAGTGTGGTGCAGTATTAATTGCTTGAATACGTTAGCGTCGAGTAGATCCTATTACAGATGTAGTGTGTTTATTGGTGGGATCCCGTCGTCATAATATTCATATATCAATTGTATGATGCTTCTTCATGCAAGTATTTAATCTAAAGTTTTTCGATTGTTTTTGAATATTGGAAAATCGTTTGACCCTATTTTTATAAAATTTGAAATTGAGGAAAGCGTAACAAATGTTATGAAGGTTTAGGTCAATAATATTGTGTAATTTTTTCTAATTTATAGAATAATTATATACATTGTAAATAGCAGTATTGGAGGTATTAAATAATTTACAATTTAAGGCAATATTTACGCAAGATTTTTCCACATTCAATTGTAAAAATAATAGATAAGATAATCAATGCCAATGGGTAAATTACAGCGCGTAGGCTACATAGTCAAACGATATCCGTGTTACTCTGAGACATTTATTGTTAATGAGATTTTAGCCCATGAAGCAGCGGGTCTAGATATTGAAATTTTTTCCCTAAGACCAACACTTGACTCACACTTTCAAGATATTATTTCCCAAGTACAAGCACCAGTGCATTTCTTGAGGGGTTATAAGAGATTGCAAGGGATTAAGCTCTGGGAAGCGATCGAGCAAGTGAGTGAAGTTATACCCGAAATTTGGAGCAGGTTAGTTTACTCCGAAGGAGAGGATGTTCATAATATATTTCAAGCTTTACAAATAGCCTATAAAGCCCATTCGACGGGTATCACTCATTTACATGCTCACTTTGCAACTTCACCCACAAGTGTAGCCCGACTTGCAAGTCACTTTGCAGAAATACCTTACAGTTTTACGACTCATGCGAAAGATATTTTTCATCAAGATGTCGAATATAATGACTTGGAACGTAAACTCAGAGATGCGACTACCACAATTGCCATAAGTGATTATAATCGCAACTACCTCTGTCAAACTTATAGTGCAACAGCAGGGAAAGTAAGACGTATTTATAATGGTTTAGATTTACAAAAATTTCCTTTTAGGTCTCCCGAAAAATGTCCACCTCAAATCATTAGTGTGGGACGACTAGTAGAAAAAAAAGGATTTTCTACCCTGATTGAAGCTTGCGCTCTTCTGGCTAAACGCGGCTGTCGATTCACTTGTCAAATAGCTGGAAAGGGAGTATTAGAGGCTGAACTACGCAGTCTAATCGAGCAATTGCATTTAACTGATGTTGTCAAACTCATTGGACCTCAACCTCAAAATAAAATCATTGAATTGGTACAAGAAGCTGCTGTTTTTGTCGGTCCCTATATCATTGGTAGCGACGGGAATAGAGATGGTTTACCAACTGTCTTGTTAGAAGCTATGGCATTGGGAACCCCCTGTATATCAACCAATGTTACAGGTATTCCTGAAGTTATCAAAGATCGAGAGACAGGCTTGCTCGTTCCTCAACTCGACCCAATTGCTTTAGCTGCAGAAATAGAAACACTATTGAACAATCCATATTTAAGGGTGCGACTTGCGATGAAAGCCAGAAAATTAATAGTAGAAAAGTTTGATATTCACCGCAATACCACTGATGTTCGCCAAGTTTTCTACACAGCATCAACTAAAAATATAGTAAGTTCCGTAATGGAAATTGATCATTCTTCACTAACAACTCCTCAGACAGTTAATCCATGAAAATTGCTTACATTTGTAATGACCCAGGAATACCTGTATTTGGTTGTAAAGGTAGCTCGATTCACGTACAATCAGTCACGCGCACCCTTGTACGTCAAGGACATGAAGTACATTTATTTACTTCTTGTTTGGGAACTTCTCCTCCAACAGACTTAAGGATGGTTCAAATTCATAAACTTCCTGAACATCCTAAGAGTGATGATTGTAATGCTCGAGAACAGGCTTTGTTTTTGAGCAATTCCAAGCTATTTTCTATTCTCGAAGCTGAAGGACCTTTCGACTTAGTCTACGAGCGTTATTCTCTTTGGAGTTTTGCAGGAATGGACTATGCTCGTACAAATAGTATTCCAGGAGTTTTAGAAGTAAATGCGCCCCTCATAGAAGAACAAATAAAATATCGAACCCTGGTAAATCGGGAACTAGCTCGACAAGCTGCAGAAAAAGTCTTTGCTGCAGCTACTACCTTAATTGCTGTTTCCCACGCAGTAGGCGAATATTTAGAAAATTACCCAATGGCACAAGGACGAATTCATGTGGTACCTAATGGGGTAGATCCGAAGCGCTTTTCAACAGATGTTAAACCAAGTTTAGTGCGTAAGCCGGAAGAATTTATCATTGGTTTTGTCGGTACAATGAAACCTTGGCATGATCTATCCAGTCTTGTCGATGCTTTCGCTAAGTTGTACTGCGAAGATTCTAACACTCGACTGCTAATGGTGGGAGATGGAAAAGGTTTAAAGAAAGTTATAGATAATTTATCTACCCATAACTGCAGCCAAGCCGTTCATTTTACTGGTGCGGTTCCTCCCGAGCAAATACCCGGGTTACTTGCAACCATAGATGTTGCAGTTGCTCCTTACTCACTCAACGATCAATGTTACTTTTCACCCCTCAAGGTTTACGAATATATGGCTGCAGGCTTACCAGTTGTAGCTAGTAGGATTGGGCAGTTAGCAGAACTGATCCAAGATGGAGTAAATGGTTTGCTTTATCCTCCAGATGATTCAGACTGTTTAGCGGAAAAATTGCATTTGCTTAAATCCGACTCCGAACTCCGGGATAGTTTGGGTCTGGCAGCAAAAGAATGTATAGATAAATACTATACTTGGGATATTGTCGTTCGGCGCATTCTTAATTTTTCTGGCTTTCCTGAAGCAGAATTGATAATAAAGTAAAAAAGAATCAATTAACGAGTGTTAAAAAGCAAACTTTAAATAACAAGCTGTAAATAATCAACTTCAATAACAGAATCATGTTAGGAGAATTCCTCGATGGGACGACCGCAGAAACTTAAGGAAATATTGCCGGGTTTCTGGCGGATAATTAAACGCTTTTGGCCCTATATTTATCAAGATAAAGGCTTAATTGTAGCTTCTTTTATTGTGTTATTTGCTGAAGTTGGTCTACGGTTGCTGGAACCTTGGCCCCTCAAATTAATTTTTGACCGGGTTATTGAAGTAGATGGCTCTGAATATCTTTCTGGTCTTGCACTTATTGATAATTTGCAACCGATACAAATGTTATTGTTTGCTTCTGTTGGAGTAATTGCGATTGCTGTACTGCGAGCATCTGCATCCTACTTTAGTACAGTCGGTTTTGCCCTTGTTGGTAGTAGAACCCTAACTCAAGTTCGTTACGATCTCTATTGTCATCTCCAGAACCTATCCCTTTCTTTTCATAACAAAGCTAGGGGCGGGGATTTAACAATTCGTGTTATTAGTGATGTCGGTCTACTTAAAGAAGTACTTGTAACTGCTTTTATGCCATTGCTAGCAAGCATGCTGATTTTGTGCGGCATGGTGATTATAATGTTTTGGCTTAACACCGAGTTGATGTTACTAGCTTTGTTAAGCGTTCCTCTATTTTTGTTTTGTACTACTCATTTAAGCAAAAAAATTCGGACTGTTTCTCAAAAGCAGCGTAAAAGACAGAGTGCGATGGCTACTACAGTGGCTGAATCGATGAACGCAATCAAGATTGTTCAAACCCTTTCTTTAGAAAAAGAATTTGCTCAAATTTTTGCCAAACAGAACCATAGCAATCTTGAGGACGGAGTCAAAGTTAAACGCCTAACTGCAAGTTTAGAGCGTACCGTAGATGTAATTATTGCACTTGCAACTGCCATAGTTTTGGGACGGGGTACATTGATGGTAGTAAATCATACTCTTAGCCCTGGAGATTTACTTGTCTTTCTCTCTTATTTAAAAAATGCCTTTAAACCTGTGCGAAATTTTGCTAAATACACCGGGAGACTAGCAAAAGCAACAGCCGCTGGCGATCGCATTTTAGAACTTCTAGACCGTTCTTCAGATATCCAAGATTTACCAACGGCAAAGCCTGCTCCTAATTTTGAAGGCCATATAAAATTTGAGGATGTAAGTTTTACTTATGAATCTGATTATCCTGTTTTAAATAATATTAACTTGTCCGTTGAGCCAGGTCAGCAAATCGCTTTAGTAGGTATTTCTGGTAGTGGTAAATCAACATTAACCAGTTTAATTTTACGTTTGTACGAACCTACGCAAGGGCGAATCACAATTGACGGGGAAGATATTCGCAATTACACCCTCAACTCTCTGCGAGCCCAAATTAGCGTTGTTTTGCAAGATAGTTTATTATTTGCGGCGACAGTTTGGGAAAATATTGCCTATGGAAATCCAGGAGCAACAAAAGAGGAAATTATCCAAGCAGCCTGTTTTGCAAATGCCCATAACTTTATCGTACAAAACTTACCCCAAGGATACGATACTGTTTTGGGCGAACGGGGAGTTACCCTTTCTGGCGGACAGCGTCAACGGATTGCTATTGCTCGCGCTGCTATTCGTCGGGCTCCAATTTTGATTCTGGATGAACCAACCACGGGTTTAGACGGGAGTAACGAACAAGCTGTACTGGATGCTTTAGAACGATTAACACAAGGTCATACAACATTTTTAATCGTCCATGATTTAGAAATTGCTGCTCGCGCTGACATGATTTTGTATTTAGAAAATGGAACAATTATAGAAAAAGGTACTCACCAGCAAATGGTTGAGACTGATGGTCGTTATGCAATCTTGTATCGACAACAAGCAAGGAAGAAAAAGGAAACAGGAGAAAAAAGACAAAAGACTCAATCAATTTGAAAGGGAACAGGTAACGGGAAATATACAGCAGTCGCCATAATTTTTAGCCATAATTTTTAGCCATAATTTTTAAATGCTTTCACAACTTGATACCGATTTTGTTCGCCGAGATCCAGAGATTCCCGGCTTAGAAATAATATTAGATTCTGAGGCTTTAGTTAGTTGTCTAGCCTCTTACTTACCCGAGTTCAACTTCGGAAATGCTTCTAGCCACTATATTCGCTACAAACCTAAGACGAACTGTTTAGTTGGCTATAAGATCGAAGTAAATGGAGAGGAAATAGATATTCACGCCAAAGCTTTGCGATTTGATGAACGTGGTAAATTCAAAAAATTAGCAAAATATCCAGCATTAGCAGGAGCTTTGGGTAGCGGACGTATCTTTTTTGAAGACTCCCTAACAGTGGTAAATATCACTCCAAATGATGCCAAGCTTAAAGGACTTCCTTACTTGGCTCAATTAAACTCCCATCCAGAAAAACTACAACAACTTTTTCCTCAACAGCCTCAATTATGGCGAGGAAAATTAAAGCGCTTGCGATACAAGACGGAAAGACGTTATGTTGCTCAATGGTTAGTTAAAAACAAACCCCGAGCATTATTAAAAGCTTACACCGACAAAGATTATCAAGTTGCTTACAATAATGCAACGAGATTCCAATCCCGTGATATTTTGTGTTTACCCAAGCCAATTACAGCTTCCCAAAGTAATAATATTATTGGCTTTGAATGGTTAAGCGGTTACTTATTAAGTGAGGTGATAGCTCAGAGAAATCTGGAGTTATCTCTAATTAAAAATGTTGGTGTAGCGCTAGCTGAACTTCACACTCAATACCCAAACAAATTAAAATCTATGAGCCGAGAAGCAGAGGCTCAAAATCTACTCTTGTTGGCAAATTGGCTGAGTTTGGTCTATCCCCCTCTAACGAAACAAATAAATTTCCTAGCTCAAAAACTTGTCGATTATTTAGTATCACTACCCACTTTAAACTATCCAATCCATGGTGACTTTTATGCCGATCAGGTCATAATAACTGGCGATCGCGTAGCTATTATCGATCTCGACCGGGCTATGGGAGGTGACCCCGCAGCCGACCTTGGTAATTTCCTTGCTCACTTAGAACGTCAAGTAGTCTACGGTAAGTTATCTAAAAGTCAAATCAGTCAGATACATAAAGCATTACAATCGGGTTATCAGACAGTATCACCCGAGCTAATTACAGCAAGAATTAAGCTTTACGCTGCGATCGGTTTATTTCGCTTAACCCCCGAACCTTTCCGCTACCGCAAATCAAACTGGTCGGAAATAATGACCATGTTTTTAGATCGAATAGAGCAAATTCTTCAACAACCTTCACATGACGAATATCGAGATTATCGATCCATTCAATATTACTGAAGATCCAAAAATGCCTTTTTTACTTCAAGCTCTCAATCCCCTTGAAGTACAACAACAATTTGAGCATCACGTACATTCTTTAAGTAGTCAAGCCAAACAAATTCAACTCCAAGCTATTCGGACGATCCGTTATAAACCCAAACGAAGGTGTCTAATTGAGTATGACATTACAGTCCAAGAAATCGATGGGTCAAAGCAAGCAATTACCCTCATTGGTAAAGCGCGATCGCGCGGCTTAGATCGGCGTAACTATTCTTTGGTTAAATCCTTTTGGGAGCAAAATTTTGGTAAAAATAGTAAAGATGACGTCTTTGTTCCCGAACCAATGGGAATGATTGAATCTTGGAATATGTGGTTTCAGCGTAAAGTACCGGGAATAATTGCTACTAAATTATTAGCGGAGCCAGGGGGAATCAACCTCGCAAGACAAATTGCTCGAGCGGTTCATAAACTACACCAAGCAGGAATTTCCAGTCACCGTAGTCATACAATTGCTGACGAACTGCAAATATTGCGCGATCGCATTAGTATCGTAGCCGAAATATTTCCCGAACGACAAAAACGCTTAGCAAGAATTTTAGATGCTTGCGATCAACTCGGTGCTTCTATTCCAGAAGTAACACCCCAAGGTATTCACAGGGATTTTTACCCCGACCAAATTATCGTCGATGGGAATCGTCTTTACTTGCTTGATATGGATTTATATTGTCAAGGCGATCCGAGTCTGGACATTGGTAACTTTATTGGGCATATCATAGAGCAAAGTCTACGTACTTCAGGAAAGATAAGTACTTTAGCAGATCGAGAAGCTGCTTTAAAGAAAGAATTTTTACGACTTTCAAGTACAGCAACTCGTACCGCAGTGGAATCGTATACCACACTCACCCTAGTAAGACATATTTATTTGAGTACTCAATTTCCAGCAAGACAGCCCTTTACCAGCAGCTTAATAGAACTGTGCGAGCAACGTCTAGATTTAGCAGGGTGCTGATTAGGGGATTGGCGATTGGATAATAAATAATTGCTTACTGCTTGCAGTTTATCTCTTCAAAAATTTCTGTCTTAGTTTTGCGACAAAAACATTCACCTCTGGTAGTTTCATTTGGGAAACCACGATCGCAAAAACTACCAAACCAACTGCAGAAGATATGGATAGTTGCAATAATTGAAGAATTAAACCTTCTGTTCCTAAAAACTGCTGGGTTAATCTCAAAGTACTCCCACTTGCAAGACCTGTAGCTATACTTCCACCAACCAAACCCAAAATTATCAAACCCCACTCTCCCAGAGGTAAACCATTAAGTTTGCGATTAAGTAACAATAACAGCATCAACATGGAACTACAGTTAACACCAACGGTTGCATATACTAAACCGGGTGCGCCCAAATTAAACACTTCCAGAAATAAGAAATCTAATAAAGCATTGAGAAATATGTTAAAGGTGCTAATACGAAAAGGGGTGTTACCATCGCCTAAAGCATAAAATACCCTAACTAAAACATCTCTCCCCAAATAAATAAACATTCCAATTCCATTTGCTACTAGTAGGGAAGCTACCAACATGGAATTTTCTGGATTAAAAGCACCACGTTCGTAAACTATGCGCACAATCGGTACTGCTAGAGATATCATTAAAGCACCTAAAGGTAGCATAGTAAACCCAGAAAGAATCAAGCCTTGGCGAATGCGTAATTTTAATTCATCCCAATTGTCTGGAGCAGCAAGTTGAGCAAACATGGGCAGTAAGGGAACTAAAATCATATTAGAAAGAATTCCCACCGGTGTTTGTACTAGTAAACCAGCATTTGCTAAAGCTGCAGCAACTCCTGTTTGGGGTATTCTAGAAGCAAAAAATAAATCCGTGTAAAGATTAAATTGCAGCATCCCCGAAGAAAAGGTAGCTGGTAACATAATTCGCAAAATTTCTCTTACACCCGGTTGCTGAAAGTCAAATCGCAACCGAAATCTACCCATACCCGATTTTACCTGGGCAAAAATTTGCACTAACCATTGTAAAAATGCTCCGGCTACATATCCACCGGCTAAAACCATTCCTCCAATAGTCGCATATTCACTAGTTGCAGTACCTATGTTAGTTCCCACCTGTAAATAAAGTATACCCAAACTAAGAATTACTGCACTGCTAGAAAATAACGGACTTATCGCAGGTAACCAGTATTGATTAGCAGAATTAAGAACTCCAAAACCAATTCCAATTAGTCCGGCTAAAACAGCCATCGGCGACATTACTCGCAGTTGCTGAATTGCAATTTCCCTAACTAATTCCTTACCAGTAGTGCGTAAACCTGCAGCAAATATATCGATCAAATTGGGAGCAAAAATAAATATAAAAATTGCAATTACTAATAGAATGAACCCGACCAAAGTTGTAATTGTTTCTACTAGTGGTGCTGCTTCTTCTTCGTCACGCTTAGCTAGAACGCTGACAACTGCACTGTAAAATGGTCCGTTGATTCCACCAAGTAAGATTAATAAAAAACCAGGAATAGTATAAGCATAATTAAAAGCATCAGCTGCCGGACCCAAACCAAAAGCAGCTGATATAGTTTGTTGTCTTACCAACCCGAAAACTTTACTAATTAAGGTTGCTGCGGCAATAATACCTGCAATCCCAGCTAAAGAACGAGATGGTTTTTGTTTTTGTTTCGTCACAAATTCTACCTGAGAGTTTTCAGAAAGAGTCTAACTGAGAACATTTAACCTGAAATCTCCTTCCATGTCAGGCAAATTTTGACGAAAGTGTTGACAAGGGATTGGTGACTGGGGATTGGGGATTGGGGATTGGGGATTGGGGATTGGGGATTGGGGTTAGCGCTTAGCGCAGCGTAACGGATCCGCAAGGTAGCGCAGCTATAGTTATTGCGTGGCGTTAGCCATATGGCGACTGGGGATTGGTAAATATTTTAGGAATTACGACAATTACCCATTACCAATTACATTAACAATTACCCATTACCCATTACCCATTACCACTCATCGCGCCAGCGATGCGGGTGTATACCAATCACCAAACCCATTAAAACAATGAATCCAAATCTAAAGATTCTATTCCACCTTTGCTTTCTGCATAAGCCAACATACTTCCCAACTGCTTCCAAACTAGCCAGCAGGTGAAAAGAGCAGTGGGTAAACCAACAGCACAAGCAAGTAGTGCAGAGAATCCAAATATTCTCAAACCCGAGCATAAAAACAAGCCAATACCAATACCAACACCAAGAAATGGGAATATTGAACTCTTAGTGGATAGACGAGCTTCTGGGTTTTCAGTAACGCCTTGTTGCCACTCTTGTAAATTTAATTTTAATGTACCGCTAAAAGCTGCACCGGAGGTCACTGCCACAAACAGTCCAAGAATAACCAAGAAATAAGGGGGATGAAAGGAATAGTAGTACATATCAACTATCTATTGGTAATGGTAGGTATGGAAATTTAAACTGAGATTGAAAATTAAAGTTAAATTGAAAATGAAGAATTATTACTTTAATCTTTATTTAATTATAGTTTTTTTAAGTATAAATTACTAGCTGATATTTATTTGCTATTTATGTTTATTGAGCTATATGCTTTGTATTTATTTTTTGGTATTTTGGTATTCATTCATATCCGTTTATTTACTTCTTTCTACTTTCTCCCCGTTTTTCCCCTTCCCTACAAATACCTTGCCAACTTTATTTCAATCAGCAGTCGTCAGTTAATATCTTGCACTCAACCCCTGAATATATCACCTGTAGGTTTTAGATTTATCCAATTAAGGCTCAACCGATCGCCTACGAACTGACAACTGCTAACTCTCCTGTGCGTGACTGCACCCATTCATGCTAGAACGCCCAAATGTGAATTTTCAGCTTCATTCTTGAATGTAGATTAATTCTTGAATTTGAATTAACTATTGGCTGTAAAGCTTGGTAAAACCGCTGCAAATCCTTCCCGAGAGAAATCAGCAAGGGCACCAAAAGCAACATCAAGCAAGCGAGCTGGTTTGAGGTCCTCTTTGATTAGGTTCCACAAACTTTCGACTTCTGCTGTATGGAGGCGATCATCTTCTGTGAGCGCAATTAGTAACTGACGACGTAAAAATTTTCCTTCTTCTGAAAGTAAGAATTGAAAACCTAATTGGGCTGTGGGTAAAACGTCAAAGCTACTATCTGCGCGAGCAATTTCAATCAGATTTTCTAACCTTTGCCATTGGAATTTACCATCCTTAAATAAGACATTAAGTAGTCTGCGTCTCAATTCTGGGGATTCTCCCGTGAGTAAACGTCTTGCAATGTAAGGATAAGCAATCTCAATAATTTTAAATTCCCGGTTTAGGCTTAAGGCAATTCCTTCTTGAGTTATTAGCGAACGAATGATTAATGCAAATTTAGCTGGTACCCGAAAAGGAAATTCATACATCAGTTTGGAATATTCATCGGTGATGGTTTTAAAGTTAAAATCACCAACATTTTTCCCAATAGCATTTCCCCACACTCTTTCCAAAGCTGGAGCAATGGGGCGAATATCTATATCTGGAGTAAGGAAACCTAATCTAACGTAGTCTTCGGCTAGTTCGTCGTATTCTTTGTTGACTAAATGTACTATGGCGTCTACCAAGCTTTCTTTATTACTTTCTTCGAGCTGATCCATCATACCAAAGTCAATGTAAGCCATTCGACCATCGGGCATAGCAAATAAGTTACCTGGGTGAGGATCTGCATGGAAAAATCCATGTTCTAAAAGCTGTTGTAAGCCGCTAGTAACACCAATTTTGATAATTTCTTCTGGGTCTAAGCCGGAAGCACGAATGCTTGCAGTATCTGTAAGTTTAAAGCCGTTAATCCATTCCAAAGTTAAAACCCTATAACTGGTATAGCGCCAATAGATTACAGGAACTTTTACTTGGGAACTATTGCGGAAGTTATCAGCAAATTTTTCAGCGTTGCTAGCTTCGTTGAGATAATCTATTTCTTCAAATAGTTTTGTACCAAACTCATCAACAATCAAAGTTAGATCGTGTCCCAGGTTAAGGGGTAACCAAGGTGAGAGCCAACTTGCACCCCAACGCATCAAGTACAAATCCAAAGATAAAATTGGACGTAAGTTAGGACGTTGTACCTTAACTGCTACTTCTTCTCCGCTGTGTAGGCGACCGCGATATACTTGACCTAAGCTAGCTGCAGCAACTGGCTGTGGTGAAAGTTCGCTAAATATTTCTGATATTGGGCTACCAAGTTCTGAAGATATAATCCTGTAGGCAAGTTCGCTATCAAAGGCAGGTAACTGATCTTGTAATTTGACTAACTCATTTAAGAAATCCTGGCGAATTAAGTCCGGTCGTGTAGAAAGTGCTTGACCTACTTTAATGAAGGTAGGACCAAGACGAGTTAGTAACTGTCGTAATTCACTAGCTCTTTTAAATTTGTTTTGTTCGCTTAACCCGCGCCATTCATCTAGTTTAAGATTAATAATAAATCCAGAAAAAAACCAGATGACTGTGAGTGCACGCATCCAAGCTTGCCAAGGTCGATAGCGATAGTGACGGGCAATTGCTTGTGAGTCGTAGTTGCGATTTTTTGATGTTGGGACTTGCGAATTCACTCCGTTATTTCCCTCTCTAAAAATTAAGATTTTGTTTTTATGTGTGCTGTGTTAGGTCCTATTTGTGCTACACAAATGTTTCCCTGTATTTTTCTGTTTGCTTTGTGTTATTTAACTAAAGTTTACTAAAATTTATCTTCTAAATCTTATTTTATCTTAATACACAGAAGTATAAACACTGATTGCAAGTTTAAAAAGAATCATTTACTTACGTGTTTATGGCAGTATTTCATGGTATCTATTGTAATTTTTTGCCTAGTATCTAGTCGAGAGCTATCAAAGATAAATCAGTCTATTGTCAGCAGCTAAATTTGTGGATTATTTACACTTACAAATCTTAATAAAAAGTATAAAATAAAACTTATATTTTTGAGCTAACCACATCCCCGTAGGTATACTTTCCCTGCAATAATTATTTGCTCTCGATTGATAAGAGTCGCTTTGCAGGGTGCTCAGAGTTATTCAGTATTGAAGAGTTAAAGTTTGGGATCAAAGCTATAAGCTAGCAAACCAGTTAAGTAACAATGATACTGCGAGTTCAAATTTAAGTTGTAAATAAATTAACTTTTTTGCAAGCAGGAAATGAATTCTTGATAATAAGTTTACCCTTGATAATCTCTTAAATATTGTTACCTTTAAACAATCTTTTGACAAAGTATGATGTGCCTTGAAATCCTTATATGAATAATTTTAATACTTTCCTAAAATTTTACAAAAATTTAAGATAGGAACTTTTATCTGGAAATTTTGGTCTGCATATTTTAGTATTTTAGTGCTTATTTATAATATTTTCTTAATTATTTTTAGTTTTACTTGTAGATGATTAATTTGTCTTAATATTTTGAACTCGGATGATAATGTTAGCGTAGCGGGGCGCGACAGCGCACAGTAATAACCAAAGTTGCTAGTTATAAACAAAACTTTGTAGATTATCTTTAGATTCCCCTAAATCCCCATTAGTGGATCCAAAGATAGCGGCTCCGGATCCGTAGGTAGTGCAGCTAAGGCTATAGTTCTTCTAGAAATAGGGGAACTACGATCTATCTAATTTTCCCTCAATTCATTGTATACACCATAGGAAAGGGGGATCGGGGGAATCAAAATCTGACAGAAGGTTTACCGATCGCTCACAACCCACAACTCATTACTCATCACTCATTACTTATCACTCATTAAAAACTCTACTATCAATAGGTAAAGATGGATTGCGCGACCACTCATTCCAGGAAGCAAAGTAATTGTGAACATTGGTAATTCCCGCCTCATTTAGAGCAATCATTGTATTTGCAGCGCGCGAACCTTTGAAACAATAAACGTACACGTTAGATTCTGATGTGATTCCTACTTCCTCAGCAATCTTACGCACTTCTTCTGAGCATTTAAACATTGGAATTTCTGAATCATTTTTCATCATACGATGCCAATCAATCCATACAGCTCCTGGGATTCTACCTTTACGGGGGCAAAAATCTACTCCGTAGGGAGATGAGCTAGTACCAATCCACTCATCAACATCTCGTACATCTAACTTGATAATTTTAGGGTCTTCAAGTATTTGCAGCATTTCCTCAGTTGTAGCCATGATTGAGGAATTAATATTTAAAACAAATTCTTTAGTTTCATACTTTGGTACCTCTGCAGTTGTAGAAAAGCCTGCACCGAGCCATGCTTTCCAGCCTCCATGTAAAACTGCAACATTCTGACAGCCTAAATATTTCAATAAAAAGTAACCCCGACAAGATTGTCCATAACCCGTGTTCATGGCATCTTCATAGATTATGATCGACTCTTTACCAGATATACCTGCTGCACCCAAAAGGTTAGCAAAGTGCACGTGTAAATGCTCTGAGCCTTGAGAAGTAGAATCTGCTAAATAGGTAAAAATATCCCGAAGGTTTATTGAACCTTGAATATGGGAAATTGCATACTCTTCTTGGCTTCGAGTATCAATGACAATGAGATTTGATTTTTGCTGTTCAAGCAAAACAGAAAGTTCTTTTGGAGTGATTAGGGTCTTTATATCCATAGGTTGACTCCTGTTTAGTTTGCTACTAACCCAAGTCACTAATTATTCACCCGAAAAGGTGACAGGGTACGATCAGTTTAATGCTCAATAATCAGCTTTTTAAAAGCAGCACAATATTTCTCATCTCAGTACAATACACACTTGAATCTTTCTATCATTTACAAGCAGGGTGTAGATTTGATGTCGAAATAAGTGATAGGTTTGTACTTCTCATAGGATTAAGAAATATTAATTAAGTTATTCTCCATAACAAGGCTAGGGAGTTACGTCTGATATCAAGCAACCACAATTAGTGGTATCACTAATCACTTGCATAATATGTTTCGAGAGTAAACATTTTATTCTTCATACTTAGAACAAGTATTTTCAAGAGAGGATTTATAATGCAAAGATTATTAACCCAAACAGAGAAATTTTGCTCGAATGTTCTTCTCAAAAAATATTCTCTAATACATGTGTGTATTAGAAATACATGTGTGTATTAGATTTCGTTCCGATATTGTCTGGAGATAATACCAGTTGTCTAAGGTTTTCGCAGAGTGATGTAGATCAAATTAACTGGTAATTAATATTTTATCATGAATGTTATTTACGACGCGTTCTTTGCGTAAGTATTTTAAATTATGTGACTAAATCTACAAAATATATTATTCAGTTGATATTTAGAAATACAGAAGAGCGTACAGAAGCAAGCGTATTGGGCAGAATATTATATTTTTCTAAAATGTAATAGGAAAAGAAGAATAGGGAACAGACAAAGTCCCAACCCAAAAATAATGCCTCAACCCAAAAAGGTAACTCTATGATTGTTTTTGGGAGAAGATATGCACTTTTCTACTTTATATTTCTATTTGAGTTGATTTGGGATAATTTCTAGGTAATATTTGTTAATTTTCAATATGAAAAAATGAATTTTTAATTGAATAAATTGTTGTTTTTAAGAAATTGTTGTCTTAACAGTTTTACGCTTTTAATGCTCTAATTGTCTCTACGGCTCTATTTTTAGAGCACTTCACTATCTTGAAAATAGTTATTAGTGATTTCTACTAATAGAACGTTCACATCTAATAAAAGCGATAACAACTCTTTTTAGAAACTAATATTTCTGTTTCAGTTCAATATTTGAATCCGGATATAAATCCAGTAATTGCCATAAGAACCTTAAAAATCATTCTCGCTCGATTATTCTTGATAAATTGTGCCATCAGGCATTATTGCTCCTTGGAGGTTAGCCCCTTGAAGATTTGCTCCTTGAAGATTTGCACCTTGAAAATTTACGCTTTGGAGGTTGACACCTTGGAGATTTGCTCCCTGTAAATTAATCCCCCTAAGATCCGTACCCTCAAGATTTGCTCCTTTTAGATTTACTCCACGGAGATCTGCTCCTTCAAGATTTGCATTTCGTAAGTTGATACCTTTTAGATCCGCATTTTGGAAGTCAATGGTAGATATATCAACTTTTGATTGATTAATCGTTTGAAATCTTGATGTTTGTAATTTAGTATTGGATGTTTGTAATTTGGTATTAGAAGTGCTGATAGTATTATTTGCGATCGTACTTTGATAGTTTGAACTGCCTGAAAGTGCAGGGGAAGGAGATTTATCAAAAAGATTTTTATCACCCTCAACAGAGTTTGTAGCAATTTTGGCATACATAGCTACCCACTTGAATAGGTGAGTGACGTGAAAAGGTATTTCAATTTTAGAAAATAAGATAATTGTGAAGATATTACCCGATAACAACATACCTCCGATTCCCAAAACTGATTTAATTTGGTAGGGAATAACAAATTCTTCTTGAGCGGGAATGTAGGGACTATTCATAGCTTCAGGGATATAGAACACATTGAAGGTTCTCTTTCCTAAATTAAGAATAATTTCGGGATCTGGTTTAATAACATTCTCTACACTGACACCAAACTGCGAGATTAACTGTGAAATCATCGGAATTCTAGCAACGGAATCCTCATCTACTAATGGAATAGCCTTGTGTCCAACAGACAACTTTCTTGAGTTCCACTGTGAGTTATCTCCAGCAGTTGCAACTAATGTTAAACACTTTGTAGCGTTATGAATTTCACGTCCTTTCAATATTCCTTGTGCTGATTCCTGCAGGTCTTCAGGTAGTTCTTGATAAGGATGAGTTTTGAAAAATCTGACAAGGGCACAAGCAGAATTACCATCCGGCAGGGTAAGATTTTTATATAGATACCTCACCATCTGCCCTGCCATTTGTTCCATACTACTGACGCCTACATCCATGTTACGCAGTTGTACGGCATGATTAAACATGTTTTCTTGAGTTAAATTTTGTAAGTCATGCATCAGACTTTCCCAGGAATTAATTAAATTACTAAAAAATTAAGGATATAAAATACTATCTGTGGCAAAAATAATCATCACCATAAATAGTCTCAACAGCAGGCACAAATGTTTTTAACGGATTATGCATTATACAATATAATTTATTTGGCTTTGGCAAATAATTCTGAACTCAATAGTTACATTTTTTATTTTTAAATCATTATTTAAAATCAGCTTATTTGCTTGATGATTATCGTAATTAGGAATCGATATAACTTTTACAACTTGTAATGCTATATGGTGTGGAATAGTATGAGATAGCGCGAGCAAGATTATAAGTTTTAACTCTTGAAAAAATCTAGTCCTGCTAGTAAGTTTTACTCAGACTTAATATATTGACTTAATTTTATTAAAGCCGGCGATGTTAGCAGATTTTTATATTTCCTGAATAATTAAGATTTATCGTGCTGAATCTCGTGCTTTTGAACCTTATATTTTTTAAATTTTTATATTTAATTGTGAAAATTTAATTGATTCATTTCTTGAATAAGTATTGTGTAGTCAAGATTTCAAGATATTTATACTTAAACAAAACTTATACTTACAAAACTTAATTTTATAAGTATGCGGGTTAGTTAATAGTTATAAATTTAGTCATTATTTTGGGGAGATTTTGATATCTCCTGTTTCCTTCACATCCAAATTTAATATTTGAAGCGATTATCTGACATGATTTGAGCCACTCCCCGCAATAAATTGACGGGGATAGCACTTGCGTGCCGCCTTGCGGCATATCAGGCATGACTTTCTGACTTGTCGTCCTTAATGACTATCTGGTCAGAAGCTAGCACTTGGATGGATAACCGCTCTGAGGAGTTGTAACACTTCCTACTTTCAACGACGCGCCCTGACGGACGAACAGACTCGCTTACTCGGTTCGCGGTTTTTCGTTCCGCGCCTCGCGGCGAACGATATTGCTTCCATGCATCCATCAAGAGCGGCTCCGCCCTCGGATACTCAGACTGGGCATCCAGCAATGAAAGTTTATCGTCACAAACATGTCTACTCAAGAATGCAGAGAATAAATCGCGGTGCATCTCAAAGCCCATAGCGTCCCGATGAACCCGCATCGACAAAGTTTTCTTAA
>JGI1201J43222_100209_pt1 | contig 18643 bp, 26 predicted proteins | sample MastesBC008_FD_43222 | JGI IMG/M metagenome (IMG submission 43222) | reverse complement strand
AGTAAGTATTCGCAAATACATTTATTTTTGTTAATTGTTTTTTATAGGGAATAAGCTGCTACGCATTTAACTTATATATTCATTTCTCATTGGTTAATGGCTACAAATCTTGTCCCTTCTTCCTTCTTCCCTCTTCCTTCTTCCTTCTTCCCTCTTCCTTCTTCCTTGCTGTTGTGCATTTAAAATGCACAACAGCTTATGGAGAAAACCCCGCAGGGTAGGAACGCTGACCAAGACAGGGAAGGGGGAAAAGGGAACAGGTTCAAAGAGTTGCTCAAAAAGTTGATGTGTAGCAGTGTTTTTTGAAATTGGTATAACTCAGAGATAGCGGCTAAACGTCTTTTATAGTTATTTACTTTTTATAGTTATTTACTCAGTCGCTAATAAAGAAATTGTCCATAAGGTTGCACACCAAAATTTTGAGTATCATAATATACTCTGTGCTGCTACCCAATATGATTCTATGGGATTAATTACTCGTTATTTCCATCAATTTGGACTTTTGAATTTTATTCGCTTTGTATCGCTTGAATTAATCTCTAAAATTTTTGATTCTCACAATATATATAGTTATTCCCAAACTGGAGAAGACAGAATTATTACTTCCTACTTATGGAAAAATGAGGGGTTTTATATTGATGTTGGTTGCAATCATCCCATTCACTATTCCAATACTTTTATTTTATACAGGAGAGGTTGGACTGGTATAAATATTGATGCTAATGAGACATTGATTAGCAAGTACAAAAGGTTGAGGAAGCGAGATACTAATATTTGTGCAGTTGTATCTGACCAAGAGAAAGAAGTTGTGTTCACAGAATTCGATGATTCTTTTGTTTCCTCAATTAATGCTGAGCATGTTGAAAACTGGAAAAATCATCGCCAAGTTAGCAACCAACATGTTGTGACAAGTATTTCTCTAAATACTATTTTGGAGAAGTGTAATGCTCCCAAAGTCATTGATTTGCTGTCGATTGATGTTGAGGGACATGATTTTGAGGTTCTTTCTTCATTAGATTTGAATATTTATCGTCCCAGATTAATCGTTGTTGAAATACATAAATTTGATATTAATAATCCTTCTACAAGTAAGATCTACGAACATTTAACCAAGCATAACTACAAAATGGTTAGCTATGCGGTTATGAATGGTTATTTTTTAGATGCTTTAGCTGAAAAGTGATTTTTGTTGATTGAGTACTATGAGTTATTCTTATAATTAATCTTAGAGTTTTGATTCTGCCACATCAAAAAGGTGTTTCTACGTTTAAATGTATTTTTTGTTTGATTTGAGGATGATTGAAGTAAAGTTCTCTCGCGTGCAAATGTAATCGGTCTACTTCTGCGTTACACCCGTACAGGCGATCGCCTAAGATTGAAATACCCAAACCCTGTGGATCTGCAGCGTGAACTCTTAATTGATGGGTTCGTCCTGTCAAAGGAATAAACTCAACCCGAGTACGCTTGTTTTCTATTTTTACTAATTTGAATTTGGTTAAACTGGGTTTACCATATTGCTGATTAATTTCCTGATAGGGGCGATTGTCAGGATTTCCCCATAGTGGTAATTCAATTATCCCTTCCTCAGTAGTAATAACACCTGCAAGTACAGCTTCGTAAACCTTGTATACATGTCGTTCTTGAAACTGTTTACTAATTTGACGATAGGTTTCCAAATCTTTTGCTAGAAGTAGAATACCAGAGGTATCCATATCTAAACGATGTACTGCTGTGAGATTTTCAGCAGTTGGTAATAAATTATTTAAACGACTCAACACACTATCTTGATTATGAAGATATCGTCCGGGAACTGATAGTAAGCTAGGAGGTTTATTAACAGCAATCAACCATTCATCTTCATAAATAATTGACAAATCAAGCATATCTTGTGGAGACGCGTTAACAAAGCATTCCCCCAGAGAAACATGATTTTGGTAAGATTGTGTTTCTACATCGTTTCTAGATTGCAAACCCGACAACAAAAACCCCATCAATGGTTGACAGCGTTCCACACAAGCACCATAGAATTTACCTGAAGTTTTTTTACCTAGAATTTTTTGACCTAGAATTTTCTCCCCACTAATGGAAGAATCTACTCCAGAAGACTTTCCCCACCAAAATTCAGCCATTGCTAAAGGTTTCAAGCTATGTGTCGCTGCATAGTGGAGTAATTTAGGAGCGCAACAGTCCCCGGTTCCTGTAGGTAAGCCAGATGGCATTAATTCTTGTAATGTTTTTGACTTTCCTAGAAAATTTATCAGGTTATAAGCAGCATGCATTTTTGCTTGAAGTTGACGAGATAATTCCTTACGTTGTTGTTTTAATTCCCGTATCTTTGCATTTGCTGCATCAATGATTGCTTTAAGGGGTTTTAATGCTCGATCGCGTTGGCGTTTGAGTTGTCTTCGTTCGATCCCATCTTGACGACTTGCTTCATCAAGTTCTTGGAGTTTTGTATTAAGTTCTTCACCTGTGAGTGTTTCAGAGATTTCCTGACGTTTTCTGTGACGTTCTTGTTTGCAGTTGCGATGGCGATCGCTCATTTTTTGTAACTGTTGTTCAAATCCCTCGGATATTTGTTTGTATTGGCTTCGTTCGGGAAGTTCTTTGAGCTTAATTATTTCTTGTTTAATAGCTTCTAATTTAACTAAGGTAAACTTTTCATCTAATGCAACTTCTTCACGTCCCGGAATTGGTGGAACCCAACCTTCAACTACACCCCAACCATTGAGCAACCCTGAGAAAGCTTTAAGTATCCTTTGTTCACCAGAAGGTAATTCAACTAGTAATATCCCGTACATTTTACCTTCGTGGGAATATACTTCATCTTTGTCCAGATGTTGCATTAAACCAATCGCGATCGCTTCTGCTTGTGGAGTGCGGGGAAGCTTTAATAGTTCGCCAGTTTGCGGGCAATGTCCTTCATAGTAATATTTGGGGGGTGAATTATTAGTTGTAAATTCCTTGGTTTGGAAATTGGAACCCGTAAAATCTGATAATAGGTGAAGAGTTACCATAAATAATTAACTGAATATCATATTATTTACTTATTACTCATCACTTATTACTCATTACTCATCACTTATCACTCATTACTCATTACTCATTACTTACCAGCTTTACACCCCTCGTCACTTGCTGTATCCAGCCAATGTACTTGGTTTTTACGGAATTAAATCCAGCCGTTCGCATCCAATCATCAACACTCCCACTAGCATATACTTTTGAGTAAGGTTCTCTAAAAAGTTCAATTAACCAATCAGTATGGCGAAGAATTTTTTGATTCCCATCCAAAACGATCGCTTCCCCTCCTGGTTTAAGCAAGCGGAAGCATTCTTGCAAAATTAATTGGGAAATATTGGGTGGTGTTTCATGTAGTAGAAACGAAACCGTCACTAAATCGAAAGTATTGGATTCCAAACCGGTAGATTCGGCTAAACCATGAAGGAAATTTATATCTAATTTTGCTTTTCGTGCTTTGTGTTCTGCTAAAACCAGCATATGAGTAGATAAATCTAACCCAACCGTGGTTGCTTGTAGATAAGCCTGTTTTAGCATTAAGGTAGTTGAAGCGGTACCACAACCAAGGTCGAGAATCTGTTTTGGTTCCGATTCAATTGCAGCAAGTAACTGTTTGCGTACCCAAGTCTCGTTTGGTGGTGAAGCGAATGCTGTAACTAAATCGTAAGTAATTGCTGCAATCGGGTTCAAATAGCCATTCTCAATTCCATGAAAATTTTGACTGCTGTAATATTGTGGATAGCTTAGCTCTGGATCGTGAAAACGAATCCCTTCTTTTTCCCAATTTGTACTTTCATAAATTCGCAGTTTTTCTTTACCGATGAGAAGGCGGATAATTGATTCAAAAGAAAGCTGCAAGATTTGATTATGAATTCCTGTCACAGCAATCTCTATTTATAACTACTCACTAAATAGGATATAACATTTATGGATTTATATTTATGGATCTAATCATCTAAAATATTACTATCGGTAAAGTATATCCGCTATATATTAAAAAATAGTAAAAGTTAAGATTTTTTCAATTAAACCATGAAAAAAAATATTGTTACCTCGATTAAATTTATCTCTACAATATTGATTACATGTGCTATTGGATTAGAGTTATGGAATATTTATGCCATATATACTCAAGCTCAAATTCCAAATTTTCTACATCCAGTTTTTTGGATTGAACGTGTTGCTGTTATAAGTCATCTCATTGAAGCAATTATAGCCACTTATTTTGCACCTTCACGTAATAAAACGCCGATTAAATATGGTATTTATACTTTTTTCGTTGGTACTGTTGGGCTATTAGAACTTTTTGACAAAACAAATAATCTCCTTGAAGATAGATAGTTTGAAGCTCTAACTGTGTGTAGTCATTAATGTTGAGGATAAAAATATTCTCAAAAATATAATCTATCTCACTGTTAGTATCTCTTAGAGTCAAAGTTATCTGCACCCTGATAAATTTTATATATCTTTAATTAGAATTTCCAAAAAATCGAAAAAATTAATTAGTGGATTGTAGATACAACAAAAAAATAGTGAGTGTAGGAGCAATTTACAGATTTGTGACCAATTATTTAAAAAATTATTTTGAGTAGTTATTTCAAACAATTAATTCGAACACTATTAATTGTGTATCACTACCCTTTTATGTCCCTGCATAAGATGGTAACTATCATCCCCAAGTTTATAAAACTTTAATGCCAAAGTCTAAGCTCTTAGGGGATACAATATTGTATTAGGGGACTAAAAACTTAAGCTTTTAGATTCTAAGCTTTTAGATTCTAAGCCTTTAAACTAAAACTTAAGTATCAATAATTATTCTCCTCTATAAACTCCAAAGCTTACGTGAATCACTCATGAAAGACTTGGAACAGAGAAAAAACTGGTTTTCTCCGGTCGCTGCAGCTTATAACAAAGCTAGACCAAGTTATCCCGTGCAGATTGTTCGTCGTGTAGTAGAGCTAGCTCGACTTTCTTCTGACTCAATTATTCTTGAAGTCGGCTGTGGTCCAGGGACTGCAACTATTACATTTGCTCAACTAGGTTTCTCAATGCAATGCATAGAGCCGAGTCAAGATTTTTACGAGATAGCCCTACGCAATTGTCAACAATATCCAAAAATAGAAATTAACTGTACTTCCTTTGAAGAATGGGAGTTAGAGACTAACAGGTTTGATGCGGTAATGGCTGCAAGTGCTTTTCATTGGATATCACCTGACGTTGCTTATTCTAAAGCCGCTGATGCTCTCAAAGATAACGGTTTCTTGATTTTATTGTGGAATATGACACCTCAAATTCCATATGAAATATATCAAGTACTCAATGAAGTTTATGGAACTCAGGCTCCTCCATTAACGCGATATGAAACCAGAGAAACTCAAGAAAAAATTCTTTGGGGCTTTGGACGGAATATTCTCAAATCTGGACGATTTAAAGGGTTAATGTCTGAAAACATACTTTGCAAAATAAGTTACCAGGTTGAGGTTTACCTTGAACTTCTAAGCACTTTTTCACCATATCGAAATTTACCGCGTTCCCACAGAGATTCTTTGTTCGCAGGTTTAAGACAGGTAATTCAAAATCATTTTGGAGATTATATCCAAATCTCATATTTGAGTGCTTTTCATGTTGCTCAAAAAATCTAGTTATTTAGGGAATAGGGAACAGGGAACGCGAACAGGAGGGGATAAGAGAAAGATAATATAAACCGAAGTCATCCTTCTCGAAGCTCTCCCGAGTTTAACCACCTCCGAACCTTCCCTGAGTAAAACCCCTCCCCTCCTAATATCCCCCGAGTTCAACCCCCTCCTGACCTCCCCCAAGGGAGGAACTTTAGTTGACCTATGGTAAATAGTTGTAAAGAAATGTAAAGTATTTACATATGGATTTTTAATGTGCGGCGAAAACAGTGGGATTTCAAAGAGCGTTACCTTTCGGTAAAAAGTTAAAGTTTTCACAAATTCAGCTTATTTTGGCAGATAGTTTGACGATATTTTGGGGTGATTGGTTGGATTTACGGGTGCGAATTCCCCAAATTGCGTCATCGGGTTTAATTTCACCACTGATATATATCATTGCTTTCGGTTTGGGTTTAGGTACTTCAATTAGACCTGGTTCAGTAATTAGCAGCGACTATGACAGCTATTTAGAATTTATCCTACCGGGAATGATAGCTCTTTCCTCAATGACAATTAGCTTTGCTGGAACGACTTTTTCTATTTGTGGCGATCGCCTGTTTACAAAATCCTTTGAAGAATTATTGTTAGTACCGATAAATCCCCTATCTTTGCATTTGGGAAAAATGTCCGCAGGAATTGTGCGTGGGTTGTTGACTTCTGGATCTGTGATTATCTTAGCTTTGTTATTCACCCAGAACTTAGGTTTCCTAAATCCTTTGTTTTTATTGATTTTGCTTCTTAACTGCGCGGTGTTTGCTGGTTTGGGAGTAATTACTGGTTTAACGGTGAAATCGCTGGAATCTGTGGGACTTTACAACAATTTTGTAATAATTCCCATGTCTTTCTTAGGTGCAACCTTTTTCGATCCCGCTACATTACCAGTAGGATTAAAGTTTTTAGTCTATTTATTACCCTTGACTTACGCTAGTACTGCTTTACGTGCTGCGGTTTATTCACCTTTATCGGATTTTCCTTGGTACAGCATACCGATTTTACTTGCGATCGCAGCAGGATTATCTGTGTGGGGAGCATATAAGTTTTCTAATCAGCAAGATTAGCTCGTAGCGCTATATTTCCTCCTAGCTAGGTTAATTCTTATTGACCAGCATTAAAAATTTGCTCCACAGTTAAATACAACTCAGGGAAATTAGGAGATATGATTCGCTCGCAACCCCGAAACTGAGTAACTTGTATCATAAAATTTATGAATTTGTGACTTTGGGTACTACCAAATTCTACTTAAATCCAAGATAAAACCAGGTAAAACATCATCCCCGTTTAATGTTGCAGGATTACTTAATTCTTTAATTACATTATTGGAACTGTAAACATAAACTTTGCGATCAATGCGATCAATTAACCAACCCAACCGAGTACCATTTTCAATGTACTCTTCCATCTTGGTTTTTAATATCTTTAAAGCATCAGTTTCCGAACGTAATTCCACCACAAATTCTGGACAAATCGGAGCAAATTTTTTACGTTTTTCTGGGGGAATAGCTTCCCAATCAACTTTTTTAATCCAAGCAGCATCGGGAGAACGTACAGCACCCGACGGTAACGTAAAACCACCACTAGAACCAAACCCCACACCAGTACCGTCTTGCTTTGTCCACAACCATAATTGTCCAATTAAATCAAAATTGCGCTCTTCAGTTTCTGAACCTGTTGGGGTCATAATAATAATTTCTCCATTTGCTTGACGTTCGATGCGAAGATCCTTATTTAGTTGACAAAAGTCAAACAATTGGTCATCTGTCATTCTAATAACAGGAGCAAATTTCAACACCATTGGAGTTGTTTCTGTGGCGATCGGGAATTGTGTAGTCATTTCCAAACTCGCTGATTAATTTTCTTGCTTTAATTTTAAATTAGCTACCTTCGGAGATTTCTTTTTAGTGATAAAAAAGCGATTGAGGCTTCCATCTCCTCCATCGCAATTTGCAATTTACGCACGATCTCAGCAGCGATCACATCTGGTTCCAGTAAATTTTCTCCTTTCTCCTAACTGCAAACTTTCATCTCGCAACCAAGTAATATCAAGATTTTCTCCCCCGTTTGGCGATTTATTCTCAACTAAAACACCTTCAGTATCCCGAATATCCCATATCTACGCAGTTACTTCTCAGTTTCATTGCATACTCGCAAAAATTATGCGCAATCAAGTCAAGTTTTGAAATGGTCAGTGTTAAGAAAATATTTTCATCACGAGTGGTGACACTAAATAACAGGCTAAAATCTGCGTAGTGCTCGTTTTAAGTATAAAGAAATAATCTATGTCTGAAATTACTCGCGTATCGTCAACACAAATTCAGTTACCATCACTACCAGAAAATGTTTTACCAGCGATCAATGAATTTACTAAATCTTTAGGAATTCCGAGAAATGTATTAGCAAGTGATGAAGATATTGAATATGCTTGGAGAGATTTACCTCGTGAATTGCGGGATATACCTAATATAAATTCACATGGCGAACTACTTGCCAATGTGTGTTGCGGTAAGTGTAGGACTTTTTGATAGTGCAATCAACTATACTTGGAATGCTTCAATATTGAAGTTGAGAGAAAAAGTAAAAAATTTTGGTTTACCAATTGTTGCTCAAATTCTTCAAAAAGATTTTGAATTAATGTTTAGCAAGACAGTCACCAAACTAATGCGAATTGATTAAACAAGTATTGGTGTTATCCACAAAATATCTTTTCGCTACTAAAAACACAATAAGGACGCACCGAAGTACGTCCCTAAAAGTATTATTTTATTCCTTACAAAAACCCGTGCAAATCGCATGCGTAACGATTGCACTGTATCAAACGAAACCTTAGCTAGCCAATAAAGTCTTTTCTAAAGGCTGCCAACGGAAATAGCGATCGCCACCTCTTTCCACCACAACTTTTACCCGTGGTTCGATTTTAGGTAAATTTGTCAGGTATTCGATTTCTTGATTATCAAGAACAAACCCTTCAATAATCCACAAAACTAACCCCTTAGACTTAGGCGGTAAATTTTCTAAGTGATAGTTAACAAGTGGGGGTAGATAGTAGCGTTCGCCAACAGCAGCGCCACTACCAGTACTTTTTTTACCCAAATGAGGCGGTCTAACACCGTGAATACCAGTCAAGTAAGCAGCAACGTCACCCAAACCTCTGGCGGTAAGATTCAGAGTGGTGTAGCCAGCAGCCCGTAATCTGCGGCGATAGCGACCTTCAAATCCTCCTTCGAGAGGAGCATAAACTCCCGCAGCGCCATGTTTTTCCAAACAGCGAATCAATCCTCTACCGGTGGTTAGTAGTGCCATAAATTAGTTTCTTGTCCTATACCACTCAAACATATCTATTATTTAACTTTAATTTCTAGATAAAGCTATATGTTTTGAGAAATGAAGAGAATAGGAAATGGGTAACAACGGACTCCCCACACTAATTAATCAGCGCGATCAAGCATATCCACTCCGCAGGATGGAAAACAGTCGCAAGACACGGAAAAGTAAACAGGGAAAAATGAGATAAAGACCGGTTATGGGAATCATTATGTTTCATTGTTACCCTATACCAATCACTCATTAATCAATTACTTATCCCCAATCCCCAATTCCCAATCCCCAGTCGCCATATGCCGCTTGCGGCGGCACGCAGTGCTATCCCCAATCCCAATCTCTCGACAAAAGCAAACAAATGTTTTATATTTTGAGATTGTGACCACAAAAAAAATTGGTTCGCATTCATATAGCTATACAACGTGATTTAAAACATCACGGTGCTCTGGCAAAAATGATAAAAGATAAAATAGTTTCGCTCGATTTTAAGAAGAGCTGATATAATTAGGAGTCCTTGGGCTTCGACCAGTAGATTTGGCTCACATACAAAACTCAGGGCGACCCAAGAGATGAATAACCGAACTGTGCCGTATACTCTTAAAATCTGAAATTACCTCTCGATTATATATATTTTATGTGTGATTTGAGGGTTCTTCGGTAAAGTAGAGACTGCTAAGTAGAGTCACCGTGTAGCATTGAGTTAGTCTCTGCGAACGGATACTGAGCGGAAATAACTGCTTAAGTCCCAATTGACTTATGAGTGCCATAGTAATATCTTGATTTCTGACCTTTAAAGGTTTAAAAACTAAAAGTTCAAAACTGAAAGTTCAAAACTGAGAGTTTAAGACTGAGGGTTCAAGACTAAAGGTTCAAAGCTAAAGGTTCAGAACTAAGAGTTGCTGCACGAAAAGCCAAAAGGTAATTCCTTACACCGATTGATTAAATCATCCCTGCAGGGAAGAAGATTTAAGCTGCTCTGGTGCAGAATTTAGGTGTAAGTTGCGGATTGACGTTCATACGTTACGAATACTCGATAGTCATCGCGTCTAGCAATTTGCAAAACCGCTTTGATATAATACGCGCCAGTTTATTTGAAGATCGAAGTCGGTCAGTCAAAAAAGTAGAAAGGAGAGCCAGTTACTGTGTCTGTAGGCATTCTCGGCACCAAACTGGGCATGACCCAAATTTTTGATGAGGCGGGAACAGCTATCCCTGTTACCGTTATTCAGGCGGGACCATGTACAGTTACACAGATAAAAACTAAAGATACTGATGGTTATTCAGCCATTCAGGTCGGCTATGACGAAGTAAAGGAAAAAGCATTAAATAAACCCTTACTCGGTCATTTAGCGAAATCATCAGCATCCCCATTGCGTCATCTCAATGAATATCGTCACGAAGGTGTCAGCGATTATTCATTAGGGCAAAAGATTAGTGCTGATATTTTTAGTGCAGGTCAATTAGTAGACGTAAGCGGCAAAAGTATCGGTCGCGGTTTTGCTGGTAACCAAAAACGGCATAACTTTGGTCGAGGACCAATGTCCCACGGTTCAAAAAACCACAGAGCGCCAGGTTCGATTGGTGCAGGTACTACTCCCGGTCGTGTATATCCCGGTAAAAAGATGGCAGGACGCTTGGGAGGCAAGCGTGTTACTATTCGCAAACTTACTGTGGTGCGGGTAGATACAGAACGTAACCTGTTATTAATCAAAGGAGCTGTTCCTGGTAAAGCTGGTTCCTTGCTAGATATTACGCCTGCTAAGTGGGTTAAGTCATAGGACAGATACAAGGGACAAAGGACAAGGGACAAAAACATGTTTGAGTGTGAAGTAAAAAATTGGCAAGGAGAACAGGTCGGACAAAAAAGTTTTGACCTACGTGTTGCCAAAGAAGAATCGGCGGCTCACGTCGTGCACCGCGCCTTAGTCAGACAAATGAACAACGCCCGTCAGGGTAATGCTCATACAAAAACCCGCTCAGAAGTGAGAGGTGGTGGTCGTAAACCCTGGAGACAAAAGGGTACAGGTCGCGCCCGTGCGGGTTCAACTCGTTCGCCCCTATTGCGTGGTGGTGGTGTTATCTTCGGACCCAGAAACGCCAGAGTTTTTAACTTGAAAATGAACCGCAAAGAACGTCGTTTGGCATTGCGAACAGCTTTCGCCTCTCGAATTGACGATCTAATTGTGGTAGAAGAATTTGCGTCTCAGTTATCGCGTCCAAAAACAAAAGAGTTAATGGGCGCGATGTCACGTTGGGGTGCAACAGCAGAAGAGAAAGTTTTATTAATTTTGTCTGAGCCCAGCGAAAACGTATATTTGTCGGCTCGTAATGTTGAAAAGTTGAAGTTAATTGCAGCTAATCAACTAAACGTTTATGACTTGTTGCACGCCGACAAAATAGTTGTAAGTGCCCCAGCATTAGAAAAGATTCAGGAGGTCTACAATGGTTAGAACTCAGACACGTGACCTTCCAGATCTGGTACGTCGCCCACTTATTACCGAAAAGGCGACCATGTTGATGGAACAAAATAAATACACATTTGAAGTCACTCCCAAAGCAACCAAGCCGGAAATTAAGGCAGCAATTGAGAGTTTATTTGATGTGAAAATTGTCAAAATCAATACCCATAAGCCAGCACGCAAGAAAAAGCGGGTGGGTAGATTTATTGGTTACAAGCCCCAGTATAAAAAAGCTATTGTTACATTGGCTCCAGGGGATGAGGAAAAGATTAGACAAGTTCTCTTCCCAGATGTGTAATTAGTTGCGGGTTTTGAATGACGTTAGGGTAATTCATCGCCCAATACTCAAAACTCATTCGTGGCGCAGCCGCGCGTCTTCCAAACTCAAAACTCAAAAACTAAAATTCCAACTTAGCAAATTATGGGTACTCGTTCTTATCGTCCTTATACCCCCAGTACTCGTCAGGTGACAGTTTCCGACTTTTCGGAAATTACCAAAACAGAACCAGAAAAGTCTCTGACGACCTATGTTCATCGTCGTAAAGGTCGCAATAATCGCGGTGTAATTACCAGCCGTCGTCGGGGTGGCGGTCACAAGCGTTTATATCGAATTATTGACTTTAAGCGGGATAAAAGAAATATTCCTGCTACTGTCATTGCGATCGAATACGATCCCAACCGTAATGCCAGACTTGCATTATTAGAATATCAAGATGGCGAAAAGCGTTATATTCTTCAACCTAGTGGGATGAAAGTTGGAACAACCGTAATGGCTGGTCCTGACTCGCCAATTGAAGATGGAAATGCTTTACCTCTATCTAAAATTCCCTTGGGTACCAGCATTCACAACGTTGAATTGATTGCCGGTAAAGGCGGACAAATCGTACGTGCAGCAGGTGCTAACGCCCAATTAATGGCAAAAGAAGGTAATTACGTCAGTATCAAGTTACCTTCCGGAGAGGTCCGCATGATTCGGCGCGAATGCTACGCCACCATCGGACAGGTAGGTAATTCAGAATTTAGAAACCTCAGTGCGGGTAAAGCTGGACGGAACCGTTGGAAAGGTCGTCGTCCTAAGGTCAGAGGTAGCGTAATGAACCCAGTCGATCACCCACATGGTGGTGGTGAAGGTCGCGCACCTGTGGGTAGATCCGGTCCAATGACACCTTGGGGTAAACCAGCTTTAGGTAAGAAGACCCGGAAGCCGAAGAAAGCTAGTAGCAAATTAATTGTTCGTCGCCGTCGTAGGTCTTCCAAACGCGGTCGTGGTGGTCGTGATTCTTAAGTAATGAGTAATGATTCTTAAGTAATAAGTAATAAGTGATGAGTAAGAAGTAATGAGTAATGAGTTATTTCTCATAAAAATTTTACTCAAAATCTAAAACTCAAAATCTGAAACTTGAAATCTAAAACTCAAAATCTACCCACAACTGACAACTTAAAAATTCCTATCTATTGAAATTATGGGTCGTTCTCTTAAAAAAGGTCCGTTTGTCGCCGATCACTTACTAAAAAAAATTGAAAAGCTCAACGAAAATAACGAAAAACAGGTAATTAAAACCTGGTCTAGAGCTTCAACAATATTGCCGGATATGGTGGGACATACTATCGCCGTTCACAACGGACGCCAGCACGTGCCAATTTTTATCAGCGACCAAATGGTCGGACATAAATTGGGTGAATTTGCTCCTACCCGTACCTTTAGAGGTCATACCAAAGATAGAAGATCGGGCAGATAGTTAATGAGTGTATAACTGTCCTTTGTGATTTGTACGCAGCAAATGACGAATGACAGCAAAGGAGAAAATCATGGCAGTTGATACTCAAGAAATCAAAGCAAAAGCGCGATTCATCAGAATGTCCCCTTTGAAAGTACGTCGCGTACTGGATCAAATCAGAGGACGTTCCTATCGTGAAGCGCTAATTATTTTAGAATTTATGCCCTATCGCGCTTGCGAACCGATCTTAAAGGTCCTTAGAAGTGCAGCAGCAAATGCCGAGCATAATGCTGGCTTAGATAGAGCAAAATTAATAATTACTCAAGCTTTCGCCGATCAAGGTCCTGTGCTCAAGCGCTTTCAGCCACGTGCACAAGGTCGGGCTTATCAAATTCGTAAGCCTACATGCCATATCACAATAGCAGTGGCTGCAGACGAAAGCATCGAATAGTACCCTAATCAGGAATGTTTTAGAGGAAGATTTTGTGGGACATAAAATTCATCCAGTAGGATTTCGCTTGGGAGTAACCCAAGAACACCAATCTAGATGGTTTGCCGAACCGGAGCGTTATCCAGAGCTTTTACAAGAAGACCACAAACTCCGTCAGTACATTGACAGCAAACTCGGCAGATACACTCAAAATAACGCCGGAATTTCGGAAGTTAAGATTGAGCGTAAAGCAGATCAAATCGATCTTGAAATACGTACTGCTCGTCCTGGGGTAGTTGTCGGTCGTGGCGGACAAGGTATTGATGCCTTGCGTAATGGACTACGAGAATTGTTGGGAGGATCCCGACAAATTCGCATTAACGTTGTTGAAGTCCAGCGAGTAGATGCCGAGGCTTCATTAATTGGCGAATATATTGCCCAACAATTAGAGCGACGGGTATCTTTCCGTAGAGTAGTACGCCAAGCAATCCAAAGAGCTCAAAGAGCTGGGGTTCAAGGTATCAAAATCCAGGTTAGCGGTCGTTTAAACGGTGCAGAAATTGCCCGAACTGAATGGACTCGTGAAGGTAGAGTACCTTTACATACTTTAAGAGCTAACATTGATTACTCTTACTGTACAGCTAAAACCATCTACGGGATTTTGGGTATTAAAGTTTGGATCTTCAAAGGAGAAGTAATTCCCGGACAAGAAGAAGCTCCAGCCTCACAACCCCCTCGCGATCGCGAACCCGGTCGTCGTCGCGGACAACGTCGCCGCCAACAGTTTGAAGACCGCTCTAATGAAGAATAATCATTAGTTATTGGTCATTGGTTATTGGTCATTGTTCACCTCTCGTTAGTTTTAAGTAACAGGTTATTGAAAAAACATGAGACTAAAGCAAATGAGATAAAAGTCCGAAATTCAGGACAAAAGATAAGTGACAAAAGACAAATAACAAAACAAAAGTGACAGAAGACAAATTATGCTAAGTCCAAGAAGAACTAAATTCCGCAAACAACATCGCGGACGTATGAAGGGTTTGGCGAAAGGTGGGACCACGATTAACTTTGGTGATTTTGCCCTTCAAGCTCAAGAGCCATCCTGGATTACTTCTCGTCAAATCGAAGCTTCCCGACGTGCAATGACCCGTTACGTTCGCCGGGGTGGGAAAATCTGGATTAGAGTATTCCCCGATAAGCCAGTTACCATGCGTCCAGCAGAAACTCGTATGGGTTCCGGTAAAGGTTCTCCAGAATTTTGGGTTGCTGTAGTAAAGCCAGGACGAATTTTATTTGAAATTGCTGGGGTACCAGAAGATACTGCTCGCGAAGCAATGCGTCTTGCATCTCACAAATTACCCATTAAAACTAAGTTTATTACTCGTCCTCAAGAAACTTAAGGAGTAGCTTGATATGCCCCTACCAAAAATCTCCGAAGCAAGGGAACTGAGCGACGAACAACTGAACTCGGAAATTAGTGCGGTTAAAAGGCAGCTTTTCCAATTACGCTTGCAAAAAAGTACCCGCCAGTTAGAAAAACCTCACGAATTCAGACACGCCCGCCATCGCCTTGCTCAGTTACTCACAGTAGAGTCAGAGCGCAAACGTGCAGCCGAGCAAAATACTAGCGAATCAGAGTAAGTACGAATATGGCAGTAAAAGAAAGAGTAGGCATGGTGGTCAGCGATAAGATGCAAAAAACGGTAGTTGTTGCCGTTGAAAACCGCGCTCCCCACCCTAAATACGGAAAAATCGTTGTTCAAACCCGGCGCTATAAAGCTCACGATGAGGACAACCAATGTAAAGTCGGCGATCGCGTCCGAATTCAAGAAACCAGACCTTTGAGTAAAACAAAGCGCTGGCAAGTCAAAGAAGTTTTGAGCAAATAGTAAACCAAGGCTAATAAATAAAATTTTTTATATAAATTTTTTTGTTAGTACTTGTTGTTGTTAGTTCTTGATTTTTGTTCGCAACCTAACAACATTTTTAGGGAGAAGAAATTGTGATTCAAGCCCAATCTTACCTTAATGTCGCAGATAACAGCGGTGCCCGTAAACTAATGTGTATTCGGGTTTTGGGAGCTGGTAATAGTCGTTATGGTTTCATCGGCGACCGAATTATCGCTGTTGTTAAAGATGCTCAACCTAACATGGCAATTAAAAAATCAGATGTGGTTGAAGCAGTAATTGTCCGCACCCGTCACAACATTCGTCGCGACAGCGGTATGAGTATCCGTTTTGACGATAATGCGGCAGTAATTATCAATAAAGAAGGAAACCCCAGAGGAACCCGCGTATTTGGTCCTGTAGCACGGGAATTACGCGAAAAAAACTTTACTAAAATCGTTTCTCTGGCTCCGGAGGTACTCTAATGTCAGTAAAGAAACAAAAGCCCAAGTTTTACAAAATGCATGTTAAGACTGGGGATACCGTACAAGTCATTTCCGGTAAGGATAAAGGTAAAGTAGGGGAAGTAACACAAGCATTTCCCAAGGATAGCAAAATCATTGTTCAAGGGGTAAATATTAAAACCAAACATATTAAACCCCAACAAGAAGGTGAATCAGGAAGCATTGCCACCCAAGAGTATCCGATTCACAGTTCCAACGTTATGCTTTATTCCACCAAGCAGAACGTTACTTCTCGCGTTTGCTATACCTTTACACCGGAAGGTAAAAAAGTCAGAATGCTTAAAAAGACTGGCGAAATTATCGATAAATAAATAGTGGATAGTGGGTAGTCAATTATGAATCCAATTACTAAATATTAAATTCATAATTTATATTCATAATTCATTGTTTAGCTGCGTTAAGCCCAGTTTAAGTAATCTAAAACTTCTCTGACCAAGCCCAGGGATAAGATAAAGAAAAGTTATGCCAATAGCACTCAAGAAAAAGTACGAAGAAAATATAGTCCCCAAACTGATTAAGCAGTTCGAATATACGAACATTCATCAGGCACCTAAAGTAATTAAAGTTACTATTAACCGGGGTTTAGGAGAAGCTTCTCAAAACGCCAAAGCGTTAGAAGCATCGTTAAGTGAAATTGCAGTCATTACCGGTCAAAAACCCGTAGTTACCAGAGCGAAAAAAGCGATCGCGGGTTTTAAAATTCGTCAGGGAATGCCTGTCGGTGTAATGGTTACCCTTCGAGGCGACCGCATGTACTCTTTTTTGGAGCGTTTAATAAACTTAGCTCTACCCAGAATCCGCGACTTTCGGGGTATCAGTCCCAAAAGCTTTGATGGTCGTGGAAACTATACCCTTGGTGTAAGGGAGCAGCTAATTTTTCCAGAAGTAGAGTACGACAGTATCGACCAAATCCGTGGAATGGACATTTCTATCATTACCACAGCTAAAAATGACGAAGAAGGTCGTGCCTTACTAAAAGAAATGGGAATGCCCTTTAGGGATAATTAAGTTCACAAGAAAGAGGAAACGATGGCGGCAAACGATACAATCGCAGATATGCTTACGCGCATCCGCAACGCCAATTTGGCGAGGCATCAAACTACAAATGTGCCTGCCACAAAAATGACTCGTAGCATCGCTCAAGTGTTGCAACAAGAAGGTTATATTGGCGAATTTGAGGAAGCGGGAGAAGGTGTAAAGCGCAACTTAGTGATTTCTCTTAAATATAAGGGTAAAAATCGTCAGCCTATAATTACAACCTTAAAACGAGTTAGCAAACCAGGTTTGCGAGTTTATTCCAATAAGAAAGATTTACCAAGGGTACTTGGTGGTATTGGCATAGCCATTATTTCAACATCTTCCGGCATTATGACTGACCGAGAAGCGAGACGTCAAAATGTTGGTGGTGAAGTACTTTGCTACGTTTGGTAATCACTGGTAATTTGTCATTAGCCATTGTTCATTAGTCATTAATTTGTGTTTTTTCTCATAACTAATTGAGAAACTTCATAAGCAAGATAGACAAAAGGTGAAAGACGAAAGACAGTCATACAAAGAACAAAGGACAAAATAATATGTCTCGAATTGGTAAACAACCAATTACCGTTCCTGCCAAAGTGCAGATAACTCTCGACGGTACAAAAATTGCCGTTAAAGGACCAAAAGGAGAATTGTCCCGCGAACTTTCCAGCAACGTAAGTGTAGAGCAAGATGGCGATACACTATGGGTGAAACGTCAAGATGACTCCCGTCTATCTCGCCAGATGCATGGTTTGAGTAGAACCTTAGTTGCCAATATGGTTCAGGGAGTTTCTAAAGGTTTTGAGCGACGCTTAGAAATCCAAGGGGTTGGTTACCGGGCACAGGTACAGGGACGTAATTTGGTTTTGAATATCGGTTACTCTCACCAAGTCCAGATAGAGCCCCCCCAAGGTGTTCAATTTGCTGTTGAAGCGAACACAAAAGTAGTCGTCAGCGGTTACGACAAAGAAGTTGTGGGTAATACAGCTGCGAAAATTCGTGCAGTCCGTCCTCCTGAACCTTACAAAGGAAAAGGAATTCGCTACGCGAATGAAGTAGTCAGACGTAAAGCTGGTAAAGCCGGTAAAGGTGGTAAGAAGTAAACTATGAAACTTACTCGTCAAGAATCAAAACAACGTCGTCACAGACGTATCCGGGGCAAAGTCAATGGTTCTCCAGAGCGCCCTCGTTTAGCAGTCTTTCGCTCCAACCAGCATATTTATGCTCAAGTGATTGATGATACTAAGCAACATACACTGGCTGCAGCCTCTACTGTAGAAGCAGAAGTCAAGTCAAAATCATCCTCTGGAGATACCTGCGCGGCTTCCTCCGAAGTAGGTAAATTAGTTGCTAAGCGCGCTCAAGAAAAAGGCATCAGCAAAGTAGTTTTTGACCGTGGTGGTAATATTTATCACGGTAGGATTAAAGCACTTGCCGATGCAGCAAGAGAAGCAGGTTTAGATTTTTAGGTTTAGATTTTCAAGATTTAGATTTTCAAGATTTAGATTTTCAAGATTTGGATTTTCAAGATTTTAGATTTTCAAATTTGTTATTGCTGATTATTCATTAGTCATTGCTCATAAGCAGTTGTGGAT
>JGI1201J43222_100206_pt1 | contig 18769 bp, 8 predicted proteins | sample MastesBC008_FD_43222 | JGI IMG/M metagenome (IMG submission 43222) | reverse complement strand
TAATAACTGATAACTGATAACTGACACCTGACACCTGACACCTGATAACTGTAGCCCGCAAGGGCGTGGCGTTAGCCATAAACTGATAACTGATAACTGATAACTGATAAATGTCTCCAGACGTACTTATAATTGGTTGCGGACCTGCTGGTTCTGCTGCTGCAATTTCTTGCGCCCAGCGTGGTTTATCGACTGCGATCGTAGATAGTTTAAAGTTTCCCCGCGAGCGTCCTGGAGAAACTTTTCACCCTGGTATGGAACCTTTACTCAAACAGTTAGGGGTTGCAGAAAAAGTTAATATGGCTGGCTTCCTACGTCATGAAGGTAACTGGGTACAGTGGGAAGGTAAAGGTGAATTTGTTCCCTTTGGAACTGATGAATCGGGGAATTGGCAGGGTTTTCAGGCTTGGCGTGCTGATTTTGATGCTATATTACTTGATCGCGCTCGGGAGTTGGGAGTTAGAGTATTACAACCCTGTCAAGCAAAAGAAGCAATTATAGATAACAATCGAGTTGTTGGTGTAGAGACATCCAATGGTTCGATTTATGCTTCCGTTACAGTTGATGCTGCTGGCTCCCGACATTGGTTAGCTCGACAATTGGGGATGGAAATTATTCCTTACAGTCCTCGTTTAACGGCTTACTATGGTTATGCTCAAGGGGAATGTCCGGTTCGAGATGATATACCTGCGATCGTTGCTGATGATTTGGGTTGGACTTGGACTGCAAGGGTACGTCCCCAACTTTATCAGTGGACGAGATTATTTTTTCAAAAGTCACATTTAGAACCAAAAACAAAAGAATCAGGAACAGAGTTAAAAACTGAATTGAAATTAGAGAAAGATTGGATTCCTGCAGAGTTTGCTGGACTTGTTCCTCAGGGTAATATTCGTAGAGCAGATGTGACTTGGCGCAGTGTTGCAACTCCTGCGGGTGAAGGGTATTTCATTGTCGGTGATGCTGCAACAGTTCTCGATCCGGCTTCTTCACATGGGGTTCTTAAAGCGCTGATGTCGGGAATCATGACGGGACATTTAATTACTCAAGTTAAACAGGGTTATAAGGAAGGTTTGGCTGCTGAAGCATATTGTAAATGGGTTGGTGAGTGGTTTCAGCAAGATGTGAAGAGATTAAGAGAACTTTATGGGAAAATACCTCAGAAAGTAAGAAGTAAGGAGTAAGGAGTAAGCCGATTTCCTCTCTTTGCCAAAGTAGAATCAATCGGTCTAAATCAGTTAATAAAAGAGGAATTACTTGGGTAGAGCACATGATGTAACTTTTGAACTAACGGATGCAATATTATTAACCCGTAATGCCTACAGTTTGGCAGATTTATCCTTATCACCAGTATTTAGACGTAAGTGGCCGGTTATTGGTACTCCTCCTCGTTCACCCAAACCTCGTTGAAAGTCCCCTGGTTGGAAGACTGGACAACCACGTAAACGTAGAATTCGCTATGCAACAGTCAAAAAAACTACATTTAAGCCTCGCAAACAGCAACCAAAATCTGCTTAGAATACTCAATTTTCATGCAAACAAGTATATTTCTTTTCTACCCAGCATTTCTGGGTCATTTCTTGTTGCTTAGTCTAAACTCCAACTGATGAAGCTGCAGAACTTATTGGTGCGGGTAAGAAACAAAATAGATATGTTCGAATAACAAATAACGGTATAGATACATCCACAAAAAGTAAAACAGGTTTTATTGAATTAGAAGCCGAACAAATAGAAGAATTAAAAGTTTTACGTAGCCAAAAACCATTTCTCTTACCTGATTTGTTAGGAGAACTTGGTCGTGAAAAACTTAATAATTTAATTGCTGTATGGCAATGTTTGACGGTATTCAAAAATGTACGATTATCAGTATTTATTCTGTCGATATAGAAAATGAACGAGGTTAAAAAAGAAAAAATAGTAATTTATTTAATACAGGATTAATATTTGAAACTTGAAAAATAAGAAAGAGTTAATACATTACCATACAAAGATTTACTTTTGAGTTTATATATCAAACATCAAGTATATCCATATTTTTAAATATTATTAGGACTTACGCAACGATAGCGCCTAGCGGCTAGCGTATACCGTAGGTGTTACGTGTCGCATCACACTGCACTAATGCGTGTCCTAAGGACATAGATTTGTCATTGCGACGGTCACTACGTGCAGGGTTAGCGGATCGATCCGTAGGTAGCGCAGCTAGAGGCTTCGACCACGCCAAGGGCGTAAGCGAAACCATACCGTAAGATTTAACGCCGACGCTGCAGGCTCTAGCATCTCCGTTTAGGAGATAGCAATCTCACGGATTTTGGCGTTCTCCGACATATACGTCGCTGTCGCTAGCACGCAGCAAAGTTGTTAGCACAGCAAGCGTGAAGTTAGTCACACGTAATGACGCAATTACGTTTATTTTGCGTAAGTCCTGATTATATAAAAATTCAATTTTGATTTCTTATAAAAATAAATATAAAAATACTTATTTTATGGCTATAAAATTAGGAGAGCTAATTAATATAAGGGAATCTAGGAGAATCTTTAATCTACAAAAGAATAGAACATCAAAATTATCAAAATTTTTGATGGTGTTTGCCTTGTCTGGATGGGGATTATTATTGGTAAGTTATGGAATTTATTATAGATCCAATATTATTAAGCAACCCCTGATACAGTCTTCTTCCCTTTCTGCTCAAAAACTACTAATTCCTTCGAGGGTAGCTGCCTTAGGTTATTTAGAACCTAAAGGAGAAATCACCAAAATATCAGCCCCTACTTTTCAAGAAGGGGCAACAGTAACTCAATTAATGGTTCAACGGGGCGATCATGTCACCAAGGGTGACATCATTGCCATTCTGAATAATCGCGATCACCTACAAGCATCTTTACAACAAGCCAAAACCAAAGTAGCAGTTGCCCAAGCTAATTTAGCGAAAGTAAAAGCAGGGGCAAAACAAGGAGATATCACTGCTCAAAACGCCCGATTTACGGGTACTCAAGCCGAGTTAGATGGGCAAATTGCCATACACAGGGCTTCTATTGCTAGCCTAAAAGCCCAATTACTCGGAGAAAGAAATACCCAACAAGCTACTATTGAACGACTCAAGGCAGAACTCCTTAACAATACCACTGACTGTCAACGCTATAAAAAATTACACCAAAATGGAGCAATTTCGGCTCAGGAATATGATCGAATCTGTTTACAGCAAGAAATTATCCAAAAACAACTTCAAGAAGCTCAAATAAATCTTCAGCGTATTATTAATACCCTAACCAACCAAATTAGTGCAGCGAAAGCCGATCTTAATCGCACAATTACTACCCTTGAAACAAAAATTATGGAAAATAAAGCTATGCTCAATGCTATTAGTGAAGTGCGTCCTGTTGATCTTCAACTCGCTCAGAGCGAATTAGTCTCAGCTCAAGCTGCCGTCAAACAAGCTGAGACCAATTTGGCATTAGCTTATGTACGAGCTCCCAAAGACGGTCAAATTTTAAAAGTTCATACTTGGCCCGGGGAAATGATTGACAATCAGGGTATTGTTGAATTAGGAAATACTTCGCAAATGTATGTCACTGCAGAAGTTTATGAAAGCGATATCACAAGAGTCCGTCAGGGACAATCTGTTACTATTACTTCTGATGGAGTAGTCGAAGAATTACAAGGAACTGTAGAAGAAATTGGCCTAAAGGTTGAACGACAAAAGGTTTTAGGAACTAATCCCACAGCTGATGTTGATACTAGAGTAGTAGAAGTGATAATTCGCCTAAATTCCAAAGATAGTCAACGGGTTGCCCATTTAACAAACTTACAAGTCAACGCTATTATTGATTCTTATGAAAATCAATGAACTTATCCCACTAAAATATACGTTCTTTGCTTTCCGCTACATTTAAACATGGTCTTAACCTCCTTGAAATGATTACTGACGCGCTAAAATACAATGTCTCTGTTTTCCTTTCCTAAAATATATTAACTAGGTAGTTACATTTAACCTATAGACTAGTAAACAACCAGTAAAAATACCAGTAATTTTTATCAAGTATTTTTCGTAAAAAAAGGTATATTTCTAGTTAAATATCAGAGTTTTAATTAAAAAACATCTACTGGATTCGCTTCCTTCAATTTATTAGTAGCAATAACTCCAGAAACTATACAGATTAGAAGAATTAAAAATAGGATAAATATTGCGATATTAAAACTCATTAGAAATTTCATTTTAGTAACATCAGCTAGAGCATTATAAACAAAACAAGATATGATAAATCCGGGAATATAACCTGAAATAGCAAAAATCAAGACTTGTTCTAACACGATATTTACTAAAAACCTATGACTATAACCAAGTGCTTTTAAGGTGGCATATTCTTTAGTAAACCTGGAAATATTCTGAAACAGCACCTGATACAAAATAACAATACCAATGATAATTGAAAAAATCATTGCAAAGAGAAATACGATCCCCATTGGAGAACTATATTCTATAAATGTCTTATCTTCTTTAATAAGTTCTTTTTTTGACATTACTCTGACATCGTTAGGAAGATAAGCTTCCATACGAGATATCAAGCTTTGAACATCGACTCCAGGCTTTACATGTACTAAGCCAGCTATAATTTCTCCTGAGCCTAAACCAAAAGTATTCAAGAAAGTTGCTTCACTAGTAATTAGATTTCCATTGTAATAAGTACTTGCTCCCATCTCAAATAAACCGACAATATCAATTCTCTTTCTTTCAAAACCAAAAGAGGTTATTTCGGTACTCACTTTTCCATTATTTTTGACTTCCGTAATTAATGAAGATAATTCTGAGCGAGACCTTCTATCCAATAGAAAAAGGTTATTTCCTTTTAAACTATCTAAATTTTCTATCACCCCTGGCAAATCAATAACATTAGGCTTTAGAGGAAAAGCAATAACTTGAATAGATGCCATAAATTTGGGTTGCTTTTCTAACCGTTTTACTGAAGTCATTGTGGCATAAATTGGTGTTACTGCTTCCACTTCTTTAAAGGCTAAAGCCTGATTTAAACGGCGTTCTGAAAAAGGAACTGCGAAAGAAAATGAAATAGAAGAATTACTGATTAAGACAATATCACTTTGAAAACTAGCAGCAAATTGAGTACTGCTCTCTAAGAGTCCAATACGGAATCCAACCTGCATAAATAGCAAAACTACAGTAAATGCAATGCCAAGAATAGTAACAATTGTCTGTACTTTTTGGTGTAAAAGTTGTGCCCAGGCGATAGATAGTGTTCGCAACATAATTATTATTTATTACATCGGTTCCGTCAGATTTAACTAAATGTCGGTGCAGACTTACCATTTTATAAAGTTGTGGGATAAGTGCCCAACTAAATCCCCTTGGAAAAACCTGCTCAAATCAGCAGCTAGCGTACCGTACCGTAGGTATTGCGCCTATCTTGCCCGCACTGCGTGAACAGAGCCGATCCGGAGCACTACCCGTTAGGCAAGAGGACGCGCTGCGCGAACCGCTAGACGTTAATGCGGCGCGGGGGTTTGATATATTATGAAAATAGTTTTATGTATAAAAAGTAATGCGCATAATTTAAAAATAGTAATTTTACTGATTAGATTTGAGTAAAGCTAGATAGATTTGAGTAATTTTTATGAAACCCCACGTCTTTTAGCATGGGGAAAATGTCAACAAAACATTAAAACAAATAAAGTAATGTCATTAGAATTCACCATTGTCGCCAATCACCTAAACCACTATTACGGCTCAGGACATCTCCATCGTCAAATATTATTCGATATAAATCTTGAGATTAAGCCTGGAGAAATTGTCATTATGACTGGACCATCTGGTTCCGGCAAAACGACACTGTTAACACTGATAGGTGGATTACGGACGGTTCAAGAAGGCAACTTATATGTTTTAGGACAGAAAATGGCTGGTGTTAGCAGCAGTCGTTTAAAAAAAGTACGTCGTCAAATTGGTTTTATTTTTCAAGACCATAATCTATTAAGTTCCCTAAATGCCATCAAAAATGTTGAAATGGCAGCGGCACTATATCCAATATCAGCAAAGAAATCACAAGCAAAATCAAAGTCAGCCTTAGAGGCAGTAGGTTTAGGAAAATATTTACACTCACACCCATATCAACTATCTGTAGGACAAAAGCAACGGGTTGCCATTGCCCGTGCATTAGTTAATCAACCCCAAGTTATTTTGGCTGATGAACCCACAGCATCTCTTGATGGACAGACAGGACGTGAAATTGTAGAACTAATGCAAAAACTGGCTAAGCAACAAAGTTGCACAATTATTTTAGTAACTCATGATAACCGTATTCTAGATATTGCTGATCGGATTATTAGCTTAGAAGATGGACGTTTATCCACATCGAGAGGCGAACTGCTCCTAAATTTGAGTAATCTCACCTCGTTTATTGCTGATACAGATAGCGAGCAGATCAAAAACTTAGTCAACCAACTTTCTAGCACACAATTTTCAGAGTTTTTGGGTAAACTAAACCGTGAATTAAAACAGATGGTAAACACGATTAATTTATTAACTAATCGCTCCTTTGACTTGAAATTGCAGACTACACTCCAAGTGATTTCCCTAAAAATAGCTCAATTGCTACAAGCCGAACAAGTGACATTCTTCATTGTTGATCGAAAACATCAGATTTTATGGTCAAAAAATGCTAGAGGAAAAGATGGTGAATTAATTAGTATTGAAATTCCCATTGATGCTGGAATTGCAGGGTATGTTGCGACAACTGGTGAAACCCTCAACATTCCTGATCCTTACAATGATGCTCGGTTTAATCCCAAAATTGATCGTGATTCAGGATTTAGAAGCCGCAGCATTTTATGTTTACCAATTATCGATAGCCAAGGCGAGGTTTTTGCTGTTATTGAAGCACTGAACAAACAAGGTAATATCCCTTTTGATAAACGAGATGAAGAGCGGTTTTATGAACTAACTCAATCTTTAGAGTTTGCTGTCCAATCAAGTATCCTATATGCCCAAAGCCTTTACTCAAATATTTCTCAGACTTTAGGGATGGATATAACTGAATTAAAAGAAAAAGTTAAAACGCTATCTCTAAAAGGATTCATAGATTTTTTAAATAGTTTAAATCAGGAATTTAAACTATTAATCAGTTCCGGTTTGACATTCGAATCTCGTGAAGTTAGAGATAAGATTACAGATTTATTTCAAGTTATTTCTTATAAAATTAGTCAGGTACTTAGTGCTGAATTCATTACATTTTTTATTGTAAACCGAGAAAAGCAAACGTTGAGAACTGATTGTGCCTTAAGTCAAGAAGGCAAGCTTTGTACAATTGAAGTACCGATAAATGAAGGTATTCTTGGATATGTCGTCCATACTGGAGAGCCAATCATCATCAATAATCCTCACCATAATGAGTGCCTTTACTCAAAACTCTATCAAGATATTGGTTTTCAAGCACGTCATATTATGTCCTTGCCAATCTTCGACCCAGAAACTAAAGAAGTAGTTGCGGTCGTTTACGCAATCAATAAATTCATGAGCGATACCGGCTTCGATATTACCGATCAACAACAATTTTCTGAATTGATTGATGCATTGGGCACTGTACTACAAGTGAGTATCATTGCTTTACGGAGTAGTTTTATTTATACGGACGAAAAGTAGAGAGAGGGTGAAAACGGGTGGACGAAGTATAATTAGAGTTTTGATGCTCTCTTTACCATAATTAAGGAAATTAATAACATATTTAACAAGTGTTTTCAGCTTATGGCACTTTCTGCACAATTGCCACTTAAACCTCAAGACCCATTTTTTTGATATGTCTTTGAAATGATTGATGAACTTCAATGAATGTTGTTGAAATATATGGAATATCATACTTATCACATACATTCCTAACTATAGGACTTATCTTTTTTAATAAAATCGGCTTAAAAGATGGAAATAAATGGTGCTCTATATGATAATTGAAATATCCATAATGAAATTCTATAAAAGATAATATCCAATTAGTGGGATACCAATTCCCAGATGTTCTTACTTGAATTTCAGCCCATGAAAATTTATTGTGATAAGGATTTATATTTTCATTTAGTGATAATACATTATGAGTTTCCTCATGATTATTATAAAGTAATATAAAAGCGAAAAAAGAGAAAGATATCGAATATATAATCAATAGCATGAGAGCCTTCCAAATCCCATGTAAATATCCGCAGTAAAAAATAAGTGAAATAAATACAAATTTTGAGAAAAAATGTCCAATTATCTCGTATTTATAACGTATAAATTCTCTATTCTTAATTAACCAAATAGTACTCATTGGGAAAGCACGTAAATGATAAAATAATATCCCTATCCAAAAATAAAGATATTGATATTTATGATGCCCATTAGGTTTAACATACTTATGAATACGTATAGGGATATATTGGTTGGTTTGATAATCTATGGACGAATGAGGTTGATTGTGATGTGTTTGATGAACAATTTGCCATTCCAGCCAAGAAAATCCGCTTAGATCCATAAAATGTAAAGCAATAAATCCTAACAATTGATTTTTTGTGAATCCAAAATGAGCAACCATATGAGACATACTTGCTGACGCACAAACCATATGAAACCCTAATAATATTGATGATAAAACGGAACCATTCATCCAAGTGATATATGATAACGATAGAAAGATTATAGAATGATATAATAAGTACATTATTCCTTCTTTCAATGAATAATGTGTTAATTCATTATTGTCTATTAAATATTGTTTTACTCTACTCTTTAGCTCTAACCAAAATTTATCATTATTTAGTTTTTTATAAACTATCCTGTCTAAATATTTGTCATCATCATCTTTATGTAAATTGTCTTTATTTGTGCAAAGATACCCTACTAAATTAATATTATTGTCTTTCAAATAACGCTCGTTTTTAAGGAGATTTTCCACATTTACATGGATGTGTGCTGATGAGAATAAACCACTACAATCTGTCCCTAGAATTCCTCTAAATGTGTCACCAAAAGGGTGTTCATTAATAAAGCTTGTAACATCGTATACAATTCCATCAATTGCAATCCATCCATCCGAATATGTAGAATGTTTTTTTAATTCTTCATAGCTAATAAAATTCTTTTTTTCAAAATTATCATCATCATCAGTATTAGCGATTTCTAAAAATTCATAAGTAGTCATGACTTAAATCTTCAGTATTATTGCTGGGTATAATTAATTACTGGTAAAATTTTAAGCGAATCAACTGGGGTTTGTCATCATTATTCGGTAAACACAGTAGTGAAGAAGGCAGTCCCAATGAAAAATAAGTTACACCAGCAATAGATCGCATTAGTTTACTTAACAATCCTGTCATACGATCTCCCATTGGTCTTTTACGGATAAAAGAATCGTCAATCCCTCCTAAAATTTATATTTGCGGAGGGTTATACCCCGGTATAGAAGATGTAACTACAGTTCCGATTACTACAGAAGTATTACTTAATTGGATGGAGAAGGCTTTAGAGCAAGAATCACCAGATCGAAAGAAATATAACATTCACTGGGGAGAAATACATATCTGGGCGGTTAGAGCAAGAATTATTGATGAAACCCCTTTTGATAAAAGAAAGTCTTTTCGGTTGCGCACTTCCATCGGAGATTTTGAATATCCAGTCTTAAGAAGAAGAGATGGTCTTTGGGTCTACGGACCCAAAAATAGAGTATTTATAGGTAGACCACCTTTTACGATACAAGCATGGAGTAATTGTGGCGCTCATACAATTAAAATAAATATTTTATTGGACAGCATGGTACTATGCTTCCTCACCTGGTTACAATGCTCTTAAAGAAGCTGTTGGCAGAATTATCGACCAAGGGTGGGAATTAAGTGAAAATACGCCATTGATAGATCCGACATTTGCGTAAATCGTGCTTCTTGAGTCTGGGATGCAACTACATATTAATCGTGTAAATATTATTGATTAGTAATGGTAATTTGCTTGCAACTATTGTTAAAGAAAATGGTGTTTGGGTCCGGGTCAACTTTAGAAAACAGAATAAATATGTATGATTGCGGGCTTTTACAAGCAGGAGAAAAATAAATATACCTAGATTTTTGCGATGAAGAAGATATTGATAATATTACTGAAATAATTCGATGTTTGAAAGCATTGAAGGAATTAACAAAAATTGTACAGCCACTTGCTGTTTAATCTAGAGTGATGTGCCAAGATAGCGTTAGTTGACTTAACATTAATAGCATTTAAGTTCAAAAGTTTAAAGAAAAGACATCATAAAATTCACTAAAATAGTTTATTTTCACTGTCTCAATATCGCAAATATATGTCATTTAAAATATAGTTTCAGTTTTATATTCATTTTTGTACAAAGTCTGATGTATAACAATAATTAAACTAAACTTAACTAAAAAATATTTGTTTGTTAACCATGGTTTTTTAGTATTTTAATGGAAGGCTAAAAATATAAAGGTCCAAAATCAAATTTATAAAGCTTACAAAGACCTAAATTACCTATTAACGTATTTAAATTACCAAGAAATCAACTGTAGTTTTTTGGTAATTTTAGGCGTTATTTAGAGTAAGTTAATAATTGTCATAAGTGAATTTAAAAGCTTGCTAATAGAAAGTTTTATTAGTTAGTAGTTAATTTGATTTGGAGCTTTTGTTTGACTGCAAAATATAAATATGATGGCAAGAATTTTTTAAAAATTCTAATCTCTAATTTTTTTAATGTTAGTAATATAAATAAATTAATCAAACTGTAAAATTCTACATATTAAACTATTTTAGCTACTAAAAAATATATATTGAAATTCTATTTCATCAATATAGGTAGCTCAGATATTTTTGCATCTTTATGAGATAACTATTAACTGGGAGAACATTTTTAGTGGCTACTGTATTTATTAATGAGTTTCACTACGATAACTCTGGTACTGATAGTAATGAATTTATTGAGATTGCTGGTCCTGCTGATATTGACCTTAGGGGTTGGTCAATCGTTCTCTACAATGGAAATAATGGAGCACCCTATCGCACTATTAGTTTAAGTAGAATAATTCCCGATCTAGATAATGGTTTTGGTACGGTTGCTGTCGATCTATCTACCAATGGGATTCAAAATGGTTCTCCTGATGGTATTGCTTTGGTAGATAATGGCAATAATTTAATCCAATTTCTCAGCTACGAAGGAAGTTTTACTGCTGTTGGTGGTCCCGCAGATGGAATAACTAGTACTGATATTGGGATTTCTCAGTCGGGTTCGACTCCTGTAAATAGTTCTTTGCAATTACAAGGTACGGGTACAGAGGATTCGGATTTCAAATGGGTTGCGGTTGATGGTAGCAATACTAAGGGAAGTATCAACACATCGCAGACTTTTTCTGATTCTGTCGGAACTTCGATTACTAAAATCTACGAAATTCAAGGTGAAGGTCATACCTCGCCATTTTTAAGTCAGTCTGTAACTACTATCGGTATCGTTACTGCAGTAGATAGTAACGGTTTTTATCTCCAAGACCCTACAGGGGATGATAACAATGGAACCTCCGACGCTGTTTTTGTTTTCACTGGTTCCGCTCCTGGAGTTACGGTTGGTGATGATGTAGAGGTTAGCGGAACGGTTAGCGAATTTACTCCTGGTGGTTCTAGTAGTGGTAATCTCTCCACGACTCAAATTAGTGGAAGTCCTAGCGTAACTGTAAAATCGAGCGGAAATAATCTTCCCGCAGCAACCATAATTGGAAATGGTGGTAGGGTACCTCCTACTAAAAATATTGATGATGATGCTTTTGCAAGTTTTGATCCAGATACGGATGGGATAGATTTCTTTGAGTCCTTGGAGGGAATGCGGGTAACTGCAAAAGATGCGATCGCGATCGCACCGACAAATCGTTTTGGTGAAATTTTTACTGTTGTGGATAATGGTGAAAATGCAACAGGAATTAGCGAGCGCGGTACTCTGAATATTAGTCCTGATGACTTTAACCCTGAAAAAGTCCAAATAGATGCTGATTCTGATATCCTTCCCGGTTTTGAGTTTCCCGAGGTAAATACAGGTGCAAAATTAGGGGATGTGACAGGGGTTGTCTCCTATGGTTTTGGAAATTTTGAGATTAATCCTACTGAAGCTTTTACTGTTACTCCTTCGGAACTTCAACCGGATGCTACTAGCTTGAAGGGTGATGCAGATAAACTTACGGTAGCTAGTTATAATGTTCTCAATTTAGATCCTAACGATGGAGATGGAGATACGGATGTTGCTAACGGTCGGTTTGATGCGATCGCTAAGCAAATCATTAATAATTTAAATTCTCCAGACATTATTGGTTTGCAGGAAGTCCAGGATAATAATGGTTCGGACGATGGAGGGATAACAGCTGCTGATGAAACTTTACAAAAGTTAGTTGATGCGATTGCTGCAAATGGTGGTCCCAAATATAGCTTTATTGATAATACTTTTATCGGTAATGATACTAGTGGAGGTCAACCTGTTGGTAATATTCGTACGGCGTTTCTATATAATAGCGATCGCGCTAGTTTAAATGAAGGTTCGGTCGAATCGATTCAAAGTAGCGACCAACAAACTAATCCTGAAAATCCCTTTTTTGATAGCCGTTTACCATTAGTTGCTAAATTTACCTTTAATGGTGAGGAAGTTACTGTAGTTAATAATCACTTTTCTTCGAAGGGTGGTAGCAGTCCCATTTTAGGTGTGGAGCAACCCTTTGAAGCACGTCAAGAAGATATAACTGTTAATGGTAGCTTGGATGAGCGTCAAGACCAAGCTCAAGCGGTTAAGGGTTATGTTGATGGTGTTTTAGCTGCAGATCCTGAGGCTAAAGTAGTTGTATTGGGTGACTTAAACGAATTTGAGTTTGTCTCTCCGGTAGAAACTTTAGCGCAGAGTTTGACTAATTTAACGGAAACTCTACCGGAGGATGAACGTTACAGTTTTATTTTCCAAGGTAATTCACAATCTTTGGATCATATTTTAGTTAGTAATAACTTAGCGGATACAGCCAAATTTGATGCGGTACATGTCAACTCTGAGTTTGCTGAAACCGATGAAAGAGCAAGCGACCACGATCCATTAGTTGCGAGTTTATCAATTCCCAAAAAGAACTCAAACATGGATTCTCAGCAAATCGAACTTAGTAAAATTAGTACGTTTTCCAGTGAAGATGGTGCAGAAATTGTCGCTCACGATCCAACAACTCAGCGCTTATTTATTACCACTGGTGACACCGTTGAAGTTATTGATATTAGCGACCCCAAAAATCCAACTAAGGTAAGGGATATTGATATCAGTGCGATCGGTGGTGGTGCTAATAGTGTTGCAGTTAAGGATGGTATCGTTGCTGTAGCTGTTGAAGCTGAGACTAAGCAAGATAATGGTAAAGTTGCTTTCTACAATACCGAGGGCGAATTTCAGGGTTCTGTAACCGTAGGTGCGCTTCCCGATATGCTGACTTTTACCCCCGATGGAAACAAAATAATTGTAGCCAATGAAGGGGAACCCAATGATGACTATACTGTGGATCCGGAAGGTTCGATTAGTATTGTTGATATTTCCCATGGTGTTGCTAGTGCAACTGTAAAAACAGCCTCTTTCAATGGTTTTGACGACCAAAAGCAAGCTTTAATTAATAAGGGAGTGCGGATATTTGGTCCTGATGCAAGTGTTTCTGAAGATTTAGAACCAGAATACATTGCGGTTTCCCCCGATGGTGCGACAGCAATTGTCACCCTACAAGAAAATAATGCTATTGCAGTTGTAGATATTGAAACTGCGATTGTCCAAGATGTTTTACCTCTGGGTGTTAAAGACCACAGCAAAGGTCAACCAACGGTAACTAACTATGAAGTTCAAGGTTTGGGAGCGATCGCTAATGGTGATGGTGTACCTCTCAAAACTCCTTCCGGTCAAACCATTGATTTGGGAGGTCTGTCTGGTTTGTATTATGCAGGTCAGGATGGTGACAAAATTAAGTTTGTAACTGTTCCTGATCGCGGTCCCAACCCTGATACATTTACAGAGGATAAAAACGGCGATGGTACGGCTGATACTGTTCGTCCCTTAGCTTTACCCGATTATCAAGCCCGAATTGTTGAAATCGAACTGGATACTTCAACAGGGGTTGCTAGCGTTACCAATGAGGTTTTTCTTACCCGTAATGATAATGGTGTAAGTAAACCCATCACAGGTGCTCCCAACTTTGTTTTTGATACTGAGGGAAACCAAGTTGATGAATTCCCCGTAGATGCTGCTGGTAATCCGATAGAATTAGATCCCTTTGGTGGGGATATGGAAGGTATTGTGATCGATCCAGATGGGAATTATTGGACGGTTGATGAATATCGTCCTGCAATTTACCAGTTTGATAGCGATGGGGTGCTTTTAAATCGTTTTATTCCCGAAGGTACAGCAGCATCAGCAGGTGAATCGGAGGGTACATACGGAACGGAAACATTACCGGAAGAATATGCAAATCGTCGTCGCAATCGTGGTTTTGAAGCCGTAGCTCTGGATACTGATGAGGGAATTCTCTATACATTTATCCAAACTCCTTTAGCAAATCCAGACCGGGATGCTTCCGATAATTCCGATGTGATTCGGATTTTGGGGATTAATCCTGCAACTGGTGAACCTGTTTCCGAATATGTTTATTTACTGGAAGATCCAGCAGTACGTTCTGGAGGACGGGTTGATAAAATTGGTGACGCGACTTATGTTGGTGACGGTAAATTCCAAGTTATTGAGCGGGATTCAGCAGTTGGTGCAAATGCGAAGAAGTTTATCTTTGAAATTGACCTTAAAGGTGCAACCAATGTTCTCGATACCACTTCCCTCTTACCTGGAAAAACTCTAGAACAGCACACAGCAGATGAATTAGTCACCCAAGGTATTAACCCCGTTCACAAAACTAAAATTACCAACTTACCTTCCATTGGTTATGATGCCGGTGATAAGCCAGAAGGTTTAGCATTATTACCGGATGGTCGCTTAGCTGTAATTAACGATAATGACTTTGGACTATTAGATGAAACCATTCCCCAAGACGGTTCGGGAAAAGTTGTACTCAATCCCAATCCCACCAAAACAATATTGGGGTTAATTGAATTCCCAGAAGGTAATAAACTGGATGCGAGTAATGAAGATGATGGGATAAACCTCCAGAATCACCCAGTTTTTGGATTGTATCAGCCCGATGCGATCGATAGTTTTGTTGCTGATGGTAAGACCTACTACATCACTGCAAATGAAGGTGATGCTCGTATTCGTCCCGATGGCGATATTGAAGATAGTCAAGGTAATGTTTTAATCGAAGAAGGTGACATCTTTAATGAAGAACAACGGATAGGTAAAGCAACTTTAGATCCTGATGTCTTCCCCAATGCTGAAGAGCTACAAAAAGATGAAAATCTCGGTCGCTTAAAAATTACTAACACCTTGGGTGACTTGGATGGCGATGGCGATTTCGATCAATTATTTAGCTATGGTGGTCGTTCCTTCTCTGTCTGGGATGAATTTGGTAACTCGGTATTTGATAGCGGCGACCAAATAGCGAAAATTACCGCAGAACAAACCCCAGAACTCTTCAATGCTAACGACGGAGATCCAGCCGAATTCGACCAACGTTCCGACGATAAGGGTGCTGAACCCGAATCCGTAACCGTTGGTAAGATTAATGGTAAACCCTACGGTTTCATTGGTTTAGAACGCGCTGGAGGTGGAGTACTAGTTTATGACCTCAGCAAACCCACCGCACCTGAATTCGTTCAATATATTCGCACCGAAGGTGACATTGCTCCTGAAGGGTTAAAGTTTATTCCTGCTTCCGAAAGTCCTAATGGTAATCCGGTATTGGTGGTTGCAAATGAAGAAAGCAAAACCACTACCCTTTATGATATTGAAGTTAATGATACTAAAGCTTCTAACTACACCCTGCAACTTCTCCATGCTGCAGATCAAGAAGCAGGAATTCCCGCACTTGAAGATGCACCTAACTTTTCAGCAGTTCTCAACGCTCTGAAAAATGAAGATGCAAACCAAGATGGAAATCCAGATTATGAAAATACCCTGCTTCTATCTTCCGGTGATGCTTATATTCCTGGTATCTTCCTAGATGCAAGTGCTGACCCTGAATTAGCTCCTTTATTAGGTAAAGAAGGTAGAGGTCGCTCCGACATCATCATTCAAAACGAACTGGGATTTGAAGCAATTGCTTTAGGGAACCACGAATTCGATTTAGGTACTGAATTTGTAGCTTCCGTAGTTGCTCCCGATGGTGACTATCCCGGTGCAAATTTCCCCTATCTCAGTTCCAACTTAGACTTTAGTAACGATGAAAACCTCAAAGATTTAGTTACTGAAGACGGACAAGAAGCTAGTACTATTTCCGGTAAACTGGCTAAAAGTGCGATCGTTACAGTTAATGGTGAAAAAATTGGGGTTGTCGGTGCAACGACGCCAAATTTAGCTAGTATCTCCTCCACCGGTGACGTAGTAATTTCCCCGAAAAACCCCGATGATATTGCAGCTTTAGCAGCTGAAATTCAAACATCAGTTGATGCATTACTTGCAGATAATCCAGACCTTAACAAAGTAGTCTTGGTATCTCACATGCAGCAAATCTCCATTGAAGAAGAATTGGCTGGTTTGCTCAGAAATGTCGATATTATTATGGCTGGTGGTTCTAATACCCTTTTAGCGGATGAAACCGATCGCTTGCGGGATGGAGATGAAAGTGAAGGTGTTTATCCCATTCTTAAAACCGATGCTGATGGTAAACCAGTTGCGCTAATCAATACCGATGGAAACTATAAGTATGTTGGTCGCTTGGTTGTGGACTTCGACAGTGACGGTAATATTATTCCTGAAAGTATTGACCCCAATGTTAGCGGTGCTTACGCAACAGATGAAGCAGGTGTTACAGCAGTAAATGGTACTCCCGACCCAGAAATCGTCGAAATTACCAACGCTTTACGGGATGTCATCACTGACTTAGAAAGTAACTTCTTTGGAATCACCGATACATTTCTCAACGGTACCAGAGGTGACGTGCGCACCCAGGAAACCAACCTCGGTAACTTAACTGCTGATGCAAATCTGGCGATCGCTAAACAAACCGATCCCGAAGTAGTAATTTCCATTAAAAATGGCGGTGGAATTCGTGACAACATTGGTAGAGTATTCACACCTCCCGGTGCAACTGAATCTGAATTCTTACCACCAGCAGCAAACGAATTAGCCGGTAAACCAGAAGGTGGAATTTCTCAGGTTGATATCCAAAATGCTCTGAGATTCAACAACGGTCTAACTTTAGTAACCGTCACCGCTCAAGAATTACTTGATATTATCGAGCATGGAGTATCAGCAAGTGAAGATGGTGCGACACCCGGACGTTTTCCCCAAGTAAGCGGTTTACAATTCAGCTTTGACGATGACTCACCAGTTGGTGATAGGGTAGAATCCCTCGCAATTGTGGATGAAAATGGCGAAGTTACAGATGTCATAGCTCGGGATGGAGAACTACAAGGTGATGCTAATCGTACCTTCCGGGTTGTGACCTTAAATTTCCTTGCTGAGGGTGGTGATGGTTATTCCTTCCCTGACCGCGATGTAGTGCAGTTAACCCAAGCAGAAGATGCTCCTCGTACCGGTGAAGCAACCTTTGCACCCGATGGTTCCGAACAAGATGCTTTAGCTGAATTCTTAGAAGCAAACTTCTCCCAAGAAAACCCTTTTACTGTAGAAGATGTCGCACTAGCAGAAGATACCCGGATTCAAAACCTTGATTTCCGTCAAGATAACGTATTAGACGGAGCAACGAATGGAGGTAATGCAAACGGTGGAGAACCTCAAAACCCATCAGGTGGTACCAAAGATGCAGACCTATTTGTCGTTGGAGACAACTTAAAGAGCAGTGGTAACATCCTATTTGCTGGTGCTGGCGATGATGAAATCGATCTAACTGGTGGAAGCAGAAATCGCGTCAATGCTGGTCGTGGTGACGATTTTATTTTTGTTGGTCGCAAAGATCGGGTATTTGGTGGTCCTGGTAATGACGAATTCGATGCTACCGATGGTATAGGTGGTAATCGGATGTCTGGTGGGAAAGGTAACGATATCTTCTTCCTGGGTAAATCCGATCGCGCTCTTGGTGGTCGAGGAAACGACCAATTCTACGTCCAATCCGGCGGTGACAATATTATTTCTGGTGGTAAAGGTGCGGATCAATTCTGGATTTTCAATACAGAAACCCCCCAATCTCCTAACACCATCCTTGATTTTGAAGTTGGTACCGATGTCATTGGTGCTTTAGGTATTGATGCAGGAGCTTTAACACTTAATGAAATCAATGGTAACACCGAGGTTCTTTTAGGCGAGCAAACATTAGCAACCTTAAATGGTGTCACAGGTTTGGATCTAAATGACAACAATCAGTTTGTTTTTGTAGATTTTGGTTAATTCTGAAGGATTTTGATTGGTGTTTGAGGCGATCCATTGGGTCGTCTCGTTTCTTTTCTTAGCAGAAATCAGGGATGATTTTTTTATTGAAAGCCATCTAACAGCCCCCTAAATCCCCCAATGCTGGCGGACTTTGAAATTTTATTCGCTAATGAATACCCATGATAAAAGTACCTTCTGTGATAGAGACCATTTCTAGGGTGATTTCATTACCTAAATCTTCTACAAAGTATTTATTTTGTCCGCGCGATTGCTCAACTATTTGACCTTGGGAGTTTACTTTTACTACGTCAAATGT
>JGI1201J43222_100208_pt1 | contig 18777 bp, 14 predicted proteins | sample MastesBC008_FD_43222 | JGI IMG/M metagenome (IMG submission 43222) | reverse complement strand
ATACCAATTTCAAAAAACAACGCCACACATTAGTTTACTGTTCCTCGTTCCCTGTCTTGCGACTCTTTCCCAACCTGCGGGGTATCGCGCTGTTCCCTTTCTTTTGTAAGCGTTCGGCTTGCTGCGTTCCAAGTGTGGCAATCTTAAAATAAATTGGTATTAGAAATTTTGGAGGTAAAACTTCGAAAATAAGATTTCAAAAATAAAGTTTTGAAAATAAAGTTTTGAAAATAAAATTTCTATGGGTATTTGCTTCAAAGGATAAGTCGTGCTATTATTTGCAAGTCGCGGACGTATAGCTCAGTTGGTTAGAGCGCTACGTTGACATCGTAGAGGTCACTGGTTCGAATCCAGTTACGTCCATTTTTCAGAAAGTAATATATAATCTAGAATTTGTAATTTAAAGTTTGTTTTTGCCGCAACGGCAAAGCTATGCTTGAAAAACATAGATAAGAAAAAACCAATTTCTTAATTATAGCACTACGTAACTAGGTTAGGACATCGGTGAACGCTCAAACCTATGAATATTAAACTTATGTCCTGCGGACACGCAATACCTATGGTACGCCCTTAGCCTGCGGCGTCGGCAAAGCCTCTGACTAACGTCACGCAGGGCGCGCTTATGCGTTTGGACGCACTACGTGTTCGGCTAAGCCGCGTCAACAAACACCGTAGGTGCGTCTTTCGCCGCTAACCGCTAGGTGCTAATGACTTGCGCGTAGCGCTATATCAGTCGTATCTATTGGTTATTATTGACAGAATTTTTGAAACTCATTATCAATAAAGATTGTAAATAAATTTTATGAGTAAATAGGGTTTACGCAAGTATCATCATTAAGGGCACAATTACGCTACATAAGGAGCTATAAGTATTTCAGATAACTTCCCTAGTTTTTCTCTATTGATTCTTAGATTGAAAATCAAGTCAAGCAAATAAAGCTGAAATCTTTCATATCACCTTTGTGGTGTGCGAAATCAAAAAAAAATTAGTAATTGCACTCAGAATATTTTGAGTAACTTGAGTTATATAGTTCCTAGTGTAAATTAACTAGAATCAAATACTCAATATTTTAATTCTTACTAAGAATCTGAAAACTAAGAATATGAACAAGAAAATAACTGCTTTTGGTGTAACTGTTGCTTCCTCTGCACTGGCGATCGCTAGCTTTGCTAGTTCACCTAGTTTTGCTCAAGGTGGGACAAATTATCGCCTTAAAACTATGTTTACAGGGAATAACAAGTGTCTAGATATTATTAATGATGCTAAAGATAATAAGCCTATCATGGCTAAATGTGGTAATTTCTCGGGACAATTTTGGAAGATAGAAAAAGCGAAAAACTCCCCTGGATATTATCGCCTCAAAACCCTGTTTACCGGAGACAGGAAGTGTCTCGATATCATTAATGATGCTAGAGATAATAAGCCTATTATGGCTAAATGTGGTAACTTTTCTGGACAGTTGTGGAAAATAGAAAAAACCCGATCTTCCGGACATTATCGCCTCAAGACCATGTTTACAGGTGAAAAGAAATGTCTAGATATTATTAACGATTCTAGGGATAATAAACCCATTATGGCTAAATGTGGTAATTTTTCTGGACAGTTCTGGAAGATTCCTAACTTTTCACCAGCTTCTTGAGTAGATTTCTGAAATCCATAAAAAATGTAGTTAGATAAGACTAAATTGTAACTTGTCTTAAAACTTCTTCTCCTATCAAATACTTGCAATAAGTTAAACTAATTTCGCACCCCTAATCTCGCAACTTTGAAGGAACAAAACTTTCAAAGTCTCCCAGTAATGGAGGATTTAGGGGGCGATTTTCTTTGCATGAAGGGAGTAAGCTTCTTATGTTGAAGCAGAACCAGCTCGTGTTAAAGCTTCTTCTCGTGTCAGATAATCACGGGAAATTAATATAATCTGAATTCCATAGTTCCTAAACTTTGTCTACCACCGGCAATCTCAAACTTTAAATTTACTATTTCGGCAAAATAAAACTTGAAAAACTATATAATTACGTTATACAAATAACGTAATTATTAGGGTTTTAACCACTGTAGCGGCTAAATCTAGCTTTAAAATCCAGCAATAACAAACTTTAAATGACAGAATTGTACATTAACTGTACTGTCATTTGCCAAATTATTGTCCATTTTATGGATTATATCTCATTGAATATATGCGTGACCGAATTTCAAAAATTGGTGGTATTCCTTCTTTGAAAAGTATTATCCGAGAGAAATCTTCTTCAAATCCATTTGGTTGGTCGTGGCAGCCTGAATAACTCCCTACCCCTAAATTTTGAGGGGATACGAAACTATGTACGTGTGTATTCTATAAAAATCTGTAAAGCCCTAAATGCAATTTTTAAGTTAATTTAATATGCAACTGAAACCCAAAAATTAATCCTTAAAAAGAACTTTTAATATTTTTCAGATGTTCTAAATTTTCACTTTGTTGCTCGATTTGCAAAGAAATAGAATCGCATACTAACTCGCATAACTCAAAAATAAAAGGATTACTAATTTGATAAAAAACATTAATCCCCTGTTGGGTGCGATTAACTATACTTGCTTGTGTCAAAACTTTAAGATGCTTAGATACATTAGCCTGTCCTAAGGAAGTATCACTAATAATTTGAGACACATTTTTAGAGCCAGACTTTAAAGTACAAATAATTTGCAGTCTGCTGGGTTCTGATAGAACTTTAAAAAAATCCGCCATTAAAGCGATCGCTGTAGGAGACAACCTTTTCATTCCACAATCCGCAGGCTGCATAAGTTGCTCTTGTGGTTGATAATTTTTCTTTAAAGTGTTTTTTGCCATATTAATTCTTAACTTTTCAGCTATTTACTATATTACCATAGGGTAGTATGGCATCTATTAAGCCAAAAGATACATACCATAGCGTTATGCGCAATTGAAAAGTCAGGAGTCAGGAGTCAGAAGTCAGGAGTCAGAATACGAACTGAGATGTTATGCGCAGCGCAAGATGCGCTTACAGCGTTGTGCAGACAGACCTGGTGATCGCTTCGCGCATCCCCTGTAGGGATATCGCAATAATTACTATTTGAACGGACTTACCATAGCAATCCTAAATCATTTATGTGGTAAAAATTAATATTATAGAGACGCACCACAGCATATCTTTACAGAATTTATCTGTTCACAAATCAAATACGATTGCTATATTAAGTCAATTTTATTGGAATAGTATGCAGATTAAATTTAATCGTGGCTGCCTGTAACTTTACCTTTGAAAACAATATATTGGTAAATATTGTATGCCATCATGATTGGGATCAAAAATCCAATAAAGACAAGCATAAATACTAAAGAACTATCAGCTGCCGCAGCTTTATAAATAGTAATCTGAGTAGGGATGATGTAAGGGAAAACTACCAATCCTAAACCAATAAATGTCAGTAAAAATAGGAGAATAGTCCAAATAAAAGGTGTTCTTTCCTGATGTTTTTCTAGACTACTCAAAAGCTGCCAAATTAATATCACTCCTAGTATGGGGATTGCTGCAAAAATATAAATTAGTGGCTGTGTAAACAAACGTGCTCGGGTGTGTTCGTAAAAAATAGGCGCGATCGCAGTAATTACAATTGCTCCGATTAGAGTTGTCCAAGCTGCTATTTTAGCTGTTTGATAATGGGTTTGCTGCAACTCTCCTGATGTTTTCCAAATCAGATAGGTGGAACCAATTAACACATATCCCTGAATTAGGGTTAAAGCGATCGCTAGGGAAGGAACATTTAACCAATCCCATGTAGACCCAATAAATATACCAGCTTCATCAACTTTAATTCCCGCAAGTACTGCACCAAGAGCAAAACCTTGACCGAGCGCAGCCAGGAAACTACCTACTCCAAAGGCTAAATTCCAAAAGAATTTACGATCAGAATGTTCCCGAAATTCAAATGCTACAGCCCGGAATATCAACCCAAAAATCATTGTCAAGATGGGAATATACAAGGCGCTGAGTATGGTTGCATAAGCCAAAGGAAAAGCACCAAAAAGAGCTCCTCCCATAAGAACCAGCCAGGTTTCGTTTGCATCCCAAACATTACCCAAGCTGGTCATCAAAATTCCTCTCCGTTCTTCCGTTGTCGCTGTTAAAGATAGAATTCCTACCCCCAAATCAAAACCATCTAACATTACATAAAGGAAGAGAAATAAAGCTAAAATAACAAACCAAACTTGTGGTAAAAAATATTCTAATGTATCCATAAATGCTTTAAAACCTCCTATTGTTGAGCTTCTACAGGACGTTTATCGGGGATAAATTCTGCTGGAGTTGTATCTAAATCTTCCTCTTTTTCAACTCCTGGTACGGTTAAATTAAAGTTTGGTCCTTTGGTAATAATCCTACTACCGAAATACAGCGCACAAATAAATAGAATTGTATATACAACAGCAAAAACACTTAAAGAACCAAGAACATCACTGGCAGGTAAACTAGAAGCAGCATCGGTAGTACGAATTAATCCGTACACAGTCCAAGGTTGTCTTCCAACTTCCCGTACAATCCAACCAGCTTCCACCGCAATGTAACCTAAAGGAGCAGCAAAAATCCATCCCAACATTAGTAGTGATTGTTGAGTAATATTTTCGGGAGAAAGTTTACCCCGCAACCATTGGATTACACTCAATAGCATCAATCCCACAAAGAAAAAGCCAATACCGGACATGATCCGAAAAGAATAGAAAATCAATCCGATCGCCGGAGGTCTGTCTTCTGGTTTCCACTCTTTTAAACCTAATAAAGGTTCGCTGAGTTTGTCTTTAAACTCCAGGATATAGCCCAAACCGTGGGGAATATTTAACTCAAATATATTTTTTTCTGCTTCTTTGCTGGGTAAAGCTAGGAGACTCCAAGGTGCAGATTCCCCAGCATTAACGTTTTCCCAACGAGCCTCGATCGCCGCAAGTTTTGAAGGTTGATTGTGATAAACCTGCTCTGCACTAATATGTCCGATCGCAATTTGCAACGGCGCGATCGCAATAGTTGCAGCTAACACAATCTTTAAGGATTTGGAGAAAAATTCTTGATGTCTCTTATTGAGAATATACCAAGCGCTAATACCACCAATTACAAACAGCGAGGTTTCTAAAGTTGCAAAGAACATGTGACTCACGCTTGCTGCCATTGAAGGATTAAAAATTGCTTGAAAATAATCCCTCACTATAAATTTACCATCAACGAATTCTCCACCTACGGGAGTTTGCATCCAAGAATTAGCGCTAAGTATCCAGAATGTAGATAGGTTTGCGCCAAAAGCAACCATTATAGTAGCGATATAATGCATAACCGGTGGAACACGATTCCAGCCAAACAGCATAATACCTAAAAAACCAGCCTCTAACATAAACGCCATTGACGCTTCAAATCCCAGAATGCTGCCAAAAAAATCACCAACTGCAATTGAGAATGGTGCCCAATTGGTGCCAAACTGAAATTCCATCGGTAAGCCAGATGCTACGCCTATTCCAAAATTAAGTACGTATAATTTCGACCAGAAACGGGCATGATAATAATAATCAGAGTCGCGGGTTTTTAACCATAACCCTTCTACGACAACTAAGTATATACCCATACCAGTAGTAAGTACGGGCCACAGCATATGAAATATGCTAGTCAGAGCAAACTGCATCCGCGACAACATTACGGTGTCAGATAAAAAATCCATCATCTTATTGTTTTTTAGTTTTTGTTCGATTGTTTCCCAATATCACCGAGGAAAAGCGGTTAACATTTAAATGTTACTTTTGGAACTCAACTTCACAAAAATTACGTATAGGAAATAGGATGACGTTAGGTACAGGTAATGGGATTTTAACTAGCTTAACTGTCCATAAAAGTATTGAACGCTTGCGAAGTACAATTTAAATAAAAGTAACGCTAATATTCGTTTCCCTTGGTTTGGGATATACAAAATTTTTCGACCTTGTAATTAGTCTAATTATTGTGCTTAATTATTCTTCTTTAAAAACTTTAACACATCTCCCTCGAAAGGTTTTCCTTTTAACATCCTTCTCCAATATACCCAAGGTAAAACATGACGTTTCATCAGCCACATACTATAGCGTTCTTTACTGGGGTCGAAAGGAAAGGTCGAGGTTGGTTTTTTGTCATAATCAAACTCAGCCATTATGGTTTTACCAAAACCAGTAATTAGGGGACAACAAGTGTAGCCATTATATTCAGCATTTATTTCAGTGGATTCTATCAATGCTAAAAGATTTTGAACCACAACAGGTGCTTGCTTGCGAATTGCTGCTGCTGTCTTAGAAGTAGGAAGGGAAGAAGCATCACCCAAGCTAAAAACATTAGGGTAAATATTATGTTGGAGAGTTTTTCGATCTACATTTACCCAACCTTGACTAGAACCGGATTCTATTGCAAGTGGACTGTGCTTAATGAAATTGGGAGCGCTCATTGGAGGAGCTACATGAATTAGATCGTATTTGATGCTAGTTTCCTCTAATCCTTCCTTGCTACTAACTTCAAAAATCGCTTCTTTGGTTTGCGATCTAATTTCTTTAAGATTATGTTGAAATTTTACTTCTATATCTTTACGTTTTATTACAATTTCCAAAGAACGGCGATATTCTGGAACTGCAAACATTTTGTCTTTAGCCGTACAGAAAATAATTTTTGTTTTTCCCCTCACGCCTTTTTGACGAAAAATATCGTCAGCCATATACATAATTTTTTGAGGTGCTCCACCGCATTTGATTGGAGTTTCAGGAAAAGTAAATAAAGCAGTTCCTCCCTGAAAATTTTTGATATTTTCCCAGGTATAAGGAGCATAATGTTGGGAATAATTACTGGTAACCCCATCATTCCCAAGGGTTTCAGGTAGTCCTTTAATTAAATCCCAGTCGATTTGTATTCCGGGACAAACAATTAAATAATCATAATGAATTAGCTGTCCTTCCTTAGTTATGACAATATTATTATGTGGCTCAAACTCAGCCACATAAGCCTGAATCCAACTAGCATTTGCAGGAATATAGTCTTTTTGATTTTTGACCGTATCTCCAATCTTATATTTCCCTCCCCCAACAAGAGTCCAAGCAGGTTGATAGTAATGCTTGTCCGATGGCTCGATAATAGCAATATCAAGATTTTTATTTTTATTTAATAATTGAGCCGCAACAGTTATACCTGCTGCACCTCCCCCGACAACTACAATCTGATGGTAAAGATCGGGCTGAATTCCCGAAAAATTTCCTGATGCTGGTTCTTTTTGTTGAGTAGTCCCTAAGGTAGTTTGCATCTTTTCGATTTGCATCTTTTAAAAATGTCGAGTACTATACTTGCTATAAGCATATTACTTGATAGTAATATGTTCAACTAAAAAGAAAATCTAAAATTTCTTTAACGAATCCATCATTCTATTACTTGCTTCCCACCTTAAGATTATCTATAAACATGTTTCCCTCCTCTTCTTTGTCCTCCTCCGTCTTTCCTTCTCACTCAATTGGATAATCTTCTACTGGGATAGCAGTAATAGATCTTCTTTGGGATACACTCCCAGATCGAACAAAGCTTAGAAAGCCACTCCTGAAATTCTAGTACAGAGGCATTTTCATCATGCTATTTCGCCAATTATTTGACAAACAATCAAGTACCTATACTTATCTAATTACTGATCGCAATACCCGAGAAGCAGTTTTAGTAGATCCGGTATTAGAACAAATAAATCGTGACTTAGTACTACTTGAAGAGTTGGAACTAAATCTACGTTATTGTTTAGAGACTCACATACATGCCGACCATATTACCGCTACAAGCAAGCTTCGGGAAAAAACTGATTGTTTAGGTATTGTCCCGAAAAATGCTAACGCACCATGTGCTGATCGGTACATTAAAGATGAAGAAATTTTACAGATAGGAGAGGTATCGATAAAAGCGATCGCAACTCCCGGTCATACAGATAGTCATATGGCATATTTGATCGATGGAACTCACTTATTAACTGGAGATTCTCTATTGATTCGTGGTTGTGGACGTACAGATTTTCAAAGCGGAAATCCTAGCACACTATACGATTCGGTAACCCAGAGACTCTTTAGTTTACCTTCGGAAACTTTAGTTTATCCAGCTCATGACTATCGAGGACATACAGTATCTACTATTGGAGAAGAAATAAGACTTAATCCGCGATTTACTAATAAGAGTCGGGATGAATTTATTGAACTTATGCACAACTTAAAGCTTCCCATGCCACAAAAGATTATGGAAGCCCTCCCCGCAAATCAGCAGTGCGGTAGCTTAAATACTGCTGCATAACCGCAGATATATAAAATTATTTGAACATATCCGAACTTTAAACACTGGGTGATTCGCCTATTTTTCCAGTATTAACTCCAAACATCAGTTTTGGACGTGAAATCTAGTAAATAATCAAAGGAATAGAAAAATGACAATAACTAATAAGGAAAAAAATGGCAATCGCCTACAAAATATCCATCCTGTAATCCTAAAAAAATGGTTGGAGATGGGAAATATTATTTTAGTTGATGTAAGAGAAGCTGCTGAATATGCTGGAGAAAGGATTCAGGGTGCAACAAGGGTATCATTATCTAATTTTGATCCGCGAAAAATACCATTAGATGAAGGGAAAAAGTTAGTTTTGTATTGTCAAACTGGTAAACGTTCTGCACAAGCAGCTCAAAAGTTATTTGCAGCTAGTTTTAATGAGGTAACTGGTCTTGAAGGCGGTCTAAATGCTTGGAAAGAAGCAGGATATCCGATTGAGACGAATAAGAATGCACCCATGAGCATAATGCGTCAGGTACAAATAGTTGCAGGTTCTTTGGTTGTTACGGGTACTTTACTTGGTGCATTTGTCTCTCCTTGGTTTTTAATTCTGAGTGGTTTTATTGGATCGGGATTAGTATTTGCAGGTATTAGTAATACATGCGCTCTAGGTCTGTTACTTGCAAAGATACCGTGGAATCAAAATTAATTTGAAGAGAATAAAAGACGATTAAAAAGATAACAATAAATTATGTTTTAGTTAGCTGAAATCCGCTGCATTCTCACACTAACTAATTTTCCATCCTGCATATTTAATTACTTTTCAAGAATATAGCAACTTACACATATTATCCATAAGATGCATTAGAGTATTATGAACTTGATACTTGGAACATTTTTGGCAGTTTGCATTGGTATCACTTTAGGATTAATTGGTGGAGGCGGCTCTATTTTAGCTCTACCAATTCTAAAATACGTTATGGGAATAGAGACTAAGTCTGCTGTAGCCATGACACTAGCGATCATTGGTACAGTTAGTCTCATAGGTGTTGTCCCTCATTGGCAACAAGGTAATGTAAATTTTAAGACTGCCCTGCTTTTTTCTCCATCTGCAATGTTGGGAGCATATCTGGGTGCTAGAATTGCCTCACTTCCCATAATCGATCCTACAATTCAGTTAATTTCTTTTGCAGTAACAATGGTAGTAGCTGCTTTTCTGATGATTAGTAAAAGTAGCCGTCCTTCTGAAGCTCGCAAACAGAATTATTTAGAAGAGAAGCATGAGGATAAATATCGCCTATTCGCCATTCCGATTGAAGGATTTGTGGTAGGAATAGTGACTGGTTTTGTTGGTGTTGGGGGTGGATTTATGATTATCCCTGCATTAGTTTTACTGGGTAAGACACCAATGAAAGAGGCTGTGGGAACATCATTATTGATAATCACCTTTAAATCCATTGCTGGATTTGCAGGTTATTTTGGTCATGTACCTATAAATATAAATATAATGATAATTTTTACGATCGCTGCAAGCTTGGGTACTTTATCCGGTGCGTATTTAACTAGGTTTATAAAACCCAAGCTATTACAAAAAAGTTTTGGTTACTTTATTATTGTCGTTGCTGGATATATTTTGGTGCAAAGATAAATTTTACGGAATTTGCAATTTTTGTGTATTATCTGGTTCCAAGGCTCTTCCTCGGAATCGATGTTAAGAGGTTCTGCCTAAGCTATTGAATTTGTTGTAATTTTTATACTTTTATGTGATGCAATTTTTGTGTCTGACCTTGTTCCAAAGCTCCGTCTGGGAACTCATAGTAGGAAACTCTGCCTCTTATCCAGACTGGAGGTAGAGCCTCCTACACTGTATTCCTTGCCAGAGACAAGGAACAAGTAATGTCACAGATGTTGAATGAAATTTCATCTTCCGAAAACCTACAGAGTCAACACCTAGGCTCTATCTCCAGTAAGATCTTCCTTACCAGAGACAAAGAATAACTACTCATGTCACTGATATATCAGGTACTTCCTGGTGCAAATCAAAAATTTATATTTGTCACATTACCCATTGGTCTGTCTGCGGAAGAACTTCTTTCATCATCACCATCTTCTTTTTGAATCCATAGAAAAACAAGTGCAAATACTGGGAAAGGTAATATATAAAAAACTAAAGGAATCATAATCCAAGGCAACCATGAAGCAGCATATTCACCCGTAAGTTGAGTCATATCTACCATGATGAATACTCCTGATTTACTAATACTTATTTAATGACAAGTCAATAGGAATGTTTATTAACAAATGACTAAAAGATAAGAGTTCAAAAACAAGAGCTAAAAATTACCAAATGGTAATAAAGCAACATTTACTGCACCACGCAAAATAGCATCTAAATCATCAAAGTTTTCTAGTAGCAAATAAGCAAATATTGCACCGCCCATTGCACCAAGAAATACTCCAGCATTAAGTTGATTCCATTCTTCACGGGTTCGTAACGGTCTTAGAGGGTCTTTAGCATAAGAATTGTAAGCCCCCCGTGGATTTCCTTGAAAAGTAGTCAAAGCAAAAATAGAAATCCCTAAACAGGCTGATGCTGCGATAAAAACAGCGGTAATCAATCCACTTAAATTAGCTCCATGTGCAGTTTCGCGTAGAGGTCCAACTACAACCTCTGGTCCAACAAGAAAGTAACCGTGAGCCATACCGATTTCTAGCCCTCGCATAAAAGGAGTTAAGCCTTTACGATAAGCAGGCAAATTGTTAATGAAAGCTCTTGCTAAAGGAGAATCATTAATCGGAGTGGAAAGATTTGCAACGCAGGGATCGCCCCCATATGGTTTTATAAATTCTGTGTCATTATTAGCCATATTTACTTATGATTTTATTCTCAATTTGAGCAAATAGTCTTATTTATTTAATTTTAAATTAAAGGCATGTTTATTATATTTTATTGTTATAAAAATTAAATTTTTTATTCATAAAATACATATAGGAAAATCCTCTAACCAGTAGGCTTAGGCTAAAAGTCAGAGGAGTCGAATGACAATATTTTTAAATAGTAAAATAAACAATTATCTTCTTAAAGATTATAAGGATACAAAAATTATTTTATTTCTTCTAAAATGTCTAAAATATTTGTGTTTTTTTATTTTTATTTTTTTATTAATAGAGACGTTACAAGTAACGTCTCCATATTTTTAGATAATTTTTGCTATTATGGAGAAAAGATTCATATCAAAATTCTCTTTGCTAGCCAAACTTACTTGCTGTTGAAGCAATCAGAAATGCTCCATAGGTAGCAATATAACCAACCGTAAAGTGGGTCAAACCAACTAAACGAGCCTGAACAATAGACAAAGCGACGGGCTTATCTCTCCAATACCCAAAGGATAATGGTGTTTTTTCATGTGCCCAAGCGAGAGTTTCAATTAATTCTTGCCAATAACCACGCCAAGTGATCAGGAACATGAAACTGACAGCCCAAGCTAAATGTCCGAAAAGAAACATCCAAGCCCAAACAGCTAAATTATTTGTCCCATAGGGGTTATATCCATTAATCAATTGAGCAGAGTTAGCCCACAAATAATCTCGGAACCAACCCATGAGATAGGTAGAATTTTCATTAAATTGGGCAACATTTCCTTGCCAGAGAGTTAAATGCTTCCAGTGCCAGTAAAATGTTATCCAACCAAGGGTGTTGAGCATCCAAAAAATCGCTAGATAGGAAGCATCCCAAGCAGAAATATCACAAGTACCACCACGACCCGGACCATCACAAGGGAAGGAGTAGCCAAAGTCTTTTTTATCCGGCATTAATTTCGAGCCACGGGCATCTAGGGCACCCTTAACTAAAATCAAAGTGGTGACATGTAGACCGAGAGCGATCGCATGGTGAACTAAAAAGTCACCCGGTCCAATTGTCAAAAACAAAGAGTTTGCGCCATTATTGATGGCATCTAGCCAGCCCGATAACCAGACATTAGCATGATTAGGCCACGCTGTAGAAGCAATACTATCTGGGTTAGATAACAGAGTGTTGAACCCGTATAGTGCTTTACCATGGGTGGCTTGGATAAATTGCGCAAATACTGGCTCAACCAAAATTTGTTTTTCTGGTCTACCAAAGGCAACTTCTACATCATTATGAACGTAGAGACCCAGAGTATGGAAGCCCAAGAACAAAGATACCCAACTCAAGTGAGCAATAATAGCTTCTTTGTGCTTCAAAACCCGGTCTAATACATTCCCCTTGTTCATTTCTGGATCATAATCTTTGATCCAAAAAATAGCAGCATGGGAAAATGCCCCCACCATCAAAAACCCAGCTATATACTGGTGGTGAGTATATAACGCTGACATCGTAGTGAAATCCCTGGCAATGAAAGCGTAGGGCGGCATCGAATACATGTGCTGAGCCGTCAAAGAACTCGCTACACCCAAACATGCTAGAGCTAAAGATAACTGGAAGTGCAAGGAATTATTAACTGTTTCATACAGTCCTTGGTGAGGTAAATTGAATGGTCCTTCCACCTTACGCCCAAAGAAGGTTTTGGCATTGAGCATTTCCTTGATATTGTGACCAATGTTCCAGTTAGTCCGGTACATATGACCCGCAACAATAAAGACCACTGCGATCGCCAAATGGTGATGCGCCATATCTGTTAGCCACAGTGACTCTGTTTGCGGGTGAAAGCCACCAAGAAAGGTTAAAATTGCCGTACCCGAACCTTCGGAAGTCCCAAACACATGATTTGCTGTATCTGGGTTTTGGGCGTAAGCAGCCCAGTTACCTGTGAAAAATGGTAATAATCCTTTTGGATGGGGTGCTACAGCCAGGAAATTGTTCCAGCCCACATGAATACCACGAGATTCTGGAATTGCTACATGAACTAAGTGTCCAGCCCAAGCCAAAGAACTAACACCAAATAAACCTGCGAGGTGATGGTTTAGACGAGATTCATTGTTTTTGAACCAAGCTAGTTCTGGACGAAACCTTGGTTTGAGATGTAGCCAACCTGCGAACAAGAATATTGATGCCAGAAGCAAAAGAAACAAAGAACCACTATAAAGTTCAGTATTTGTTCTTATGCCTATGGTGTACCACCAGTGGTAAACACCAGAGTAGCAAATATCAACAGGATTATGTGCTCCAGCTTGAGTATAAGCTTCAATTGCCCCTGGTCCAAATTGAGCATCCCAAATCGCGTGGGCGATAGGACGTACATGGAGTGGATCTTTAATCCATACTTCAAAGTTACCTTGCCAAGCAACATGGAATAAAATACCCGATGCCCATAGGAAAATGATCGCCAAATGACCGAAGTGAGAAGCAAAAATCCTTTGGTAAAGATTTTCCTCCGTTATTCCATCATGACTTTCAAAATCATGGGCAGTTGCGATCGCATACCAAATGCGACGAGTCGTCGGGTCTTGTGCCAGGTCTTGGCTAAATTTAGGAAATTTAGTCGCCATAGACTTTCAGTTGAGAAGTTTTGCGTGAGGGAAAATTATAGATTTTTGGTTTTGAGTCAGAGCATAGGAATCAGAGGAGGGGAGGAACAGAGGGAGTAGCAGAAGTATAGAAAGTTCTAGTAAACACCTCAGACCCTCTACACCTCTCCTTCCCCTAACAGTCTCAACAGATCGATTCCTTAACTGTTCGCGTAGTGCGGATAAGCAAGCTTACTAGCTTAGTAAAGAGAGTTAATCTTGGATTTTTCTTCATCCAAGTGCTGTCATTCGCGCTAGGAAAAATGCCCAAGTAGTGACAATTCCTCCTAACAGATAATGAGCAACTCCCACAGCCCGACCATGAACAATACTTAAAGCACGGGGCTGAATTGCCGTAGCAATTTTTAACTTGTTGTGTGCCCAAACAATTGATTCAATTAGCTCTTGCCAGTAGCCGCGACCGCTAAATAGGAACATCAGACTAAAGCCAAAAACGAAATGTCCACCCAGGAACATTAAGCCGTAACCAGACAGGGCTGTATCATAGGATGTAATAACTTGCGACGCTTGTGCCCAAAGGAAATCACGCAACCAACCGTTGTTCGTAATTGACGACATCGCAAAGTTTCCGCCGGTGATATGAGTGACTACCCCATTACTATCGACCGTCCCCCATACATCCGACTGCATCTTCCAAAAGAAGTGAAAAATCACTATCGAAAGTGAGTTATACATCCAGAACAGCCCCAAGAATACATGGTCCCAAGCTGAGACTTGACAAGTACCACCACGACCGGGACCATCGCAAGGGAAGCGGAAACCGAGATTTGCTTTATCTGGAACTAAGCGCGAACTACGTGCAAATAGCACGCCCTTGAGTAGAACTAGCACCGTGACGTGAATTGTAAAGGCGTGGATGTGGTGAATTAAGAAATCTGCTGTTCCTAGAGGAATCGGCATCATTGCCACCTTACCAGCAACAGCTACAATACCACCACCAAAAGCATGACTTACAGGCTCATGTAAACCTGGAGCAGTAACCCCCAATCCTGAGGTCTGCAAATTTTGCAAACCCCCAAACACGTTACCTAGAGGTGCAGCGGGTTGCAAGCCTAGATTTCCAATTGCCATTGTGTGAATATGTTGTACCCACTGGGCAAAAATTGGCTGTAATTGAATCCCCGTATCCGAGAACATATCTTGGGGACGACCAAAAGCCCGCATTGTGTCGTTGTGACAATACATTGCAAAGCTGTGGAAACCGAGGAACTGACACACCCAAGCGAGGTGAGAGATAATTGCATCCCGATGTCGAAGTACCCGGTCGAGTACATTGTTATGATTCACCTCTGGGTCATAGTCCCGCACCATATAAATTGCTGCATGAGCTGCTGCACCAACGATTAAAAAGCCTCCAATCCAGACATGGTGAGTGAACAGAGATACAACCGTGGCATAGTCTGTAGCCAGATAAGGATAGGGCGGCATTGCATACATATGATGGGCAACAATGATGCTCAAAGACCCCAACATTGCCAAATTGATTGCTAGCTGAGCGTGCCAAGAAGTTGTGAGAACTCGGTAAAGACCTTTATGACCTGTAGGACCAATAAAGCTCAAAAATGGCAACATATTAGGATTTCTCAGGTCATCGAGCATCACTTTAATATTGTGACCAATGCTCCAATTCGTACGGTACATATGACCAGCAAAAATGAACATCACAGCTATAGCTAAGTGATGATGTGCCACATCTGTTAACCACAAGCCACCAGTTACGGGGTTTAGACCACCCTTAAATGTTAAGAACTCTGCATATTTTCCCCAGTGCAAAGTAAAGAATGGTAGAACACCACTCAAGAAACCCCAATCAACACTGGGATATAATCTTCCCATCAAGCTAGAGTTCAAGATGAACTCGTGAGGTAAAGGAATATCCTTGAGAGCTACCCCAGCATCTAATAGCTTGTTAGTAGGCAAAGAAACATGAATCAGGTGTCCGCACCAACCCAGAGAACCTAAACCTAAAAGTCCAGCCAAGTGGTGATTTAACATCGATTCCACATTCTGAAACCACTCCAGCTTTGGAGCCCTTTTGTGATAATGGAACCAACCAGCAAATAGCATTAGTGCTGCCATTACTAATGCTCCGATGGCAGTGCAGTATAACTGGAAGGTGTTGGTAAATCCAGCAGCCCGCCACATCTGGAAAAGTCCAGAGGTAATTTGAATACCGTAGAAACCATCACCCATATTAGCATTCAAAATTTCCTGACCAAATATAGGCCAAACCACTTGAGCACTAGGCTTAATGCCTGCGGGGTTGGTCATCCAAGATTCAAAATTGGAGAACTTTGCCCCATGATAATACATCCCGCTCAACCAGATAAAAACTACTGCCAAATGTCCAAAATGAGCAGAAAAGATTTTGCGAGATACATCTTCTAAATCGCTAGTATGAGTATCAAAATCATGAGCCAGGGCGTGCAAGTTCCAAATCCAAGTAGTGCTTTTAGGACCTCTGGCAAGGGAGCGATCAAAATGTCCTGGTTTCGCCCACCTCTCAAAAGAAGTAGGCACCGGGTCTTTATCGACCGCGATCCTCACTTTTTGCTCCCGCTCTGGAGTTATTGTCATTATAATTGTCTCCTTTTTTATAGGGGATTGGGGATTGGCGTCAGCCATATGAATAATGGGCAATGGAAGGTTGATTTTTATGGGTAGTGTGCTGATTAAGACCCAATCGCCAATCCCTATATGCCGCTTGCGGCGGCATGCAGTGCTATCCCTAATCCCCAATCACTTCACAGGTATTACCAGGTTGGATGATATATCTAAGGGAAAAGAGTATACTTTTCCTTCATCCATTACTTTTATTCCCAAGTCAGCCCAGCCGATAGAGTCTGCCCAGCTATTTATTATCCGCCCTTGCTTATCGTGTATGTGGCGATTGAAATTCAAGCCATTGATGTCAAATGCCATAGTGACTACACCCAAAGCCGCTGACCAAATACCTATAACTGGTACAGCTGCCAATAATAAGTGCAAGTTACGCTTATTTGTGAAGCTCAAGCGATGCCATGCAAGTCTTCCTAAATAGTCGTGGGCTGCCATCAAATCGTAAGTTGCTTCTTTTTGCCCAAACTTATAACGACAGTTGATTGACTCATCTTCGCTGACTTTTTGAACCAGAGTTGAGGTCACTAAGGAACCGTGCATTGCACTTAAAAATGCTCCTCCCAAAACCCCAACCACTCCAATCATGTGGAATGGGTTCATAAGAAAGTTGTGTTCGGCTTGTAGCCTGAACATAAAGTAAAAAGTTCCGGAAATACCCAAAGGCATTCCCTCACAGAAGCCTCCTTGTCCTACTGGATAGACTAATAAAACTGCAGCTGCAGCACTTACTGGAGCCGAAAAGGCTAAACTAATCCAAGGACGCATTCCCAAACGATAGCTTAACTCCCATTCCCGATCCTGATAGCAATAAATGCCAATCAAAAAGTGCAGTACAATCAGCTGATACGGACCTCCGTTGTACAGCCATTGATCAAAGGAAGCTGCAGCCCACATAGGATAAAAGTGTAAACCAATTGCTGCCGATGTGGGGACAACAGCGGCAGTGATAATATTATTACCGCCCAACAAAGAGCCACTTATTGGTTCTCCCCAACCATTAATATCTACGGGGGGAGCGGCAATAAATGCAATAATAAAAGTGATCGCTGCGGTAGAAAGAGTAGGTATCATCACCAGTCCAAACCAGCCAATATATAGACGATTATCAGTACTGGTTACCCACCGACAAAATCTTTCCCATAGCGAGATACTTATGCGTTTTTCTAAAACATTGCTTTGATTTTGGCAACCTAAACCAAAATTACCATTGGTCGAGGTCGCAACTGTGCGTTCGGACTGTACCATGAAGGTTAATGGCTCCTTCTCTTAGGTAAGGGTGAAAATCACCCGTAATTATTACCTCACGGATAAATCCGGGAGTTTAAATAAAGGTGAATCTAAGAATTTACACCATGTTCATTCTTGAGCCAGAGGCTCTATCTTTTTGTTACCAGGTTGAACCTAGTAAGAACGATACTGAGATTTTATGATTGAAAAATTATTGTGCACTTCGAATCATTTATCCGCGTGTATGTTAACTCAACCTCAGGAAATTAGCGGCACATAGCATGGCTGCTAATAAAAGAAGGATTCAGGAGTCAAAAGGAGTATTCTGCAAAAAAATAGATTTGACTCCTTATTCCTTCGTTGAGGGGATAGCAATAGTCCAAAATTGCTAAATCTGCGTCCTAATACGGCAATCCAAAATTTCCAATTGTGTAACTCAACTAGTTTCTTTTTGAAGAATAAGAAAAAAATCTGAAGAACTTATGAAGGAGGAGGTTATATTTAAAAAAAGTTACATTTATAGCAGAATTTAGGAGTCAGGAGTCAGAAGTCAGGAGTTAAAAGTCAGAAGTCGTATAAATTTCAACTTGTAAGTGCTTGTGTAATTTCGTCAGCCAAAGTAAACGGATCGTAGGGCTTAGTGATTACTCCCGCCACATGAAGTTGGGTAAAGCGTCGCCGTTCGGCAGGTTGAGTCTTAGCTGTCAATAAAATCACTGGGATATTTTGAGTAAGAGGATTATCTTGCAATCTCTCGAAGGTTGTCAGTCCATCCATCTCGGGCATCATTACATCTAAAAGAATAGCATCGGGCTGTTCGGCTGCAGCCGTAACTAAACCTTCTTTACCCGAACTAGCACTCAGGACTTCCCATTCACCTAAAATTTCCAGACAAAGTTGAGTTGCTTCGCGGATATCTTGTTCATCATCAATGATTAATATACGTTTGTTCATTTTTCATTTGTCATTTATCATTGGTCTGGGATTGCTATTTCCTTATGGAAACGCAATACCTATAGCTGCGCTACCTGCGGATCCGTTACGCTGCGCTAGGCGCTAGCTCGCTAACCTTACGTCGCAATGACATAAACCTGTTGTCCGTTGATAATTCCTGTACTTATTACTTATTACTCATTACTTATTACT
>JGI1201J43222_100207_pt1 | contig 18791 bp, 10 predicted proteins | sample MastesBC008_FD_43222 | JGI IMG/M metagenome (IMG submission 43222) | reverse complement strand
CAATACAGTTCAGTTAAGGCTAAATCTCAAAATTGAAGTAGGTTGCGTTGACGAAGGTTAGCAAAGCGTGTCCTTAGGACATAACCGTTGGGTTGCACTGTGGCTCAACCCAACCTACGAAAATGCTTAACGGCAGGTAACCAACTGTATTGTTTTTTAACTAATCCCTAAAAAATTTCAGAAATAGATCGTCTAAAAGTAAAGTAATGACGGAAATTATCGAAAAATCACCGATACAAGAAGGTCTAACTGTCCTCCGTGAAATGAGAACTTTTATCCTCATCTGGTTTGGACAAATTGTTTCTGTTACAGGTTCTGGTTTAACCAATTTTGCCCTTGATATCTGGGTTTATCAAAAAACTGGGTCAGTCACTCAATTTGCACTACTGATACTATTTAATACCCTTCCTTTTGTACTTATTTCTCCTATCGCTGGATTATTAGCGGACCGTTTTAGTCGTCGTTGGCTAATGATTATCAGTGAATTATGTGCGGGTTTATGTACCTTGACCATCGCATTGCTATATATCAACGGTCAGCTAGAAATTTGGCATATTTATATTGCTACCGCTTTGAGTAATGCTTTCTTGGGTATCCAATGGCCTACTTATAATGCCTCAGTTACTCTACTTGTACCAGAAAAACACCTCAGTCGTGCCAATGCTATGAACCAGTTAGCCGATGGTTTTGCTCGACTGACTGCCCCTATTCTCGGAGCTACACTATTGGGTATTATCCATCTTAAGGGTATTATCGTTATCGATTTCTCCACAATACTCTTTGCTCAAATTTTTCTCCTAGTACTCCCGTTCCCAGAAATTCATAACAACAGTGACAAGACCCAGGACACCAAGGAATCAGAAGAAAATTTATTCCTAGGGGAAGTTTTCCAAGGTTTTAGCTATTTGCGTCAACGTCCTGGATTACTAGCAATACTGCTGTTTACCATTATCATTAATTATCTTGTAGGAGTATTCGACGTTGTTGTCATACCCCTAGCTTTATCATTTAACTCGGTAGTCATTACTGGCACAATCTTTTCTATCACTTGTTCTGGTATTTTAGTGGGTGGTGTTGCCACCAGTATTTGGGGAAAATGGCAAAGTTATATTCACACCATATTTATCAGCACTATCCTTGCAGGATTATTTATTTTAATTGCTGGTTTACAACCTTCCCTATACCTGTTTACTGCTTTTGGTTTTCTCTTTTTCCTCACAGTACCTGTTGTTAATAGTTCAGTTCTGGCAATCTTACAAAAGAAAGTTACTACCAATATACAAGGGAGAGTTTTTGCCTTACAGGGAGCGATCGCGACTACCTGCTTGTCCCTTGGTTATGTCAGCGCTGGTTTCTTAACGGACCACATTTTTGAACCTTTAATGACATCCCAGAGTCCTATCGCGATCGCGCTCGGGCAAATTATTGGTACTGGGACAAGTCGTGGTATAGGACTTCTATTAGTTATGATTGGATTTTTAGTTATCTCACTCACCTCAATTACTTACCTGTATTCTCCCCTGCGACTAGTAGAAGAAGAATTACCAGACGTTATTAATAAGTAACATAAATCACTTACATGGGAATCACTACCGGTTGTCAAATCATGAATAAGAAATGCTGATCGCATCACTATTACGTGTAGGGATTCACACAATAAATATAACTTATGACCATGCTAGGCGAGTGTTTCGATGCGTAAAGCGATAAGCCTCAAGGGCAGAGAAGAGACTGCGCCGACGCCAAAGGCTCTGCGCTATGCGATCTGCAAGCAGGTGGCTACGCCTATCGCTTCGCACTTTAGGTTTCCCTTAACTACAGAAGTTTGGCGGCTCCGAAGGTTGCATTAAATTTGCGGCACCAAATAGCAGCCGATTGAAATTCTTTTAAATTGATATTTTTTGGAATCTCATAGCTTTGAGCACCGCTATACTTCTGTAAAGGGGCAAGAATAACGTAATCGCCCTCATTAATAGGATAAGCAGGTGGTTTGGTTGAGCCAATCACATCTGGCAAACGATGTAAAATTACAACTAAATCTGGCCCTGTAGTAGAAGTTTTAAAAGCCGAGTCGAGTTCTAAAATGTGCTTGCCGTCTTTTTTGACAATACGGACAGTCCCAGAGGTGGGATGCTCTCCGTCCACAAAAGTTCCAGAGCTTAGAGCTTTAGATGTTTGTGTAGTTTCTTTTGTCAGAGAATCAGCAGAACTGGAACTTGCGGTGACTGTACTTTCGTCGCTTGGGCTTGTTGTTTGAGTAACGGCTTGCTGTTGAGTACAGCCAATAATCGCAACAGTAGCCATAATTAAACCTGCGAAGACAAAAAAATTACGTTTCATGGAACTCCCTAAACTGGTATTTTTATTTACTCATATCTTACTACGTACCTAGGTTAGGATATTGATAAATCCTGTTTGTTCTACGGACACGCTATGCTAACGCCGTAGACGCGGTAAAACCTATGATAAACATACTTCTGGTCGCCATAGGCGCGGTCTGTTATTACCAATATCGGGGATGAAACTGAGGAACTAGTGATGGATAACTGAGACTTGACTAAGAGTTTTCTGAGAAAACTGAGAGGTTGAACGCTAGAAGTTGCTAAGAAGCTAGCAACTGGGAGAGTTCAGCAATCACAGTGGTTTCAAGCTAATTATCACAGAGGTCTTTTATAATACACCTCCAGTAGATGTCAATTGAAAAGACAAATGATAAAGCAGTCTCTAGTTGTGAATTTCATAAACTGTAAGGGCGCATCGATGTGCGCCCTAATCCTACTTTTTACTTGTAAATCCGTAGCTAATTCCTAATTTTCGTATCTCCAGTTATATTTCTGAGGAGGGATCATAATTTTCAACTCATACTGTTTCAAGTTGCAAATCCCCCAATTCATCTTCATGATAAAAAGCTGCATCGATACGACAACCACAATAAGCTAAAACATACAATTCTTTCAAATCGTTAATTAATGGATAGCGAGGATTTGCTCCAGTACATTGGTCATCAAATGCTTGTTCTGCCATTTTTTCCAAGCTATTGTAGAAAGTCTTATCATCCGAACCCAATGTCTCTTTAATAGTAAGAGGAATATCGACTTGGTGTTTAAGATTTTCTATCTTGTCCACTAGTTTTTCCACCTTTTCATCCAATGTATTTCCGCCTAGTTGAAGGAAATCTGCAATCTGTGCGTAACGTTTCTTTGCATGGGGATATTTATATTGTGGAAAAATCGCTTGTTTAAAAGGAACATCGGTAGCATTATAACGAATGACATGGGAAATCATCAGTGCATTTGCTAAGCCATGAGGTACGTGAAAAGTTGCTCCTAATTTATGAGCCATGGAGTGACAAACTCCTAAAAAGGCATTAGCAAATGCCATTCCGGCTATGGTTGCAGCATAGTGAACTTTTTCCCGCGCTTCAGGATCGTTACTACCATTGTTATAAGCTCTTGGTAAGTATTTGAATAATAAATCTATTGCTTGTAATGCTAATCCGTCTGTAAACTCAGTCGCCATTACCGAAACATAAGCTTCCAATGCATGGGTTAAAGCATCAATTCCACCATATGCGGTTAACTTTTTCGGCATATTCAAGACCAATTCTGGGTCTACGATCGCCATATTTGGTGTGAGCGAATAGTCTGCTAAAGGATACTTAACTCCTACTTTTTCATCGGTGACAACTGCAAATGGTGTGACCTCCGAACCTGTACCGGAAGTTGTCGGAATCGCCACCAACATGGCTTTTTGTCCCAATGGTGGTAAGTCATACACGCGCTTGCGAATATCCATAAATCGCATGGCTAAACCTGCAAATTCCACATCGGGATGTTCGTACATCAACCACATTACTTTGGCTGCATCCATGGGTGAACCACCACCAATTGCAATAATCGCATCTGGTTGATAATTTCTCAATAATCTTAAACCTTGTTCGACATTAGATAAAGTTGGATCCGGTTCCACGTCATGGAATACATCATATTTAATTCCAATTTCATCTAAAGCTTGGGTGACGCGATCGACAATTCCCAGGTTAAATAAACCTTTGTCGGTAATAATAAATGCCCGTTTTTTACCTATTAAATCTCGCAAAGCTACAGGTAAACAACCGTATTTAAAATAGACTTTTGGTGGAATACGGAACCACAGCATATTTTCCCGACGCTGGGACACTGTTTTAATATTAAGTAGGTGATAGGGTGTAACGTTATCAGATATGGTATTACCACCCCAACTTCCACAACCCAAAGTTAACGATGGGTCTAATTTGAAATTATATAGATCCCCAATTGCACCTTGGGAAGATGGTGTATTAATCAGAACTCGTGAAGTTTTTACACCATTCTCAAAATAAGCAATATCATCGAGGTTTGCAGGATCGGTATATAAAACAGCAGTATGTCCGGGACCACCAAATTCAATCAAATTTTCGGCTTTTGTAACCGCTTCATGGAAATTTTTTGCCCGATACATGGCTAATATCGGTGATAATTTCTCATAAGAAAAAGCTTCGGTAGCGCCAATTTCTTCAACTTCAGCGATCAAAGTTTTATAGCTACTGGGTAACGGACAATAACTATCTTCTCCACATCCAGAAACTTCCTGTTTGAGCTGAATGTCAGCAAGTTTTGCTATCGTTCCCACCGACTGTCCGACAATTGCTGCATTCAATCTCCCATCTTTCAATATCAAGCTACCGATTTGATTTTTTTCCTCATCATTCAGAAAATATGCACCGCGACAAATAAATTCCTGTTTAACTTTTTCGTAGATTTCATCAACAACAACTACAGATTGTTCCGAAGCACAAATCATCCCATTATCGAAAGTTTTACTCAGCAAAATTGAGCTAACAGCAGTTTTAATATCTGCAGAAACATCAATTACTGCAGGAGTATTACCCGCACCTACACCTAAAGATGGATTTCCTGAAGAATAAGCAGCACGCACCATTCCTGGTCCACCAGTTGCTAAAATTAATCTGATTTCTTGATGCTGCATTAATGTTTTGGATAGTTCGATACTTGGTTCATCAATCCAACCGATAATATCTTCGGGAGCACCAGCAGAAATTGCTGCTTCAAGAATAATTTTTGCTGTTTCAATCGTACATTTCTTTGCCTTAGGATGGGGGGAAAGAATTATTCCGTTACGAGTTTTGAGAGCAATTAATGTTTTAAAAATAGTCGTAGAGGTCGGATTAGTAACAGGAACTATCCCAGCAATGATTCCCACAGGTGCAGCTATTTTTTGAATACCAAAAGCTTTATCTTCTTCAATAACACCGCAGGTTTTTTGGGATTTATACTTGTTATAGATATATTCAGAAGCAAAGTGATTTTTGATTACTTTATCTTCAATAATACCCATACCAGTTTCTGAAACAGCCAGTTTAGCTAACGGTATTCTTTGATTGTTAGCTGCTAAGGCTGCTTGCTTAAAAATCAAATCAACTTTTTCTTGAGAGTAGCTAGCATATATTTCTTGTGCTTTCTTGACCTTTTGTACAAGTAATTCTAATTCTTGAATGTTTGTAACTTGCATAATTTCTTTCATAATTTTTACTACCATATGTTGGATTTTGAAATGATACGAAGTGTTATGTAGAGCCTCGCACATTCAAAGTTTAAGTAAAAGTTTAAATCAAGAATGTTTATCAGCTTAAAACACCGTTAAACCCTTATTACGGAAAATAGTTAATGCTTTTTCTATCTCTTCTGAAGTAGGGGTTGGAGTTTCTTGGAGTTCATATTCGTAACCTAGTTCTTCCCATTTATATTCACCCATCTTGTGAAATGGTAAAACTTCAACCCTCTCAATATTATTCAGAGTAGAAATAAAATCAGCTAACATCGCGATGTTGTCCGGGTCGTCGGTTAAACCAGGTACCAATACAAATCGAATCCAGGTTGGTTTATTGATTTTACTTAAGTATTTAGCAAGATTGAGTGTTGGTTCAATATCAACGCTTGTGACTTTCCGATAGATAGCAGGATCGAATGATTTAATATCAAGTAGTACTAAATCTGCAAATTCTAATACAGATTTTGCTGTTTCTAAGTTGCAAAATCCAGATGTATCTAAAGCTGTATGTATTCCCAATTCTTTACAGCGTCGGAAAATCTCTCTGACAAACTCTGGTTGAAATAAAGGTTCACCACCACAAGCTGTTACACCTCCACCAGAAGCTTTCATATAAGAAACATATTTCTGAATTTCTGTAATTAATTCATCAACTGTTACCCGTTTCCCATTTTCCAGATAGCGACAGTCGGGATTACTGCAATACAAACAACGTAAGGGACAACCTGTAGTAAAAATTACAAAGCGAATTCCAGGACCATCCACTGTTCCACAGGTTTCCACTGAGTGGATGTAGCCTGATATGTTTGTGATTGATGTAGTGATTTGAGATATACCCATAGTGCAGAGGAAAGTTTACTTTTGTATTCGCTTCACTGTGAGTTATAGGATAATAATTTGAGGAACTTGTGAAAAAATGAGAAAATTTACCAAATGTTACTTCTAAGTCCTTGTTTACTCTGGGATAGGTAGAGTATGCTTCTGTATTTTTCAGATAGTATGGCGATTCTTGATTGAAGACAGATTTTGTTGTCGTAGGAGAGTACAAATACTATTTTACAAGTTGAATTACAAAAAGACTAAAGTATATGCCTAGTTTGTGTGAATCCAAACCATAGACTGGAGGGAAATTATAAATAGATTATTAAGTATTTCCCCTTAAATACTAAATTAGTGTAGTCATAAATATTTTGCTCCGGTACGATAATTCTACTTTACTAACAACTTACTTTATCGTCCATTTCCAATATAGATACCCAAAGCACTTGCAGTTTCAACTAAATAGTGATTTTTAGCCACATGCAATGGACTTTGACTCAAAACATCATCTAAAGCAACAGCCTTCACTTGACCATCTCGCCAAGCCGCCATTTTGCCACTTTCCCCAGCAGCAATCAAATCTACAGCAGCCTTACCAAATGCAGTTGCGACCAATCTGTCTAAGGCTGTAGGTATTCCCCCACGTTGGATATGTCCCAGTACAGAAACACGAATATCAAGTTTGTTATTGCTGCAATGATGTATTTCATCTGCGATATATTGTGCCATACCACAGTTGGGAGTTTGACACGATTTATATAAAGATGAATCATCGGCGACCTTTGCTCCTTCTGCAACTACAATAATTGCAAATCTTCGTTCCCATTTATCGCGTAATTCTGCAAGATGTTTGCATATTCCCTTAATAGAATAGGGAATTTCGGGGATCAAAATTACATCTGCTCCACCAGCGATCCCCGCACACAAAGCTAAGTGTCCAGCACTCCGTCCCATAACTTCCACAATCATTACTCGGTCGTGACTTGCTGCGGTGAATGTGAGACGATTTAAGGAGTCGACAATTGTATTGACAGCAGTATCAAATCCCACGACCCTATCTGTTAAAGCTACATCATTATCGATGGTTTTGGGGATCGCAATAAATTGCCAATTTCCAATAATTTGTAATTTATTCAATATTGCTAAACTTCCATCTCCACCAATACCAATTAATGCATCAAGTTCTAAATCTCGATAACCACAAATAAGTTCATCAATTTGATTTAAGGTATCTCCTTTATTAATACTTCCAAGAATTGTCCCACCCATGTTTAATAGTGGGTCAATTCCACGCAGGTCAAAACTGTGCAGTGATAGTGGGATAGTTTTTCTTTCTAATAAACCCTTTGTTGCGTAAGGAATACCCAATACTTTCCAGTCATATGTCAATATCCCATGACTGACTACTGCTCGAATTACGGTATTTAATCCCGGACAATCTCCTCCACTTGTGAGAATACCCAGTCTTTTTTGTAGTTTCATTATCTATATCACAAACTAAAATATCTATCTAGATTCATCTCAAATATCTGTTTGCAGTCCTATAGTAAAGACGTACCAAGGTACATCTCTACATTTATCTATTTACATTCTTTCGTGGAATGTCCGCTTCACAACATCTAGTTGTTGTTCTCGCGTTAGTTTAATGAAATTCACCGCGTAACCCGAAACTCTAATCGTTAACTGCGGATATTCTTCAGGATGTTCCATTGCATCTAATAACATTTCCCGATTCAGGACATTAACATTAATATGATGTCCGCCATCATGGAAGTAACCATCAAGCATTCCTACCAAGTTATTTACTCTGTCTTCTGGAAGTTTCCCTAGTGCACTAGGAACAATAGAAAAGGTATTAGAGATACCATCTTGAGAGTATTCGTAGGGAAGTTTAGCCACCGATGCAAGAGAAGCGATCGCGCCTTTTGTATCTCTTCCGTGCATGGGATTCGCACCTGGAGCAAAGGGTTCTCCAGCTTTTCTCCCATCTGGAGTAGCACCTGTTTTCTTACCGTAGACTACATTAGAGGTGATGGTTAATATTGATTGAGTTGGTAAAGCATTACGATAGGTTTTATGCTGCCGCAATTTTTTCATAAAATTAGTAATTAAACCAGCAGCAATATCATCAGCCTGGTCATCATTATTTCCATATTTAGGAAAATCGCCCTCTATCTGATAATCTACAACCAATCCTTCCTCATCCCGTAAGACTTTCACTTTGGCATATTTAATCGCGGCTAGGGAATCTGCAACTACTGATAAACCAGCCATACCGCAAGCCATTGTCCGAAAGACATCACGATCGTGTAACGCCATCTCTATCCGTTCGTAGCAGTATTTATCGTGCATGTAGTGGATGACATTAAGGGTATTGATGTAGGTTTTTGCTAACCAATCTAACATCAAATCAAATCTGCTTATTACCTCTTCATAGTCAAGGTAATCTGAAGTAATTGGTGCAAAAGCAGGCGCAACTTGGTCGCCGGATTTTTCATCTTTACCACCGTTTATTGCGTACAACAAACACTTAGCAAGATTAACCCGTGCGCCAAAGAATTGCATTTGCTTACCAATTCGCATTCCAGAGACACAGCAAGCGATACCGTAATCATCACCCCAGTAAGGACGCATCAAATCGTCATTCTCATACTGGATTGAACTAGTATTTATAGAAACGTTAGTACAGAACTGCTTGAATGGTTTCGGTAAGCGTTCCGACCACAATACAGTTAAATTAGGCTCTGGTGCTGCTCCTAAATTGTACAGAGTATTAAGAATGCGGAAGCTATTCTTAGTGACTAGAGTTCTACCATCTTCACCCATTCCACCAATACATTCAGTTACCCAGGTGGGATCTCCGGAGAATAATTGGTTGTATTCTGGAGTCCGCAAAAAACGTACCATTCGCAACTTCATTACGAAGTGGTCGATAAGCTCTTGCAATTGCTGTTCGGTTACTTTACCTTGTTGTAAATCCCGTTCGAAGTAAATATCTAAGAAGGTCGAAACTCTTCCTAAAGACATTGCAGCACCGTTTTGTTCTTTGACTGCTGCAAGATAACCAAAGTAAAGCCATTGTACTGCTTCTTGAGCATTGCTAGCGGGGTAACTGATATCAAACCCGTAGCTAGAAGCCATCTTCTTAAATTCAAACAAGGCTTTTATTTGCTCATTAATCTCTTCTCGGAGTTGAATGATAGAAGATTCCATTGTATCAACTTCCAGAGATGAGAGTTGTTCCTTCTTATCATCAATTAAGCGATCAACACCGTATAAAGCTACTCGACGATAGTCACCAATAATTCGACCCCTACCGTAAGCATCAGGTAAACCTGTGATAATACCGGAATGTCGTGCTAGACGCATTTCCCTTGTATAAGCATCAAAAACTCCGTCATTATGGCTTTTACGATATTTAGTAAAAATCTCTTCGGTCTTAGGACTAAGCTTATAGCCGTAAGCTTCTAGGGATGATCTCACCACTCGAACGCCACCAAAAGGCATAATTGCACGTTTGAGGGGTTTATCTGTTTGTAAACCTACAATTTGTTCCAGTTCACGATCAATAAAGCCCGGTGCATGAGCAGTAATTGTCGAAACAATTTCCGTGTCAGTATCTAAAATCCCCTTGTCTCGCTCCGCTTTCATCAGATTATTCACCTGACTCCAGAGAGTTTGAGTCCGTTGTGTTGCACTTTTTAAAAAAGACTCATCTCCCAAATAGGGTGTGTAGTTATTTTGGATAAAGTCACGTACATTGATTCCCTTCATCCATTTGCCAGGTTGAAACCCATGCCATTGTTTCATTTTTTCGACTCTCTAGCAGTATATATTTATTTGATGACGAGCAAAAAAGTAAAATTATTGCACACGAATTTTCCGATGATGAGTTCTAGACATTAAAGCTTTGAGGTAGAAAATAAAAATGTGCAACCCAAAAAATCAGTAAACAAGTCGGCTTGTGGATAAAAACAGTTTTGAATGCTTGTCCTAGTTTATCCCTTAAAAACTCCAACATTCTTCTATAATTCCGTTGTAAATAAAAAACGTGAGGAACTTGTGAGGTGATGTGACGCTTTTATTGTGACACACTTAAGCAATTATTGTTTTTTTGTTTGATTTGGCTGCGATCTGCCGTTCAGGCGTCTGGCTACACCTATCGTCCTTCCCAAAAAAATATTTACGCAACCGATATCTTATTAGATACTGCTCTAACTATGAATAATTATTGAAATATACCAATTTTAATTTACTAATATTTAGTTTTCGTAGAACAAATACCAAAGCCAATATCCATAAAACATGTATAGTCTTATGTAATACGAAATTGATTATTTTTGATTCAGTCTGAAGAGAAAAAATGTATCCCAAAATACTTTTATCCAAAAAATATCTGCCATTAGCCTTCAAAGTTGATTTATTTTTGTAAAAACCGTGATTTATCTACTATTCAATGCTATTATCAATGATATAAATCTCTTCATTTTCCATAAAGATAACCAAGTAAACTAGTATTATTACTGGTTTAAAGAAAAATACTTGTGTTGTCTTTACCGATGTAAAAAAAAAGATTCAACAAGCTTGGGAGAACTAAAAAATTAGTTCTCAAATGTTTCTATAAGCGATTTTTCAAATAGTTGTGATTTTTGCAGTGACAGAGATCACAACAAAGTATGATATTTAGCTCTTGCGGCCTGCTTATTATTTTAAGTATAAGCAAATAAGTCAAGGGAAATATCTACTGTGAGTAAGAGTTTTATGTTTGCAATTGAAAATAGTGAAAATAACAAGTTTGCGAGTTTGCCAACCATAGAGGAACAGATCGACATTGGTCGTAAAATCTTAAATCAGACCCAACCAGATTCTTGGTTTAGTACTAGTTTCGATAAAAATGACTTCAAATATGTTAGTGAAGATGGTTACAAGACACTCCTCAATGAAGGGTATAATGAGATATATAACTTGCTAAAAAACGGTTCCAATACAGTTGAAGTCTTGGCTGAAAATGTTACTAATTCGCACCCGGAAGACAGCGATCAATTCTTTAACTTGTACGATTATGGTTTACAAGCCGAGTCCCCAAGTTGGATATCTGCTGAAGAAGAGTACAGTAAGCTAGATGTAAGCGTTCTTGCAGATCTCGTCACAGAAAATTGTGAAATAAATCAAACAGAAAATGAATTAATTAAGCAGGAACTTAAGAATAGTCAAATTACTATGAATTGCATTAGGTCATCTTTGGATGTGTTGGGGGGAGATGAAGATGATTTCTGGTCTATGATTGAGACTGGGATTGGAACTGCAATGGATTTTTCTGAATCCGTAGAGTTTGTTAGAAACTGGATTGAGCAAAATGGTATTTGGGATAGTAAGACCCCTATCTTGGAATTAGAGTGCGATCGCAGTTTAACTTTCGAGGAAGACTTACCCGAATCAATCCCAAGTCAGGAAGAAGTAGAAATATTACCTGCTGATGTTACTGCCAACTTAATTCAGGAAGATGGTCTAAATACCTTAACTGATGAAATAATAATTAATTATAGTATTGTTAGAAAAAACAACTGTAAACATGAAGTTTACTTCTATGTCGTTGACGATATTAATGGTACTGTAGAAGGTTTAGCACCAACTGAGAATGGTTATGTGGAAGCTGCACTGAATAATATCATCTTCCCCAACTTTTCTAACAGCGCTCATAAGATAGAAAGTGGAACTCTTCAATTGGATGCTGGTTCGTTAATCGTTCCTTTAGTTATAGAAGAAGGAAGTCTCGCAGAAGTACAAAAAGGTAACGCAAAAGTTTACTTTTCCTATGCTGGTGCTATTGGTGGTGATGGCTTAGATCGCATTAAACTACTTGATGGTAATGTCTTCGGTTTCAACTATCAACTTGACAATGATGATAACGATATCGTAATTAAATTGGATAACTCGAATATCTGATTTTATATTCGACAATCTACTTGATTTTTAGTCATTACGAATAAAATTCACTCCGCTTCTGATTTGTATTCAATTCAAATCAAACTCCACTGTAATAAATTCTGAGATAGCAGAAAATCATTTGAGTAACAATTTTGTAACTTCATTAAAATCCTAATTTTAAAATCAAACTGACACAAATCCTAGTAAAGATATATAATGCAGGATAAAAAGTAAAACTTCGAACTTATAAGTAATTTTTTGAGGCTTTAGATGAATTTGGATTATAGAATTAAGAGATAAAATTTCAACTTAATCATTAAAGCTTGAGAAAATTACCATTTTTAGAAAGTGTTTATCAATTTAATGTTTTAATTTTATTATCTATAACTCTAAGGAAATTACGAACTTCATCACTTGTTTGTTGATATTTTTCAAAATCTACACGGTAGATTTCTTTTAATTCTTTTAGAGTAAGGTATTTGGGATGGTGAATTTCAGCAATTCTTGCATAAAGAAACTCAGAACGATTTTTTCTAATGAAAAATGAATAGATGTGAATTGCTAATTGGGTTGGGGTAATTTCACCAAATAATTTGTACACAGGTGCTAAATCTTCTGAAGCATTTATATTCCCAAAATACTGATGACGTTTATCAATTTTCCATCCATTTCTCTTAAAAACCGCCCCAATGGACTCTCCTCCAAGTATTTCGTTGTGCTCTTTGGCAAAAAGTGGATCGACGATATCTGGATAACGTACAATCGCAAGGGTTCGAGTAGTCTTGCGATCATGACTAATACTGTATAAGTTTGATACTCTTATTTTTTCCCCAGATTCTAAAACTTCAATCCCATAGCTGCCAAATTTTGACTTTATTCTTTCACTATTGAGTAAAGGACGTAATTGAGTATAGTCAACATTCGATACGCTTTTATTTGAATTACTCGATTCACCATAATTGACTTTTATTGAACAGCTGCTGAGGGAAAATAGCACTAATGCAAGTATTGCGAAAAATTTTCCTTCCAGTCGCATCCCCATTTTATTTTTCCCCCTGAAGCTGTCCAAAAATAAGATATCTACTTTTGAGTATCCCATTTTTGAGTACTCGATTATTTTGGGACGATCACTGCTTCAGATCGTAATCAGAATACTACCAAAGAAACGTCCATCACCAAGGGACCAATTAGCCCAACAGTTTCGAGTCTTATCACCTAGAGATTTAATGAAAGGACTCAAGCTAATTTGACATTTTTGAATCCGATTAGCTCTCAATATACCGTCAAGGGATAGAGTAAAGCGGTTACCCCACACAGAGATATCTTTACTTTCTTTACCAAGTTCTTGAATTGTGGCTACAATTGCAGCATCCCCAATAATACGTAGAGCAAAAGGCCCAGAAATGAAAGAAACTGGCGATCGCACATCCACACTCACATCATAGGTCCCTGGTGCAACTTTTTTAAATGACACAAAGCGGTAGTTATCTTTATGTTGTTTCTCCTTAAGGTATTCACTCTGCATTTTCTCTACCTTTTCAATAGGAATAGCAAATGATTCGTCTACAGATTTGAGAATATCGGGTTTAAAGGATTGCAAATCTGGTTCCCAACAGAGATCCTCATGGGACTGAACAAGACCCAATACTTTATCTTCTTCCATCATCAGAAGACCGGGTGTTTTATAACCATTGAAGCGACTACCGATCGCACTACAATAAGAGCCGCAGTGGGTGAGAAAGAGTGGATCTCCTTCTTGTATCCCTGTCAAGTCTGTGCGATCAAGAATTACATCTCCAGCAAAGCAAAGAGGACCAGCTATTGCATCTGAACCACCCCGGGGAAGAGGAGAATGTTCTGCATTGAGTACTGTCTGTCCAAAACCTGCCATTGTTACTTTCAGAAGCTGATTAGTACCCACATCTATAATTCCCCATCCACGTCCCCTAGTAGTCTTTCTTGTAACTACCCGCGTGAGAAGACCGATAGTATCTCCTACTAAAGAATTTCCAGGTTCTAAGCGATATGTAAATCTATCTTGCATCAGAGATGCAAAAATTTTGGTAAAAGAAGTTAGAGAAGGATAATCTTCTTCCTGGCGACCGGGGATCCCCAGTCCACCACCAAGATTGAGTATTTCAATTGAATGGGAAGTATTTTCGTTAATGATATCTGCTAGATCGTGCAAGAAATCTAGACAGACTTCGAATATCTCCAGATTATCCATTTGAGTCCCCACATGTACATGGAGTCCGGAGAAAGTAAGATGTGTCTGCTGCAAGCAAAAAATTACTTCCTCAGAGGCTATACCAAACTGACTTAAAGGGGAACTGTGGGCAGTGTAACGTTGGTATTCTGCATACTCCAAGTAACCTGGTAAATTACCAGGATTCACTCGAAGAAAAAGTTTTCCAGGGAATTTTTGGTCATTTAGACGCTCTTCCAGTTTCCGAATATGGGATGGTGCATCAAGAACAACTGAAGCGCCAGCCTTTAAAAGGTTCTCTGCAAGACAAATATCTGGAGCAGGAGAGTAGTAACTAATTCGAGAAACGGGAATTCCAGCCAGACGAGCTAAAAAGATTTCATGACCAGTCGCACAGTCAACTCCACTACCCTCCGCAGCTAAAGTCTCAAGTACAGCCATAGAAGGGTTGGTCTTGACTGGATAGAAGACGTTCGAAGTAGACTTCAACAACTCAGCATAAATTATAAAATTACGCCTGAGTTGAGCGCGATTAAATATATACAGTGGTGTTCCATAAGTAGCACTCAGGTCGCGCATATCGATTTTGGCTGACCAGGTTTCCATTTGTCGCATCATACTTATCTCAATACTTTGCCGTCGCTTTTTAGTATAATTTCAGGAAAAACAAAAAAACTTACCAATACTTTGTTAAAGACTTACAAATACTTGGTTAGTTTTATAAACTAATAATTTTGAAATAACCAATTAATCATTAAAATCAGAAATTAACATCATCTATTCATGGGGATGCATAATATGTTTATGTGTGTTGCCCTACAGTTGATAGCTTTATGGCAGATGATTTCGTTAACCTAGATAAAAATAGTTACTTTTTTCTCCTGCAAGAAGTTACGAGCTTGCGGGAAAAGCTTGGAAGACTAGAATCTTTTCAAATACGTAGCGAACAACAGGAAATTTGGCAAGATTTAGAAGAACGTAATCGACTATTGAGTGGGGTTGCAACTGCGGCTAATTGTCTGTTATCTGTAACTAATTATGATGATTCTATCGACGCTGCTTTGGCGGCTTTAGGAAAAGCTACTGTTGTGGATCGGGTATACATCTTTGAAAATTCTCTTCACCCTGAAACTGGCGAACCACAAATGACACAGAATTGGGAATGGGTTGCACCTGGAATTAAATCACAGATTAATAACCCATTATTAAAAAATCTTCCCTATAAGGATTTTTGTCCGCGTTGGTATGAACTCCTTTCTCAAGGCGATGCTATTGTTGGAATTATTAAAGATTTTCCAGATAGCGAGAAAGAGATTCTTACATCCCAAGGTATACACTCAATTTTTGTGATGCCAATTCAGATAAAGAATAAATTTTGGGGATTTATCGGTTTTGATAATTGTCACATAGAACATCAATGGTCAGAATGTCAACAGTTGGTATTAAAGTCTGCTGTTGGTACTTTGGGTACAGCGATCGCGCGCCATCAAACTGAGATAAAATTACGAGAATCACAACAGTTCCTACAACTGGTAATAGATAATATCCCCCAGTCTATTTTCTGGAAAGACTGTAATTCTGTTTATCTTGGCTGTAACAGTAACTTTGCACGCATATCTGGTGTTGAGAAACCAGAAAATATTATTGGTTTGACTGATAATGACTTATCTTGGGAAGATTCCCAGTTTAATTTTTCCCATAAATGGGAACGGGAACGACAGGTTTTGCAAACAGGTTTTGCACAATTAAATATTGTTGAGACTCAAAAGCAAGCAGATGGACAAGAATTTTGGGCAAACACCAATACAATACCACTGCGAAATACTGAAGAACATGTGGTGGGGATTCTTGGAACCTATGAAGATATCACCAAACGCAAACAAGCAGAAGAAAGTTTACAACTAATCCAATTTGCCCTAAACCGAGTTCAAGACTGTGTATTCTTAGTTGATTCCCTGGGAAATTTTTCTTACGTAAACGAGGCTTCTTGCCATATTCTTGGTTATTCCCAAGCAGAACTCCTGAATATGAGCGTGTTCGATGTTGATATCACATTACCTCGAGATAATTGGTCAAAAATTTGGGATCAACTAAAACAGGAAAAATTTTTAAATCCTGAGTCTATTTTGCAAACAAAAAGTGGCAAGCAGTTTCCTGTAGAAATCAGTGCTAATTATTTAAAGTTTAATGATAAAGAATACAGTTGCGCAATTGCTCGTGATATTACGGAACGTAAAAATGCAGATGCAGCATTGAAACAATTAAATGAAGAATTAGAGTTTAGAGTTGAAAAACGTACAGAGCAGCTATTGCAGGCAAAAGTAGAAGAGCAAAAGTTAATCGCCCTGATTGAACACAGTCACGATTTAATTACAATTGCCTCACCGGACAATGAATTACTTTATATCAATGCTGCGGGTTGTAAACTTCTGGGTATTAGTGACTATTGTCAAGTTAAAAATGAAACTTTTAGAAAAATATATTCTCCTGAGATATGGCAGTATATCTTACAAGATGTGCAACCAACCCTTTTGAAAACTGGATCTTGGCAAGGAGAATTACTTCTCAAACACTGTTTGACTGGTGAAATTATTGAAATCGAAAGTAGTATTTTTCTGATTCGTGATCAACAAACTCAAGAACATCTTTATACAGCTAGCATCAGTCGAGACATTCGCGAACGCAAGCAAGTAGAACTACAACTAAAGCAACAAGCAGAAGAATTGGAAAAAAGTCTGTTTGAACTTCGTTACACCCAAACTCAACTAATTCACAGTGAAAAAATGTCCAGTTTGGGTCAGATGGTAGCAGGGATAGCCCATGAGATCAATAATCCTGTCAGTTTTGTTTATGGAAATTTGAATCCGGCTTCCTCATACTTCCAAGATTTACTCGGATTAGTGAAACTCTATCAACAATGTTATCCCGAACCCCCACAGGTAATCCAAGAAAAGATAGAAACTATAGAACTTGATTTTCTCGAACAGGATTTAACAAAACTGCTAGATTCAATGCAAGAGGGAACGCGCCGGATTAAGGAAATTGTCATTTCTCTACGCAATTTTTCTCGCTTAGATGAATCTGAATTCAAAAAGGTGAATATTCATGATGGAATTGATAGCACTTTGATGATTTTACGCAATCGCTTGAAAGCTCAACCCAATCGTCCAGAAATTACAGTCGCGAAGCGATATGACAACTTACCTTTGGTAGATTGTTACCCCAGCCAGTTAAATCAAGTATTTATGAATATTCTCAACAATGCAATTGATGCTCTGGATGAGTATAGTAAAACACTGACTTTTGCAGGAATTAACGTTTATCCTTGCTACATAAATATTGCCACTGAAAGAATTTCAGATAACAGTGTCACAATTAGAATTACCGATAATGGTCCTGGGATTTCCCAAGATATTCAAGATCGTTTATTTGAGCCTTTTTTTACTACTAAGGATATTGGTAATGGTACGGGATTAGGATTATCTATTAGCTATCAAATTATTGTTGAAAAACACGGTGGCAAGTTATCTTGCCAATCTAATTGTGGTCAAGGAACTGAATTTATAATTGAAATTCCAATTACTCATTAAGAATTACTCAACAAGAATTACTCAGCAAGAATTACTTCTTGATTTTAAAACTATTTTCGCACAAAGCTTTCACAGCATTCCCGTCGTCAGTAGAAAAGGAAAATATTTGAGTTAAGAGCAAAAATAAAAAATTAATTAAGGTCACCAAAATCTTTAACACTTAGTTGATATTTCTATTAAAATCAAAGAGGCGTTAGGAAATAACGGAAAACAGTTCAGCACCAAGGCAGAAAAATAGTAAGTTAAGCCTTTGAGGAGTAATTTCACAGTAAATTGCGTTTTCCCTAATTTAATTATCCTGAGGGAACTATAAACTTTAGAATATTGAGATTTTAGTGCAAATACTGCCCCCAGCCACACAATTATAAGTGAGTAGTCAACGGCAAAAAAGAACAGTAATTAACTAACAGTTAACAGCGAACGCCACGTCCTTACGGGCTATAGTTATCAGTATTATTTATCAGTAGTTAGCCGGTTTACGCTAAACCTTTACTACCTAAATTTAATGGCTTACATAATGCTTTGACAGACTATAGTTACAGCTTATTGTTTGCATAATATATGCAGATAATACCAATTCGATAAATCATTGCAACAGATTCTCCGGTAGAGACGTTGCAGAGGCTAACGCCGACGCCGCAGGCTCTGCAACGTCTCTA